>Ga0209573_1004126_pt1 | contig 14852 bp, 10 predicted proteins | sample TNRBio252014_DNA_FD_185870 | JGI IMG/M metagenome (GOLD analysis project Ga0209573, IMG submission 185870) | Wastewater treatment Type I Accumulibacter community from EBPR Bioreactor in Madison, WI, USA - TNR Reactor_6/25/2014_ DNA (SPAdes)... | ecosystem: Engineered > Bioreactor > EBPR >...
CTGGCGCAGAAGATAATGGTTTTCTGCTCCGGCCCCCCGGTCTCCAGCAACTGGCCGAACAAATCCTCACCCATCGCCCTCACCCGATCCGGCAACATCAGCCGGTCTTCAAATTGGGTTTTTTCATACTGTTCCCGCGTCTCATCGACCGTTAAAACACGCCCGGTGCGGAAATCACGCGGTTGCAATGGCGCAATCTGCTCCCGCGTCAGCCCGGTTTCATCGACATCGACCCGGCGCACGCGAATCTCACACGCCGCCAAATAGCCATCGGCCATCGCTTGCGCCATGGTGTACTCATAAACCGGCTCGCCAAAATAGCGCAGGTTATCGGCGGTGATTTGCGTATCGTGCTCAACCTCGGGCGACGGCTGCGCATCCGCCGGCAACTGGCGCGGCGTCGCCGTCAGCCCGATGTGCACCGCGGCCGCGTTGCGGGTCAGCACCTGCGACCACTGCCCCCAGGCGGATCGGTGGCACTCGTCAATCACGATGTGGCTGAAATAGTTTTCTGGATAATGGCGCAGCAAATAGCGGGCGTCGTCCCCCTCATGTTCCACGCCTAATGTCTGATAGGTCGCCACAATCACCCGAGCGTTTTTCTCCGGATGGGTCGTGGTCGCCTGGGCGGCGTCGCTGCCAAACACCGTATACAACGCCCCCAGCGCCTGAGTGCGCAACTCGTCGCGGTCACAGACGAACAAAGCGCGGGTCATCTGCCCGGCGTCGGCCAACCGCTTGAGCAAGTTCACGGCAATAAAGGTCTTTCCTGAACCGGTCGCCAAGGCCAACAAGGCGCGGGCCGCCTCCCCGCGAAGACGACATTGGGCGATGCGCTCCAGCACGGCCCGAATCGCCGCGTCCTGATAATAGCGACGGCGAAACTCCCCACCCGGTTACGGCATGACCAACGGCCGCGCCTCCGGGGCGTCCAGGCGGAAGCCGATCCCTGCTTCATAGCGGTCCTGCAACTCCAGCGGCGAGGGAAATTCCGCCATCAGCAACGGCCCCCGCGTCAGGCCATCAAAGCGATTGAACTCCACGAACTGATGCCCATTGCTGGCAAATACAAACGGCACATTCAGCCGCTTGCTGTCAGCGTACAGCTTGGCCTGCTCCAGACCATCCGCCGGGGCGGCGCTTTCGCGTTTGGCCTCAATCAAGGCAATCGCCAGCGGTTGTTCTTCGGCCCGCTGGCGAATCCGCAAGGTGTAATCCACCCGGCCGGTCATGCGGCGCGGCTGATCGTCCACCAGGTGAATAGCCCCGGCGCTTTCTTCGCGGCGAATCAGCTCCTCGGTCCAGCCCCGCCGGTATAAGGCAGGATCAATCAGTTTGGCGCGGGTGTCGGCTTCGCTGAACGACATGGCAACCTCATGATTTTTTTTGATCTGCACTGACCAGGCGTCGGGCGGGGAGCGAGAAAAAAATGCTGAAGGTCGAATATACTTTGTACGCTTCCCTGCCGACAGTGGGGAAAATCCACGGGCTTTTTCGCCCCTGACCGGAGATTGGCTGATGCAACCCCTGCCTGTGCTGCGCCCGGAGGTCACTCTCGACTGGCTCAACGAACTCGGAACGGAGTATCTGCCGGGCTTTCTGGGCGTGGAACTGCTGGAGTTAGCGCCGGGCCAACTGCACAGTCGGATGAAGCTGGCCCAACAGCACTTTGCGCCCAACAACTTCCTGCACGCGGCCAGTATTGTGGCCTTGGCGGATACCACCTGCGGCTACGCCACGATGGCGCACTTGCCGGAAGGCGCGGCCTCTTTCACCACGATTGAGTTGAAGAGCAATCATCTCGGCACGGTCCGCGAAGGCGCGATTCTTTGTGTCGCCACCGCCCAGCACTTGGGGCGCACGACGCAGGTCTGGGATGCGGTGGTCACAGATGCGGCAAACGAGCGCGCGCTGGCGCTGTTCCGTTGTACGCAACTGATGTTGTGGCCGAAAACGTCGTGAGCACCTTCCGCTTTGAAACCCCCGTTCAGTGACGCCAACCCCGGCTGGGGCCTGATCGTTGGCGCGTGGATCGGCGTGTTGGGCGTTCTCTACGTGGTTTTCGACGGGGTGATCGAGCGCCAGAACCATCCGAATCAATCCATTGAGCAGAACATCGTTGCAGGCGCTCAAGAACTGGTGTTGAAGCGCAATCGATCCGGACATTAATGTCGCGCCGGGCGCAATCAACGGCCAGCCGGTGACTTTTCTGCTGGATACCGGCGCAACGCTGGTTTCGGTTCCGGCGCCTCTCGGGCCGACGCTCGGTCTGGTTCCCGGCGCACAGGGAACTGCGCAAACCGCGAGCGGCTCGGTGGCAATTCGCCTGACCACCATTGACCATCTGACGCTTGGCCCCTTTCAACTGCGTGGCGTCCGCGCCGCTCTCAGCCCCGGCAGGGAAGAGGATCAGGTCTTGCTGGGGATGAGCGTCTTGAAGCAACTGGAATTCACGCAGCGCGGCAATACCTTGATCCTGCGCCCTCATCGCCCTTGAGGTCTTTCTGCGGGCGGGCCGGAGTCCGGCGGTGTTTACGGCGGTGGCGCTTTCTGCGTGAGCGGTTGGCCCGGCGTACCGGCATAAAACACGATGATCTTGACCGGAACCGTGCCGACATTGCGACCGTTATGCGTGGTGTTCACCACTTCGGCCAAAGCGTCGCCCGGATTCAGGCGCTTGACCTGACCGTCCTTGAGCGTGACCTCCAGCGTCCCTTCCAGCACAAACCCAAATGACGGGACGGGATGCTGATGCCAACCGGTTTCGCCGCCTGGCGCAATCTCGACCTGTAGCCCGGTGATTTGCGCGGGGCCGGCGGGATAGGCCAGCGGTTGACCGTTCCAGCTGGTCGTGGTGTTGAGGAGTGGGGTGACGCGAACAGTTGCGGTAGGGTCCAGCGCAACCGCTCCGCCAGCAAACCCTAGAACAACGAGAAAGCCAAGACTTGAGCGCGTGATCTTCATCGAGCGGATATCTCCTGCGTCTGCTTGATCCAGCTTAACCATAGGCTACGCTGGTTCAAAGAAGTACGGCAAAGTCGCGAAGGATCAGTTTTCATGGCGATATTACTCTTTCTCCTTAGGCCCACTCTCCGGCTTCTGATAAAACAGACTGGTGATCTGCTCCGACACCAATCCCATCAGAAACACCAGCACTGAAACGCTGAACAGTAACGCCCCCATGTTGGTAAAACGATTTTCCACCCAATAAGTGTAGGCGTAGTACCCAAATCCCATCAGAAAAAATCCTACGCTGATCGGAAAAAACAGCTTCAGCGGCGAATACAACGTTCCAATCTTGAAAATAATCAGCAGAAACCGCACCCCATCCTGCACCGGCCGGATATGACTCTTGCCCTCCCGTCGTCCCGCAGTAATCGGCACATAGGCCACTGGATAGCCGCTGCGGAAAAAGGCCATGGTGATCGTCGTCGGATAGGAAAACCCGTTCGGCAACAGATACAGAAACTCCCGGAACTGGCGCGCCTGCACCGCCCGAAAGCCCGATGTGAGATCCAGCACCCGATAATTCGCCATCCAACTGGCCAAGCGGTTATAAATCCGGTTCGCCACGCCGCGCCCCCACGATGCCTGCGAATGATCCCGTCGCGCGCCCACTGCCATGGCGTAGCCCTCCTCCAGCTTCGCCACCAACCGGGCGATATCCCCCGGATCGTGCTGACCATCCGCATCCATGAACACCAGAACCTCTCCCGACGCCACCCGCGCCCCCGCTTTCACCGCCGCTCCGTTGCCCAAACTGTAGGGATGCGTAACCACCCGCACCCCATATTGCCGGCATACCTCCACCGTCTCGTCCACCGATCCATCATCGACCACGATAAGCTCCGCCCCTGGACACTGCGCGGTTAGCTTCTCCAGCAATGGCCGAAGATTTACCGCCTCATTACGGGCGGGCAGAATAACGCTGATTTTAGTCATGATAGTCATGAGCATTAAGCCGGGTCATTGAAGCGATGCCTACCTTTCTCTAACCATGCGATTAAAAAACCTTTGCCATTGAAGTCATCCGGATGACCCAGGCATTGGCCGCGCTGGCAGTGATGTTCTGGGCCAGGTTGGGGAGCAGCCCACCCGCCAAGACCAGCAGTCCCATGACGCTGGCGATCAGCAGTTCGCGAGGCCGCAGATCCATCGCCGAGGCGACTGCGGGCTGGGTGACTGGCCCCAGGAACGCTCGCTGGAAAAAACCCAGAAAATAAGCCGCGCCCAGAATCACGCCGAGCAGGGCAATGACCGCAACGCCGGGCGAAGCTTGCAGGATACCCAGCAGCATCAGCAGTTCGGCCACGAAACCATTAGTGCCGGGCAGACCGATGGACGCCATGCCCAGTAACAGGAACAGCGCGGTTAAACGCGGCAGAGGACGCGCCAGTCCACCCAGACTGGCCAGATCCGTCGAACCCAGGCGATGATGCAGAAAACCGGCCATGAGCATCAGACCGCCAGCGATCATGCTGAAATTCGCCAGTTGCAAGACGGCGCCCTGAACGCCCTGGATATTCATCGCCGCGAGGCCAACGATGACCAGCCCGACATGGCTGATGCTGGAAAAAGCCAGCATCTTGCGGAGATTGGATTGCCGTAGAGCCACCAGCGCGCCGTAGATCAGCCCGATCAAACCCAGCGCGGTCATCAGCCAGAAAAATTCCCGGGCGGCGGTGGGCACCAGGGGCAGCGCGAAACGGAGAATGCCGAAGACGCCGAGTTTGAGTCCGACCAGCAGCGCACTCAGTCCTACCGGCCCTTCCCGCAATACGGTGGGCAGCCAGGTATGGAATGGAAACAGCGGCGCTTTCACTGCGAAGCCGAAGAACAGCAACAAGAACACCGGGGTTTGCCAGGGCGCAGGCAGCGGCTGCTCCAGCAGAGTTCGATAATCAAAGCTCAGTCCGCTGGGGCCGGGGTGATGCAGCCCGAGCAGGATCATGCCAAACAGCAACGGGACGCCGCCGACCAGCATGAACAGGGTGTATTTGGTCGCGGCGTAGCGCCGTTCCGGGCCGATGCCCCACAGGCTGATCAGGAAGTAGATCGGTACGAGCGTCAGCTCCCAGAACAGGAAGAACAGCACCAGATCCAGGGCGCAGAACACCCCCATGGTGAGGCCCTCCAGCGCCAGCAGCAGGGCGAAATAGAGCCGGGGCATCAACTGGATGCTGGTCCAGGACGCCAGAATAACGGCGCAAAACAACAGCGCGGTCAGCGGCGGAAACAGGGCGGCGATGCCGTCGACGCCGAGCAGATAGTGGACATTCAGGCTGGGAATCCAGGTCGCCTGTTCCACAAACTGCATCCCGGCGACTTCCGGGCGCAGAGATAACAGCATCACCAGCGCCAGGACCAGTTCCAGCACGGCTCCAGCCAGCGCCACGACCCGCACGGCGCGCTCTCCGCGCAGTAAGGGCAGCGCCAGCGCCCAAGCCAGCGGCAACAGAATGAGCAGGCTCAACATCGGAAAACTGATCGGGTCGGCGGCGGACAGTGGTTCGAGATGAGGCAACATGCTCGCCAAGCTCCTTGGAAACGTAGTGGGAACTGATTTGCAGTTCCCGGCTTAAATACAAAGAACAGGGCTAATGCCCACCCCCTCCTGCAAATAACCGCGCCACCTCATCCACCGCGCCGCCGATCATCCTGATCCACGGATCGGCGTAGAGTCCGACGCTGACCATCACTGCGCACAGCAAACCCGCCATAATCAATTCACGCGACCGCAAATCGGCCAAGGGCGGCGTGATTCCCTTGGGATTTCGGGCCAGGAAAATCCGCTGATACGCCCACAGCAGATAGCCGGCAGCCAGCACGTTGCCGGCAGCGGTCAACGTGGCGATTCCCCAGCCAAAGGCTTCGATCACCCCTTCCAGCGCCAGATGGGCCGCTTCAAAGCCCGGCGTGCCCGGCATGGCGATGCTGCCGAGCACCACCACCAAGAAGGTCAGTCCCAGCAGTGGCGCGGTATCGAACAGTCCACCCAGCCGGTGAAAGCGGGTCGTGCCGAGATGGTGGTAGAGCAAGCCCGCGACGATGAACAGGCCGGACGCCGCCAATCCCAGGTTCAGCGCCAGCAGCAAACCGCCCCGCAACCCGGCCGGATTCAGCGAGAACAGCCCGACCGCCAGCGCGCCGCTCTGGCTGATCACGGCGAAGGCCAGCAACCGGCGCAGGTCGTTCTGCATCAGGGCCAGCAGCGCGCCATACAGCATGCCCGCCAGGCCCAGCGCCACCATCCAGACCGCCCATTGCTGGACGGCGGCGGGCAACAGCGGGAACACAAACCGCAACAGGATGTAGACGCCAACCTTGGCCCCGACCAGAAACGTCATGCCCATTGCGACCGTGCCATGCTGGGCCACAACCGGCAACCAGGCGTGGAAAGGGAAGAGCGCCAGCCGCACCGCCAGTCCCGCCAGCAGCAGGAGGAAAATCAGCGACTGTTGCCCCGCAGGCGCCGGTGTTCCCAGCAGGGCGAACCAGTCGAAAGACCACGTTCCCCCGGTAGCGGCGGCATGATTCCAGCCCAGCAGCAGAATGCCGGCGAGCAGCGCCGCCAGGCCGCCGAGCATGGCGCGGGCAAAGGTTCGGGCCACCCGGCGCCGCGCCGGACTGGTTCCCCAGCGCGCGATCAGGACGGCGGCCGGAATCACTTCGGCCAGCGCAAATCCCCAGAACTGCGCCAGATTCAGCGCGGTGAACATGCCCATCAGCGCCGCTTCCAGCGCCAGCACCACCACGATGAAGACCCCTGGCCGTTCCTGACGGTACGACTGGGCATAGAGCATGACAAACAGCGTCAACAGCGCCGTCAGCGGCAGGAACAGCACGCTGATCCCGTCCACGCCCAGGTGGATCTCCAGCCAGGGCAGCAGTTCGAACCGCTCGACGAACTGCATTCCCGGCGTGCGCGGCTCGAACCAGAACAGCAGTTTCACCGCCAGCATCAGTTCCACTCCCGCCACCGCCAGTCCCAGGGCGAACGCGGTCTGCGCCTGCCGCGCCCGCCAGGCGGCGAGCATCCCGAACACGGGAACCCCCAGCAGCAGGCTCAACAGCGGCAACCCGCGCCCCGCCGCCGGACTCGCGCCTCGCTGCATCATCTCGCCCACGCCCGCCAGCGCGGCCAGCATCGCCACCAGCACCGCCATCCAGACCCAAGATCGCCGCAGCCACCGCTCCAGCCGGTTCAGGCTCTGCCCCAGCCGGCGACTGGTCGTGACCATTCCCTGACCGACGGCTTTGAACACCAGTTGTTCTTCGACCCAGTGGAACGCCGCCGCCACCCACTCCGCGCTGCGCCGCACAATCCCCTGATCTTCCTCACCCTGACTCCCCGGATAAGGACGCGCCGCGCCGGGGGGCGCCATGAATCGCCCAGCGCCCAACTGCCGTTCTTCCCACTCGGCCAGCGAGGACAGGGCGTTGACCGCCGGGACGGGCAGACCGGTCGCTCGATCCACCACAGCGGTATCAAAGCGGCTCAGCACCCCGGCCAGTCGGCGCACCGGCTGGACCAAGCTCCAGTGCGCCAGCTCCTCCAGCCAGAATCGCTGGAGCGCCGCCGCATAGGCCCCGCGTTGGCGGGCCAGAAAAGCGGGCGCCGGGCGCGTGGGTTCCCCATGAAGCTGGTGCAGGATCGAGGGCGCACTGAGCAACTGATAGCCGCGAAACACCGCATGGCAACACAGATGAACCAGCGCCAGCCGCCAGAACCCCAGTCCGCAGGCCAGAAACATCAGCCCTACCTGTCCCGAGGTCGAGAAAATCAGGGCGCTTTTAATATCGGTCTGGGCTAGCCCACTCAGAAATCCATAGAGGGCAGTCGTCAGCCCAACCACCGCCATCACCGCCATGGCCACCGGCGACTGTTCAAACAGCGGTTGCAGCCGCAGCACCAGATAAACGCCGGCATGAACCATGACCGCGCCGTAAAACAGGGCGCTGGACGGGGTCGGACCCTCCATGGCTCGCGCCAGCCACGGCGCCAGCGGTACTTGAGCCGACTTGGTCAGCGCCGCCAGCAGGAAACAGCCGGCCAGAATCCCGGCCTGAGCCGGAGGCAAGCCCGCCGCGCCGGCAGTAATCCGCGCCCAGTCGGCGCTGCCCAGCCAGTAGAACGCCAGGGCGATGCCGAGCAGAAAACCGGCGTCGCCGACCCGGTTGGTGACGAAAACGCGGGTGGCGTTGGCCGCCGCCACCGGCCGGTCCTGGAAGAAGGTGATCAGCAGGTAGGAGCACAGCCCGGCAACCTCCCAGCCGATGAAGGTCAGCACCGCGTTGCCGCCCGTCACCAGCAGCGTCATCGCCGCCGTAAACAGACTCAGAATCAGAAAGAACCGCTGGAATCCGGCTTCCCGGTGCAGGTAATTCACGGCAAAGCGGGTCGTGAGCAGGCAGGCCAGCACCACCAGGATCAATAGGGTCAGGCTCAGGCCGTCGGTGACGAAGTTCAAATCCACCCGGACATCGCCACTCGTCAGCCAGTGGCCCAGCATCACCTGGTCGGGCCAGCGTCCCGTCCAGCGGGCGATGATCAGCACGAGTACGGCGGCCAGCGAACCCCCGGCGGCCACCAGGGCAACCCGGCTGGTCGGCCGCTCACCGGCCTCGCCCTGCACTCGCCCCAACAGGAGGTTCAGACCTATCCACAGGGCGGCGACCAGGGGCAGGATCGGAACAAGACCTGCCAGCCACTCAGGCATCATCATCTCCTCCACGGCGGGGCGCGCTACCTTCGCCGATCAGCGCTGGCGGCAGCGGGTCGGTATGACCGCGATACCAGTCGCCGGAACGGGCGCGAACCGGCAACGGCTGAGCGGGACCGGCCCACGGCGTGAACCCGCGCGCTGGGTCGAAGATCGAAACCGCTCCGGTCTCGGGATCCTTGACGATGACCTGTACCCAGCCATTGCCAATCAGCTCCTGCAAACCCGGCTGGCGGCCATAAATAGCAGCGAGCGTCTCGGTGCGGGCTTCGACCACCATCTGCAACCGCACCGGCTCGTGAATCTCGATCATCTGTCTTGGCAAACCGGTGCGCAGGTCGCTGCTCGCGCCCTCCATGACCGCGAACAGCCCGGTGACGTTGTGCGGGGTCTTGGTGCCGCAGCCCAGCCGTTCGTTATTGACGGTGGAGAAGTAGTACTCCAGGTTGATGCCCGCGCCCACCGGCCCCACCGCCAGCAGGATGCCCTCCAGTACGGCGCCGCCGGGATCCTGGGTCGGGTCGTAGGACACCAGGAACGCCCGCCGGTCGAGGAATACTCCCTGACTCATCGTCCGGCGGCCGACCAGCGCGGCGGCGTTGGTGGCGTGGCCGAGTTCCGGCCGCGCCTGACTGAAATCCCGCGAACGGGCGATCACATGGCGTAAAGCCTGGGCCGGGGTGGGATGGCGCGGCGCGGACGCGAATCGGCGGCAGCGCTCGTGGGCCGACAGGGCGCAGGCCCGGTTCAAATCCCGTTGCAACGCCCGCAGCGCCTGACCTGCCTCCTCGGGCAGATCATTGCGGTCATAAAACGTGATGCGCTCATCGCAGGTGTTGTGTTCCGCGCCGACGAACCGGGTATCCGCAGGAATCGCGAAACCACGCGCGGCCAGCAGCGCCCGCACCGCCGGGCGATTGGCCATCGCGGCGAAGGTACGCGCATTCGGGCCGCCATGACGGCCGCCGCAGGCTCCGCAGTCGTAAGCGCCCAGATGCGGGTTGTTCTGGCTCATCGAACCGTGGCCCATCAGCACGATCACCGGCGCGAAGCGCGTGGTCAATCCGATGTTGCGCAGCAGGGCCGCTACCCGGTCGGCCTGCTCAGCGTCGGTGAAGCCCAGACGCGGCTGTTCCGGGGTCGCCGGTTCACTCTCATCGGCTGCGGTCATCGCAACCTGGGTAGGCGCGTCGGGCGTCAGCAGCGCGGCGGCCGCCTCGGCAAACTGTCCCTGCCGGCTGGGAGCGAACACCTTGCCGATCAGCACCGGCAACACGCCCGGCGCCAGGGCATCGATCAGCAGCGCCGATGACAGCAGGTTGCGGCGGATTTCGTGGTAAAGACGGCGCAACCGGTCGCGCCAGTCCCGCCGCCGGTTGCGGAACGTGTGCCGGGATTCAGTTCCGGGCCGGGCGATTTCGCGCACTTCGTGGGCCGGAGTCACCACCACCGGACAGAGCGGCGTGGCCTCGCGGTCGTCCAGCCCGCGCCAGTTCATCGCCACGCCGAAAAAGCCGGCTGCGCCCAGGGTTTCAATGTGCGGATTCAGTTCCTCCAGATGACGGCGGAAGCCTTCCTCACGGTCGTCGATGCAGAACACGATTTGCGCCTGGGGCCGGCTCTCGCGGGTCGCCCAGCGCCCGTGATTGTTGACCAGCGCATTGATCAGCGCCTCCCGGTAGTGGCGCTCGTAGGCGTCTTGCCAGAGCGCGCCGCGCCCGGCCGATGGCAGTTCGTCCAGGGTGGCCAGCAAGCGCTCCAGCGCGGCCAGCGGGAGGGTGCGCAGTTCACCGCCGGACAGGCCCAGATGCTGGGCCAGCCGAAACAGTCGCCACGCGCTGCCATGAACCGTAGGCGTTTCAGGCTGGGCCGCCACCGGACTGTGCCGCCAGGTCCAGATCATGTCGGCGAGTGTATCCCAGGCGGTGAGATCAGCGCCGCCCCCCTGACGCCGGGAAGCGGCGCGAAACACCGGGGGAATTTCGATCAGCCCCCGCGCCCGACTGACCAGATATTCGGGCAGACGCCCCTCGTGCAGCGCGCGCCGGACCAGCGCCTCCGCCGGCCGGGCGGTGAAATACGCGCACAGCGCCGGCAGCGTCCCTTCCAGGCCCCAGGTCTGGCGGCACTCGTGCTCGATCCACAGGCTATCCAGACACAAGCGCACCGCCAGCGCATCGACCAGCGTTACCCGGCTCTCCCGATTGGCCGGATAGTCGGCATGATGCTGACGCCAGTTGATCATCCCGAACCAGCCGGGCAGTTCCAGAGCGAGACGGGTCAGATAGCCCTCCCAGCGCGGTTCAGGCAGACCCAGCCGCCGCAGTTCGGTAATGACCGCATCGACCGGATCTTCGGGCCAGCGGGCCAGCGCCTCGCGCCTGACGGGCAGTCCCGCGAACGTCCAGGCGCGATCGTGTTCAGCCAGTTGGCGCCAGGCGGTATACAGACCCTGGGTCCGGTCGGGTAGCCGCCAGGCGGCCAGCCCCTCGTCGAGATGCGCGGCAAACAGGCGGATCAGCACCGGACGAACCTGATCGAACCCATCTTGGCCGGTGAACGCCTGCAATAACCCGCGCATCGTCAGGCCCGCGCCCACCTCGGCGAACAGTCGCTCGACCAGCGCCAAGGCGTCTGCCTGCATCCGTCGGTGAATGATGGGCTGACCGGCATCTGCGCTTTCGGTTTGGAAGCGCGCCAGCAGGGACTTGGCCAGGGTCAGTTGCAAATCCACCAGTTCCTCGGGATGCAGATTGAAGGCTGGCAACTGGAGTGCGTCCAGACAGGCTCGCCACAACGCTTCCAGCGCCGCACCGGTTTCGGTCACGCCCTCGCGCCGGGCGGTTTCCAGCAACCGCTGACGCGCGGGCGCGGGGACATCGTCCTGAAACTGGCGGGTCACGGCGAGTTCTTCCATTTGCCAGACGAGTTGGCTCAGGGACTGCGCCTCCACCCCATACACCAGTGACAGACGCAGCACCTCGCCCCGCCGGATGTCCCGCTCCCCTGCGCGCGCCAGCAGGGCTTCGGCCTGAAGCTCCGGGTGCTGGGCAAACACGGCTTCCCAGTCCGCGTCGTCGATCCGCCCGGCCTGGTAGAGCCTGCGGAACTCCTCCTCCGGCAGCCAGGCGCGAATTCCGGTGAGCTGTTCGGCCTCGGCCAGCGCCTGTGCAAAGGGCAGGTGCTGATAGCCGTGCAAGGTGTTGTGATGGACGAAATTCTGGATCGGCGCCTGGGCCGGCAGCACATGATCGAGGTGAGCCACCGCCTGTTCGACAATCTGGCGCGGCTCCAGCGCGGAATATTCAGATTCGTCAAACGCTGAACCCGGCGCGGACATGGCGTCCCTCCTACGGCAGTGGGGTGAAGATCGCGGTCCACTCCGCGACCTTGGCGCTCAGAAGCGCGATGAGCGGGGCGGGCCAGAGTCCCAGGATCAGCAACCCGGCCGCCAGCGGGATCACCGCTATCAGTTCGCGGGGTTGCAAGTCGGAAAGATTCGCCAGTTCCGGGCGCACCGGGCCGGCGAACAGGCCGCCGAGGGTTCGAATCGCGTAGGCTGCGCTCATCAGCACGCCGAGGCTGGCCAGCAACATCAGCCAGCCCCATTGCGCGAAGCCGCCAATCAGCACATGCAACTCGGCCACGAATCCCGCCAGGCCCGGCATCCCCATCCCCGCCAGCAGCGCCAGAGTAATAAACAGGGTAAAGCGGGGCGTCACGCGCACCAGCGCGCCGTAGTCCGCTACTTCCCGGGTGTGGGTGCGTTCGTAGAGCAGACCGATCAGCAGAAACAGCGCTCCGGCGATCAGGCCGTGGGCGGTCATCTGTAGCGCAGCGCCCAGCAATCCAATCTCATTCAGGGCCGAAATACCAAGCAATACCACCCCCATGTGACTGATCGAGGAATAGGCGATCATCGCCTTCAGATCGCTTTGCCGCCAAGCCAGCAGACCGCCATAGAGGATGCTGAGCAGGGCGATGCCGACCAGCAGCGGCTGCAACCACAGAGCCGCCTGCGGCAATATCGTCACCACCCGCAGCAGACCATAAGCGCCCATCTTCAGCAGCACGCCCGACAGCAAAATACTGACCGGACTCGGCGCTTCGACATGCGCGAGCGGCAGCCAGCCATGCAGCGGAAAAATGGGCATTTTCACCCCGAAGCCGATCAGAAAGGCCAGCAGCAGCCAAGCCTGTTCCTGCCGGGGCAGCAGCACCGTCGCTTGCGCGATGGCCGCCATGGCGAAGGAGTGGGTTGGGGTCAGGCGATAGGCGATGATGAGACCGATCAGGATGAAGATCGAGCCGCCCATGGTATACAGTACGAAATTAAGGCTGGCTACGTGGCGCTTTTCACCCCCCCACAGGTCGATGAGGAAAAACAGCGGGATCAGCGTCAGCTCCCAAAACATGAAGAACAGCGACCAATCCTGGGCCATGAACACGCCCAAGGTGGCGAATTCCAGGATCAGTAGCCAGACATGGTAGCCCTTCACCCCGGTCGTGACCCGATCCGAGGCCAGCAGCGCTGCCAGCGCCAGCAGGGTGACCAGCAGCACCATCGGCAGCGACAGCCCGTCGATGCCCAGGGCGTAGGAAACTCCGATAGTGGAACTCCAGACCACCTGCTCGGTGAACTGCATCGCTGCCGTGGATCGATCAAATGAGGCGAGCAGGCTCCAGGACAGGGCCAGGGCCAATCCGGCATGGAACAGGGCCAGGCCACGGATCAGCCGGCGCTGGGCCGCCGGCAGCAGGGCGACCAGCACCGCTCCGAAAAAGGGAACCCACAGGATCAGGCTGAGCATGCGCATCATCGCCAGCCCACCGCCGACCCGTGGACGGGGAAGATTTTCTGTTGCGCGCACCCGGTAAAGCCGTAACGCTGTTGAATGGACATCCGAACCACAGTCCCCTCCCCGGAAACACCACCCTGTTTTTCTATGTCTTTTAGCATTATATCCTGTCGCTTCCAACCCTTCTTGCCGGAGAGACCTGATGCAGTGCGCCATCTACAAAAGTTTGAGGAAACAGGATACTTATCTCTACCTGGCGGCCAGGGATAACTTTTCCTGCGTTCCCGGAACCCTGCTGGAGCTGATTGGAAAATGGGTTCATGTCATGGATCTAGACTTGTCCCCGGAACGCCGGCTGGCGCGGGAGGATACGGCGGAGGTGCTGCGGAATTTGCAGGAACGCGGCTGGCATTTGCAAATGCCGCATCAAGATGAATGGCTGGATATTAAAGGCAGACGAAAAAACTCTCATTGATTCTGGCGCTTCGACTGTTGCTGTAGAATTGGCCCTGTGGGTCAAATTTATGACCTTTAAAAAATAATTAAGGTCGCACACCGGTATCAAACCACCCCGGCGCTGTGCGCCACCCCTCCTTCAAGGAGGGGAAATTCCACAACGTATCAAGGCTATCAAGGTCTTATACCAATTCTCAATAGGTTTTCGTCATTCCCGCGAAGGCGGGAATCCAGGCAGCCGCTGAAAAACGGGATACCCGCTTTCGCGGGTATGACGAACGGGGTCATTTTTGATCTGAAAAAGATAAAATCTATCGGTAAACGGTATTAAAGTGAAACTTGTGAAAAGTTCGATATTACAAAACCAAAACTGTAAACAAAGATTTGTTTTATTTATTTTACGACTAATCGACTGGTTTATAATGCCTTCTCTACTTCCGTAAATTTTTAATCACGCTATTTTTCAAATAGATATGTCGTTAAAACAGCCTCAGACCGCTCAGAAATCTCCCATACTAAAATATTGGCTTGTATTTTGCTTGATACCCTACTGATGATATTGCCTTACGAACAATCTTGGGTTCATATCATAGCTGTAAACTGCATTGATCCAGTCTGCCAGTATTGCACTGGAACGCTACGCACTTGATTATATTTTATTGGGTTCTTCGACGGTTTTTGTGGAGCGGAGCGCGATACGCATCATTTGTGTGACATAATTCTTATAAGGCTGCTTGTAGAGTAAAGTAAGGAGTAAAACACGGGGAGGAATTCTGATGACCGAGACGGAGGTATTCGAGTTAATCTTGGGGATTAAAGAAATCCGCGTTGATCGAGTGGATTGGAAAGATCAAAGTCTTCATATTTATTGTAG
>Ga0209573_1004128_pt1 | contig 14827 bp, 10 predicted proteins | sample TNRBio252014_DNA_FD_185870 | JGI IMG/M metagenome (GOLD analysis project Ga0209573, IMG submission 185870) | Wastewater treatment Type I Accumulibacter community from EBPR Bioreactor in Madison, WI, USA - TNR Reactor_6/25/2014_ DNA (SPAdes)... | ecosystem: Engineered > Bioreactor > EBPR >...
AAAGGGCGTCGAGAATCCCTGATCGGCTCAAGGCAAGTTAGAACAGCATCGGCTGCTCGTCTGAGCTGCTTTCAGCCTTGGAGCGGCGTTTCTTGGGCGTTTCAACAGCCTCTTCTGGGGCGGGGTTATCTGGCTCCAAAGCCTCAACCCTGTCTGAAGCTGGTAACTCCTGAGGTGTTTCGCTGATTTCTTCGATCGCCGCTGGCTCTGGATCAGTCGATTCACTTGCTGGAAGTGAAGTAGAGTAATTTTGAACGTCATTTACGTCATTTGTTGTTTCCGGCTTTGTTTCGGCTTTCTGCTCTCGATTCTCTTTTTGTGTAACGCTTGAATCGTTTTTTATAAGTTTGCTCTTCCGGTGTTTCTCTACGCGTTTGGCGGTCAAACCTCTCACCTTGGAATCCTCACCATTGTGCTTGCCAAAATTCGGAAAAAAGAGGCGTTCACCGTCCATGCCGAGCCAGCCGGAGTGGATCATGGCCTCGGTGAATCCTTTCTTGGATACCAGCTTATCGAGAAACTCTTTTGTAACGCTTAAATCGTTTGGATTAACACGGTTCAACTCGGCCCATGCCCACAGGCGGATCAGCTTTCCCACCACGGCGTCCTCATCCATTCGGAGGCGGCTGGCGATGGCGCAGATTTCCGGTTTGTCCGGGGTGGAGACTTCGACTTTGATCCAGGGGCGGCGCATGATCGCATTTCTTGCTCAAACTTGAGGAAACGTCAATGCATCACTTTTTGCGTTACATGTTAACAACTCTGACTGCGCCGTGGCTGCTACCACGTCGTTGATCGGGGCTTGAATCTGCGTCATTGAGGCCCCGCGCACAAAAATACCGCGACCTGCCGCAAAGCGCGTAGCAGCGTGATTCGGCCTCATGCATGATCGTTGCCACTATGGGCAAAGAATTCAGCACCGTTCCGCAAACCGTTCCTCACGTCGCAACCAAGCACCGCCGCATCTGCACCCAGGTGCCGCATCCTGACAGCGTGCCGCTGCTGGACCGCCTGCGGGAGGTTGAGCCGCTCTCCATGCGCGGCATGCCGCCCATCATTTGGGAAAAGGCCCAGGACATCCAGGTCTTCGACAAACATGGCAACCAGTGGCTCGACTGGAGCAGCGGCGTGCTCGTGACCAATGCAGGTCACGCTGCCCCTGAAATTTGCAAGGCCATGATCGACCAGATCCAGAGCGGCCTCATCCATAACTACGTCTTCCCCAGCGAGGAACGCCTCCAGGCCGCTGAAATCATCGCCTCGGTCTCGCCGGAAGGTTTGAAGAAGGTCTTCCTGCTCAGCAGCGGCAGCGAGGCCACGGAATGCGCCATCAAATTGAGCCGTGCGAACGGCATCAAGGTTGGCGGCACGTCGAAGATCGGCATCATCGGCTTTGATCGCGGTTACCACGGCCGCACGCTCGCCAGCCAGCAGGCCGGCGGCATGGCGGGCCAGAAATCGTGGATCGTGAACCTCGACAAGGCCATCATCCAGGCTCCGTTCCCGGACGGATATTGGGAGGGCGACAGCTCCTTCGATGCCTTTTTGCAAGCCATCGAAAAGAGCGGCATGAAGCCCGAAAACATCGCCGGGGTCATCATGGAGAGCTATCAGGGCGTCGGTCCTGACTTCGCGCCTGTCGAATACATCCAGAAACTCCGTGCTTGGTGCGACGAGCATCAGGTCGTGCTCACTTTTGACGAGGTGCAGTCCGGTTTCGGCCGCACGGGCAAGTTCTGGGCCTTCGAGCATTACGGCGTCACGCCGGACCTCATCTGCTGTGGCAAGGGCATCAGCTCCGGCATGCCGCTGAGCGCTGTGATCGGTCGCCAGCAGATCATGGACCAGTTCCCGCCTGGCAGCATGACCAGCACGCACACCGGCAATCCCGTCTGCTGCGCCGCCGCCGTAGCGAACATCAAAAAGCTCCTCGCGGAAGACCTCACCGGCAACGCCGCCAGACTCGGGCCGATTTTGCACGAGCGCTGCAAGGCCATCCAAAAACGCCACTCGAGTGTCATCGGCCATGTGACCTGTGCCGGACTCGTCGCGGGGCTTCAGATGGTCAAACCGGGCCAGAAAGAGCCGGATCACGATCTCGCGCACCGCATCATCGAGCTGTGCTACCAGCGCGGCCTGCTGCTCTTCGCACCCGTCGGTGCCTGGGGTCAGACCGTCAAAATCTGCCCCCCGCTCACCGTCACCGAGGAGGCCCTGCTAGAGGCCTGCGATGTGCTCGACACGGCGGTGGATGACGCGGTTCGCGAAAGATGTGCCTGATTCGCCGTATGACTGGCATGCGTTTCCCTGCCGGTTTCCTGCTCATCTGCCACGTCTCTGCCGTGGCAGCGCCGCTGACCTTTGAAAAAGACGTTCGCCCGATTTTGAAGGCGAACTGCTTTCATTGCCATGGCGAGGAAGGGGAAACCAAGGGCGGTCTGGATGTGCGGCTGGCTCGTTTCATTCTCAAAGGCGGCGAAAGCGGCCCGGCCATCGTTCCTGGCAAGGCTGCGGAGAGTCATTTGCTTGAACTTGTGAAAGCTGGCGAGATGCCGAAGGGCAAATCGAAGCTGAAGGCCGGGGAAATCGCCGTTTTGGAAGCATGGGTCGCCCAGGGAGCCAAAACCGCGCGTGCGGAGCCGGAAAAACTCGGTCCTGAGCATGCCTTCACCGACGAGGAGCGCGCCTGGTGGTCGTTGCAGCCAATCTCCAAGCCCAAGGTTCCAAGTTTCAAGTCTCAGGTTTCAAGTTCCGAAGGCGCATCGTCAGCGGCCAACTTGAAACTTGAAACCTTCAACTTGAAACAAGGCATCGACGCCTTCATCGCCGCCAAACAAGCTGAGAAGGGGCTCTCTTTTTCACCCGAAGCCGATCCCGTCACCTTCATTCGTCGCGCCAGCTTCGATCTGACCGGCCTGCCGCCGACACCGGAGGAGGTGGATGCTTTTGTCGCTGCTTACATCAAGCATCCAGCCTCCAGCATCGAGAATCTGATCGACCGCCTTCTTGCCTCTCCGCACTACGGCGAACGCTGGGGACGCCACTGGCTGGATGCGGCGGGTTATGCCGACTCGGAAGGTTTTGGCGAGAAGGATCTGGAGCGCAAATGGGCGTGGAAGTATCGCGACTACGTCATCAACGCCTTGAACAAGGACAAGCCCTTCGACCAGTTCGTGCGCGAGCAGCTTGCGGGTGATGAGATGATGCCGAAGCCCTTCGACAAGCTCTCGGCGGAGTCGATTGAAATGCTCACGGCCACCGGTTTCCTGCGCATGTCCCCGAACGGCACGGCGGAAAAGAACAATCCCGAGACGCAGAACGCGAACATCGCCGACACGATCAAGATGGTGGGCACTTCGCTTTACGGTCTGACCATCGGCTGTGCCCAGTGCCACGATCATCGTTACGATCCGATTTCGCAGGCCGACTATTATCGGCTGCGGGCCGTGTTTGAGCCAGGATTCGACACGAAGGCGTGGCGTTTGCCTGCGAGCCGACTGGTTTCCTTGCTGACCGACGCCCAGGCCGCCGAGGCGGCAAAAATAGAGGCCGAGGCCAAAAAACTCGACGCCGCGCGACTCGCGAAGACGGAGGAGTTTATCACCGAGGTTTTGGAAAAGGAACTCGCCAAGGCTCCTGAGAAGGATCGTGAGCCATTGCGCACCGCTTACCGCACGGAGGTGAAGAAGCGCACCGCCGAACAAACCAAGCAGCTCAAAGCCTGGCCGCGCATCAACCAGCTCAGCGCCGGTTCGCTCTATCTTTACGACACCACCTACAAAACCAAGCACGCCGACACGCTGAAGAAGATGACTGCGGAAGCCACGGCGGTGCGTGCGACGAAGCCTGCCGAGGAGTTTCTGCACGCCTTTGTCGAAGTGCCGAAAAAGCCTGAACTCGTGCCTGCCACCTTCATTTTTAATCGCGGCAATCATGACCAGCCGAAGGAAAAAGTGAATCCCAGCGATCTGACGGTGCTCGCGGCGCATCGGAAGGTCGAAGTGCCCGAGAAGGACGCTAATCAGCCCACCACGGGCCGCCGACTCGCTTTTGCCAACGCCTTGACCGATGGCAAGCACCCGCTGCTGGCCCGCGTGATGGTGAACCGCGTGTGGATGCATCACTTTGGCAAGGGCATCGTCTCCAGTCCCGGCGATTTCGGTCAGCTCGGCAGCAAACCGACTCATCCTGAGCTGCTCGACTGGCTGGCGGCGGAGTTCATGCGTGAAGGCTGGAGCTTGAAGCATTTGCATCGCCTCATCATGACCTCGCGCACCTATCGCCAGTCTTCGACCCGCGATGAGAAGCGTGACCTCATTGATCCCGACAACACACTGCTCAGCCGCATGAGCGTGCGTCGTCTGGAGGCCGAAATCCTGCGTGATTCGCTGCTGGCGATCAGCGGGAGGCTGAATCCAAAGATCGGCGGCGCTCCTGTGCCGGTGATGTTTAATGAGGAAGGTCAGGTCGTCATCGGCATCGACACCACGGACACGGCAGGCCGCCCCACCGGCAAGTATCTGGCCATGAACGGCGAGGAATTCCGCCGCAGCATTTATGTGCAGGCCCGCCGCTCACGTCCGCTCGAAATGTTCGCCACCTTTGACGCGCCGATCATGGAGCCGAGCTGCGATGTGCGCTCCGTCACCACGGTGAGTCCGCAGAGCCTGCTGCTCATGAACAGTTCGATCATGCGCGTGCATGCCCAGCAGTTCGCCCAGCGCGTGCAGACGGAAGGTGGCAAGGAACTGGCGGATCAGATCCGCCTCGCGTGGAAGCTCGTTCATGGCAAAGCACCGTCCGAGTCGGATGTGCAGCAGAGCGTCGAGTTCGTGCAGGCGCAGACCGAGTTCTACAAGGCCAATCCCACGCCGCTCGAAGTCCAGCTCGGCACACCTTCGAAGACGTCTGGAGAACCCGGTTTCCTCGGCCTCACCGCCCTCTGCCACGCGCTGATGAGCGGCAACGCGCTGCTGTATGTGGATTGAGGCCGCTGGTTGAGTTCACTTCTCGGCGAGCATGGCGCGGAGGCCGGAGAAGAAGTTGGTGTTTTCCTCCTGCGTCACGGTTTCGTTCATGTGGCGCGTGTAATCGAGCTCGGTGATGAACTTGCGGTCCAGTTCCTTCAGGAAAGGCGAGGGGAGGCTGGTCTGCTTCTGGCCCCACTTCATGCGCGTGCGTGTATGGCTGATGGTGAGCTTCTGCTTCGCCCGCGTGATGCCGACGTAAAACAGCCGTCGCTCCTCATCGACGCGGCCTTCATCGAAGCTGCGCTTGTGCGGTAGGATGCCCTGCTCGATGCCTGGGAGATACACGATGGGGAATTCGAGTCCTTTGGAGGCATGCAGGGTGATCAAGCACACGCCTTTCTTCTTTTCGATGTCGTCCTTCTCCTCGCGTTCGTCGTTGAGGCTGATTTCATCAAGGAAGCCTCCGAGTCCGTCGGCGCGGTTACGCTCTTCGTAGCCAGCGAGGCTCTTGAGGAGTTCCTTGAGGCCGTTTTCCCAGCCGGCGAAGTCTTCCGGCTCCTTGGCAGCTTTTTTGAGGTGTTCCATGTAGCCTACTTCAAGGATGAGCGCCTCGGTCATCTGCACGAGCTGTGTGCCCTGGGTGCTGGCCGGGCCGGAGTACTTGCTGATGATCGTGGTGAAGCCACGAATGGCGTTGCGCGCCTTCTCGGGGATCTGACGCAGGAAGTCCTCATCACAAAGCGCGACCCAGACGCTGTGACCCTTCTCCATGCTGCGCTCGCGGGCCAGTTCGGCGGTGGCGCTGCCGATGCCGCGTGTGGGCGTGTTCAACACACGCAGCAGGCTGATGTCATCGTGCGGATTGTGCAGGACGTTGAGGTAGCTGAGGATGTCCTTCACTTCGCGGCGATCAAAGAAGCTGCGGGCGCCGACGACGCGGTAGGGGATTTTGCGCTGGCGAAAGGCCTGCTCCAGCACACGCGACTGGTCGTTGGTGCGGAAGAGCACGGCGAAGTCCTCCAGCGGCTGCTTGTTTGAAAAGTGGGCGGCCTCGACCTCCTTCGCGATCATGTCAGACTCTTCTTTTTCATCTTGCGTGGCGATGAGGCGCACGAGCTCGTTGCCGTTGTTGCGGCTCCAGAGGGACTTGGGACGGCGGCCGGCGTTGTTTTTGATGAGGCTATTTGCGGTGTGCAGGATGGGCGTGGTGCTGCGGTAGTTTTCTTCCAGCTTGATGACGTGCGGATTGGGGAAGAAGTCCTCGAACTGAGTGATGTTGGTGATCTCCGCGCCGCGCCAGCCGTAAATGGACTGGTCGTCATCGCCCACGACGCAGACGTTGTAAGGCGCGGGCACCAACGCACGCAGGAGGCGCATTTGCAGCGAGTTCGTGTCCTGGAACTCATCCACCATGACGTAATGATGCCGGCTCTGCACTGTGGCGCGGACATCGGCGCAGTCTTCGAGCAAACGCACGCCAAGAACGAGCAGGTCGTCGAAATCCATGACATTCAAGCCGCGCATCTCGTCCATGTATTTTTGCATGACAGCGGCATCGAGGTTCTTTTCGGGATCGCCGAGGCTGCTGCCGTCGTTCTTGGCCTTGCTGATGCGGGAGAGGGCTGTGGAGGTATCGAAGGTCTCGTCTTTGACGAGGAGGCCCTGACACACTTTTTTGAGCAGGCTTTCCTGCTCGCCCTGGCTGTAGATGACGAAATTGTTCTTGTAACCGACGTGCGAGGCGAACTCGCGCAGAAGGCGCGCGCAGAAGGCATGGAAAGTGCCGAGAACGACTTTTTTGCCCAGGCCGTCGCGCACCATGCCTTTGACGCGCTCGCGCATTTCGGTGGCGGCCTTGTTGGTGAAGGTGACGGACAGGATGTTTTTCGGATTGATGCCCTCGTTCACCATGTAGCTGATGCGCGCGGTGAGCACACGCGTCTTGCCGGTGCCGGCGCCGGCAAGAATGAGCAGCGGGCCGTGGATGTGCGTGGCCGCCTCGCGCTGCTGGGGATTGAGCGTGCCGGTGAAACTGCTCATGGCGCTCCCGCACCTCGCACGGGCAGGCCGAGTTCTCGCCACTCGTTGAGCACTTTCGGCAGCAGCTTGTGCTCCTCGGTCTTGATGCGCTGATGCAGTGTTTCGGCGGTGTCGTCAGGTAGCACTGGCACCTTCGCCTGGGCGAGTGTGCGTCCCGCGTCGATCTCTGATGTGACGAGATGCACGGTGCAGCCGGTTTCGCTGTCGCCCGCCTCAATCGCGAGCTGTGGGGCGTTTGCGCCTTTGTGCTTCGGCAGCAGGGAAGGGTGGACGTTCACGATGCGGCCGTTGTAGGCGCTGATGACCGGCTCTTTGAGGATGCGCATGAATCCGGCGAGCACGACAACATCCACACGCGCACGTTCCAAGTGATCAAAGATCTCTTTCTGCGCCGCATCACCGAGTTTGCGCGGATTGCCGCCAGGATCGACAAACTGCGCGGGCAAACCGGCCTCACGAGCGATGCTCAGGAAGCTGGAGTTCACTTGATCGCTGATCGTGATGGCAATCTCGGCATTGAGCGCGCCGTTTTGCACTGCCGCGATGATGGCGCTGAGATTCGAGCCTGCGCCGGAGCCGAGAATGGCGATGCGGAGCCGGTTCGATGTTTTGTCACCGAGCATCTTGTTGATCGTGCTCGTGGTGGAGCGTCCAGGCACCAGGGGGAGAATGCGGATTTCCGTTCCGGCATTCTCAAGCGCGGCTCTCTCTTCGCGGTTCAATGAATCAACAGTGTAGTCACCGCCTTTGGCATACACATGAGGTTTGATGGCCTCGATCAATGACGTGGCGCGTTCGCCATCAAAGATCACCACCGCATCTACGGCACGCAGCGCGCCCAACACCTCGGCGCGATCGTCTTGGCCATTGAGCGGGCGGTCTGGGCCTTTGAGCACTTGCACGGAGCTGTCGGAGTTCAAGCCCACGACGAGCGCATCACCGAGCGAACGTGCGTCATGCAAGTAACGCACATGACCCGCATGCAGAAGATCGAAGCAGCCGTTGGTGAACACGAGCTTTTTTCCCTGCGCGTTCAGTTCTGCGCGCAGGCGCTGAACTTCAGGGATGGTTTGTGCGGTTTGGCTGGCTGGCATGCACACGCTTAATGGCGTGAACAGGAGCGGATGCAAGGAACGAGCCGCATGCTCTTCAAAAACAAAAAAGCGGAAGGTGTTGCCTTCCGCTTTTTGAACTTTTACGACCTTTGATGTCAGTTGCTTTTCAGCACGACATTCTCAGTCGCGCCGCTGGCGGGATCGCGTGTGAGCGGCCAGTAGGCTTCCATGTTGAGCTTCTCTGGCGGCTTCATCTCAAGCTGCTTGCCATCCTTGGCGCCAAAGCCCTGGTAGGCGAGCGGCATCAGTGTGACGCACACACGTTCCTGGTCAAACTTCTGCACATGCAGCGCTGCGGTGAAGGTGTTCTTCTGGTCGAGCACGATGGTGTCGCCCACTTGGTAAGGATCGACATCGGCCTTGTTGCCTGGAAGCACGATCTCGATGTCCACATCTTCAATGTCAGTCGAGCGAGCGCGAACGACCCAGCCTTCGGTGATGACATCGCTGCTGGTGAGAGGGCGGGCGTTGATCACTTCATAGCTGCCTTTGACATACATCGGCTGCTCCTGCTTGTAGTTGCGGATGTAGGAGCGCTTGAGCATGTCGTTCTTCACCGCGAGTTGATCGCTGGTGAAGGCATAGAACTCAGTGAGGAGATCGCGTGGTGGAAGAAACTTTCCTTGCGGCACGGTGTAGGTGGTGAACTTGCGCAGCGGGTCGAGCTTGTCGAAACGCGCGAGGACGCGGTAGTTGAAGGGCTTCTCAGGGTGCGCGAACACCATGATGCTGAAGAACCAGCAGAAAGTGGCAAACCCCATCAGCAGCGTGATGAGGATGGACCACCAGAAGATTCCGCCGGAATCTTTTTTCTTTGAAAAACTACCGCCGCCATATGAGCGGAACTCGTTTCCGTCGCTTAAAAATCGGATTTGCATGGCAAAATTGCGAAAAATTTTAGTATTTACAGTGTGAGAGTGTTCAAATTCTACAAGATTGACGGAATTTGAAAAGAGTTTTTTGTGAACAAGTTGGCAATAAGTTTGCTGCTAATTTAAGCGGCCAGGGGTTCAAATGAGGTGCCGCAGCCGCAGCTTCGGGTGGCATTAGGGTTGGTCAGTTTGAAGCCGGAGTCAGCCAGGGAGTCCACATAGTCGATCTGGCTCCCACGGAGAAAGCCCAGGCTGTCGTGGTCGATGATAATGGTGACGTCATCCTGGTGGATGATGCTGTCTTCAGGAGCGGATTGATCAAGCCCCATCACATACTGCATGCCTGCGCAGCCGCCTTTCTCCACGCGCAGGCGCAGACCGGTGCCAGGCGCGGCGTTTTTTTCCGCAATGAGGGATTTGAGGTGGGTGATGGCGCTGTCGGTGAGGGAAATCATGAAAAGGGGAGGTCTGAGGGCGAGGTTGCGTGCCACAGACGCGCGGGGATTGCAATTCCTCACCCGGCATCCAATGTGACGTTTTCTTGCAGCAAGAGGGCTACGTCTCCGGCTGCCCACTTTATCGAAATTCATGGCCAAAATACGCATTCTCCCAGACGCGCTCGCCAGCCAGGTGGCGGCGGGGGAGGTCGTGGAGCGGCCAGCCGCGCTGGTGCGTGAATTGGTCGAAAACAGCCTGGACGCCGGGGCGCGGCACATTGAGGTGCATGCCCAGCGTGGTGGCACCGCCTTGATACGAATCGTGGATGATGGAAGTGGGATGGACCGGGAGGATGCCATGCTGTGTCTGGAGAGACACGCCACAAGCAAGATACGGACCAAGGAGGATCTCGGAGCTATCTGCACCTTTGGATTTCGTGGTGAGGCGCTGCCCAGCATCGCCAGCGTGTCGCGCTTCCGTCTCGCAACACGGGAGAAAGACGCCCTTGTGGGCACGGAGATCGAGGTGAACGGCGGCAAGCTCACCGCCGTGCGGGATCACGGCGGTGCCGCGGGCACGGTGATCGAGGCGCGTTCGCTTTTCTTCAATGTTCCAGCGCGGCGCAAATTCCTGCGCACGGAAAACACCGAGTTTTCGCATGTGGAGCAACAGTTGCGGCTGCATGCCATCGCCAATCCGCAGGTGGCCTTCACGCTCACGCACAATGGCGAGCTGGTGCTGCACCTTCCAGCCACGCGCGACATGCTGGAGCGCATCCGTGGCCTTGTGGGTGATGATCTCGCCTCGCGCCTGCTCAAGATCGAGGAAAACGCGCTGCATGGCGTGACGGTGTCCGGTTACATCGGCGGTCCAGGCATGAGCCGCTCCAACCGGCAGATGCAGACCACTTATTTGAACGGGCGTCCCATCGAAAGCGCCAGCATCTCGTATGGCCTGCGCGAGGGGTATCACACAGCGCTGATGAAGGGCCAGTATCCGGTGACTTTCTTGTTCATCCAGATGGACCCCACGGCCTTCGATGTAAACGTGCATCCCGCGAAAAAAGAAGTGCGGTTTCACGATGGCAATGGCGTGCGTGATGCCATCGCCCGTAGCGTGAGCCGCACGCTCGAAAATGCCTCCAAGTTGCACACGGGGCACGCGCCTGCGGCTCGTCCGCTTCCATCGGCAAGCCCCCCTGCGCCGGTCGTTCCAGTCAGCCGTCAGGAAGAGCTGGAAATGCCTGTCACACCCTCTGCCGCGCCACTGCGGCAGATGCCTGCCGTTTCCACTCCGCGTCCCGTGCTGGAGCCGAGTCCATCACGTCCCATTGAGCCGGTTTTTGCGCCCGAGGTGCCGCCATCCAAGCCTATCGAGAGTCCGAAGGCGGCATCTTCCGATGCTCCTTCACCAAACGATTTCCGCATCATCGGTGTGTTGCAGAAGCTCTACGTTCTCATGGAAAGCAAGGAAGGCCTCGTGCTGATGGATCAGCATGCGGCGCACGAGCGCGTGAACTTTGAAAAATTCCGCAGGGCGCTCGAATCCGGCGGCGTGCCATGCCAGCGACTGCTGATGCCCATTACGCTGCAAACCACGCCGCGTGATGCCGATGTGCTGAAGCAGAATCAAGCCGCGCTGACCCGCCTGGGCATCGAGATCGAACCCTTCGGCCCGAACATCTTCAAGGTCGAGGCGTTGCCCGCCTTCTTGAAGACGGACGATCCTGCCGCCTGGCTCGACCAGGTGATTGAGGAACTCAGCAGCCTCACCGCCAAAGCCTCCTCGCTTCGTCTCAGCGAGGACGCCATCGCCACCACCGCCTGCCGTGCCTCCGTCAAAAGCAACGACGTGCTCTCCATTCCCGAGCTTCAGGCGCTGCTGAAAGACCTGTTTGCCTGCGAAATGCCCTACTGCTGCCCCCATGGCCGCCCCACACTCGTGCAAATCTCCACGGCTGAACTGGAGCGCAAATTTGGTCGTCGTGCGCCGGGATAGGGGATGGCCCGGGCCATCTGAAATCTTGTGATAACTCGGTGCGGAGGCTGCGTTAAAGGCGCTCATCCCCCCAAACCCTGTCTTTTCTATGAATGCCCTCCGCAACGACCTTAGCCGTCGCGCCTTTGTTTCCGGCGCCGCCAAAACCTTCCTCGGTGTCAGCGCCGCCACGCACCTGAACACCCGCGTCATCGCCGCGCCCGGCCTGGGCACTTCGCCACTCAAGCAGGCCGCCACCGCCCGCAACGTCATCTACTTGTACATGAACGGCGGCATGAGCCATCTCGACACCTTTGACCCGAAGCCGGACAAAACGGACATCATGGGCCTCACGAAGGTCATCAACACCAACGTCGATGGCATCCGCGTCTCCAACAACATCCCGCTGCTCGCCCGGCAGATGGACAAGCTGGCCGTCATCCGCAGCATGACCTCCACGCAAGGCGCTCACGAGCAGGGCGCCTACTACCAGCACACCAGCTACACCCAGCGCAGCAGCATCCGCCACCCCAGCATGGGCGCGTGGCTGCAAAAGTTCCAGGATCGTGGCAATCCCACGCTGCCCGGCAGCGTCATGATCGGCAACGACAGCCGTCATCCCGGCGCAGGCTTCTTCGAGAGCCGTTTTGCCCCGCTCATGATCAATGATCCTGAAAGCGGCATCAACAACGTCAAAACCAACCAGTGGTTCACCGAGGAGCGCTTCCACAGCCGCCTCAACACCGCCAAGCAGCTCGACCGCCAGTTTGCCGAGACCTACAACGTCAAAAATGTCCGTGCCTACGCCGACATGTATGACGACGCGCTCAAGATGATGAAGAGCGAGGAATTGAAAGCCTTCGATCTCAGCGCCGAATCCGACGCGCTGCGCGGCAAATACGGCAACGACCGCTTCGGTCAGGGCTGCCTGCTTGCCCGCCGTCTCGTTGATCATGGCGTTCGCTTCGTGGAAGTCTCCTTCGGAAGCTGGGACACACACAACGCCAACTTCACCCGCGTGCCGGAGCTCTGCGACGAGCTTGACTCCGCTCTCAGCACTCTGCTGCAAGATCTCGAATCACGCGGCATGCTGCAGGAGACGCTCGTCGTGCTCGCCACCGAGTTCGGCCGCACGCCTGAGATCAATCAAAATGACGGTCGTGATCACCACGCGCCCGGCTTCACCTGCCTCATGGCCGGTGGCGGCATCCGTGGCGGCCAGGTGTATGGAGCCACCGATGAAAACGGCGGGAAGGCCATCGAAAACCCGATCACCATCCCCGACTTCAACGCCACCATCGCCTACGCGCTCGGCATTCCGCTCGACACCGTGCTCTACAGCCCCAGCAAGCGTCCCTTCACAGTCGCCGACAAAGGCAAGCCGCTGGCGAATCTGTTCGGTTAAAGCCAGCCTTCAGCCTACGGTGCTTTCTTCGCCTCCACCTTCGCGGGTGGGGGCGTTTTTGTGGCTGGCGTCTTGGCCGTGAGTGTCAGCCAAGGGCTGCTGTCATTCACGATGAGCAAATCCCCGCGCGGTTCGGTGAATGGGATGAGGTAACGGGCCGTGACTGTCTGCAACACATCAGGCGCGCTGGTGATCACTTCGATGGCAAACGGAGACTGGCTTGCCGCCGCTTCGGTGGTCGCCTTCAACGTCAGTTTGACCTCGCCGCCCTTCGCTGGCACATCCACGGGGGCTGCAGTCACTCCGGCAGGCAGTTGAACGGCACGCGCCTGAATCTTGCCGGCGAAAGTCCCGTTGGTTTTGACCGTCAGCTTGATCTCCGCTGTTTTGCCTGACTCCACGAGATACGCATGGGTGTCGAGCGTGGCGGCGATGGTGGGCACGAAGGGCTTCAATGACATCTCATAGAGATGATCCGCGCTTCCTGCGTGAAAGCGGTCGGAGACGACGAGTTTGAACTCACCATCCTTCGGAGCCTTCCAGCGCAGCACGGGATCGAGATTGTCGCCGTCGTCGGTTTGCGTGAGTATTTTTCCTTCTGCGTCTTCAACGCGTAGCGTCGCGTCCAACGGGCTGCGAATCGACTGCGCACGTACCACGATGGCCAGATCATCGCCCTTTTTGGCCGTGAAAGTGAAGGAGTCTTCCTCGCCGGGTTTGCCGATGCTGCCAGGCACGGTGGCAGGAATCGTGAGTGTTTTTGCTTCGTTCGCAGGAGCTGTTTTTTTGGGCTCATCCGTCACCATGAGGCGATAAACATGATTGGCGCTGCCTTTGAGTGCCACATCCGCCGCTGGTGGATGCGCGAAGGCGAAAACCTGCGCAAACAGCGTCCCATCTGCCGTCGGTGTGTGCTCGATGCGCGGGTCCAGGTTGTGCGAGTCATGCCCGGCGGCGACTTCGATGCCTCGCTCATTCAAGAGCCGCATCGCCGGGTCCATCGGGGAACCCAGCGCATAGCCGTGAAGCTCCAGCGTGATCGTTTTGCCCTTCTGCACCCGAATCGCATGCGTATCGACATCGCCAGCCTTCGCCAGCACGCCGTTGATCGTCACGTTCATCAGAGCCTCGGAAGTTTTGGCGTCGGCCAGTACGTCATTGGGCTCCTTTTCGAGCGTTTCCGTGAATGGGCCCACCACAAAGATGCGCGGTGGCGTGCTGCCTTCGTGGGTATGAAAGCGCACGAGGTAGGGCCCAGGCGGCACATCTTTGGCGATGGTGGCGATGAATTTCTTCGGCTTGTCGCCCGCCAGTAGCACCAGTCCAGGATGATTCGATCTCGCGATGGGCAATCCCGTTTCCAAGCCCTTGCCCGCGACCATGCATTCGACTCGCGTCCCGGCCTGACCTCCGGCGGGAAAGATGTTCTCCAGCCCTGGAGGAGCGGCGGTGGCGGGAAGGACGAATGCAGAATGCAGAATGACGAATGATAGCACGCGCCACCCCTTCGTCATTCGCCCATCGCCCTTCGGAATTCCGCTTCTCATCACGCAAACAGCTCACGGATGGGCCGGCCGCCGTTGATGAGCTGCACGGGTCTCCCGGTGTTCGTGTGAAGGAGTTGATGCGGGTCAATGCCCAGCTTCGTGTAAAGCGTGACCGCAAAATCCTCCGGCGAGTAGATGTTCTCGCTGGCGTAGTAGCCCTTGGGGTCGGTGGCACCGATGACGCCGCCGCGTGGAACTCCCGCGCCTGCGAAAAGGATGTTCATCGCGCCAGGCCAGTGGTCGCGACCGTTGTCCTTGTTGATTTTCGGCGTGCGGCCGAATTCTCCAAGCGCGACGATCAGCGTGCTTTCCAGCAGACCGCGTCGGTCGAGGTCGGTGATCAGCGCGGACATGCCCTGGTCAAACTTCTGCATGAACTCGCCTTTGCAGGTCTTGAACACATCGCGGTGATGATCCCAGCCGCCGTAGTTCACGGTGACAAACGGCACGCCGACTTCTACAA
>Ga0209573_1004129_pt1 | contig 14825 bp, 11 predicted proteins | sample TNRBio252014_DNA_FD_185870 | JGI IMG/M metagenome (GOLD analysis project Ga0209573, IMG submission 185870) | Wastewater treatment Type I Accumulibacter community from EBPR Bioreactor in Madison, WI, USA - TNR Reactor_6/25/2014_ DNA (SPAdes)... | ecosystem: Engineered > Bioreactor > EBPR >...
ATGGAGCTGATCCACGCGATGAACACCGGCCACAGCGGCAGCTTCTGCACGGTGCACGCCAACAGCGCACAGGACGCGCTCGGCCGGCTGGAGGACCTGTGCGCCGAAGTCTGCCCGCAGCCGCCCTGTCGGTCGATCGCAACGGCGATCGGCTGCATCGTCTTCGTGCAGCGCACCGCGAGCGGACGCGAGATCAGGGAGGTCGTACTTGTCGATGGCTGGGAGAGCGGAGCGTACGTCACGACGGCCAAATGTGAGTGATTGGGTGAGGTCCGCATCTGTGAGCGATTGGGGGAACCGCCGCGTTCGCCACCCAACTGTGAGGAATTGGGGAGCAGGGCCTCCCAATTGTGAGCCCACATATTGACGGGCTCACAAAATCTAGACAGCATCACTGAGATCGATGGCATACGTAGCCGCCCATGACCGACGACGACCGCAAACGCTATAAGACCGTAGATCGCCGGGTGATCGGCTTTCCCCTCGACCCCAGCATGCCGGGCGAGATGGTGAAGCCGGGTGAGCTGATTGATATCAAAGAGATTTCCCCGCTCACCCTCACCGACCGGCGGATCTACAACCTGCTCATCGCGAACGCCTGGGAACGGATCACCGAGCCCGTCGAGCACGTGATCGAGAAGTCCGACCTGCGGGGCACCCACAACGGTAACGAACGCATCGAGGACTCGATTCGTCGCCTGATGAGCGCCATTGCCGAAGTGAAGATCATCCGGGACGGCAAGGTGGCGGTCAAGCGCGTCCAGCTGCTGGGCGGTAACGTCGAGCAGGAAGGTGAAAGAGGGCGCCTGTACTACACCTTCCCAAAGCAGCTCATCGAAATCGTCAAAGAGAGCGAGGTGTTCGGGCGCCTCAAAACGCAGATCATGTACTGCTTCAAGTCCAAGTACGCGCTGGCTCTCTACGAGATCGTTCAGAAGCGCGTTGGCCTGAAGTTCAAACAGGCCGAGAACTTCACTGTCGAGGAACTGCGTTCGCTGCTGGGAGTGCCGAAAGATAAGTTAACGCGGTTCCCGGACTTCAACAAGTATGCCCTGCAACCGGCCCTACGGGAGGTCAATGCTCTCTCCGAGCATCATGTGACCGTCGGCATGATCAAGAACGGCAAGCGGGTCGAGCAGCTGATGCTGATGTGGCAGGAGAAAACCGTCGAGGAGAAGCGGCAGGTCTTCCGCGAGATCGAGCGTTGCAGCGTCGGCCGCGCCGCCCGCATCCGCAACACCGTCGAATCGGTCGCCTTCTGACGTCTCCCCAATTTCTCACAGTTGGCTTCGCCCCAGCGCCAGGCTCGGCGCTTCCGCGAGGACGCACCCAAAAACTCACCGTGGAAGTTATCCACAGGGCGCCTCCCCAATTCCTCACGTATCCCTCCCCGACTCCTCACGCAAAGGCCCCCGATTCCTCACGCAAAGGCCCCCGATTCCTCACGAACTCCGCTCCGATTCCTCACAACACGGCGAAATAGCCATGTTGATTCAGCAGGTTATGGCGCATGAATCTGAATCTTTAAAGAACTAAGAAGAATCTGAAAACGCTTAGGAATATCGTCCGTGGATAAGTACCCTATGCAAGCTCGCCGCCCGTTGGGCGGCTTCTGCTGAATCGGCCCTTTGGGCCGATAAGACTATTGCTATGCGCCCCTGGCCCTTCGGGCCACCCGCGCCCCCCAACCCACCAATAGGGCGTTCGCTTCGCTCACACGTCATGTTCACGAGGGGGCTCATTGCCGCCCCCTCGTGCTCCCCGCTAGGATACTTGAAGCACGATGATGCCGGCGGGTGCGGTCCTTCGCATAGCTCAAGCTCTCTGTGCGCAAGGTGCATCTCTGCCGTGAGTTTCAGTTCGCCTGCCACGGCGCCGAGCGCCGCCCGGTTGCACAAACGGCAACGCTAGCGCGCTCGCCGGGATCCTTGATATTCCATCTAAGGAATGTTAGTCTCTATTCCATGAGAGGAATGTTACATGTGGGACGTGGAGGCGACTGATGCCTTCGAGGACTGGTGGCGCGCCCTGACCGAACAGGAACAGGACGACGTAACCGGGGCTCCGAGGGCATTTGTTCCACAACACACGCTAAGGAAGGACGAAGGCTTTTGGATTGAAGCGGTTGGTGCGAAGGGGGCGGAAGCGTTCGAGGGGTCGGTCAATTTCGTTCCAGAGATAGTCGCCGGTGATGCCGATATGGCCCCATGGGATCGGCGCGACCTGGGCGAGAAGGCGGTCCGGGATTTCGACGCCCTGCTCACGGACGAAGGTGACGGCTCGGCTCAGGTAGACGGTGTTCCACAGGATGATTGCGTTGACGACGAGGTTGAGGCCGCAGGCGCGATAGGCCATGGTTTCGGCGATACGGTCACGCAGCTCTCCAAGCTGATGCAGGAAGACGGCGCGAGCGAGGGAGTGGCGGGTTTCGCCCTTGTTGAGGTTGCCATGCGCGCGGCGGCGCAGGACCGGATCCAAGAGCCAATCGCAGATGAAAATCGAGCGTTCGATGCGGCCGATCTCCTTCAGCGCCTTGGCGAGCGCATTCTGGCGCGGCGCGGCGGCGATTTTCTTGAGGATGACCGATGGCGGCACGAGGCCGGCGCCGATCGAGGCCCAGAGCCGCAGCATCTCATCCCAGTTTTCCTCGACGACGGACAGATTGGCCGTTCCGCCGATCAGTGGTGCGAGCGGCGCGTAGTCGGCGCTCGGCCCGATCACGAACAGCTTGCGGTCGCCCAGGTTGCGCATGCGCGGAGTGAGGCGGTAACCGTACTGGGGGAACATCGCGAAGATCATCTCAGTGGCGCCCGCGGTGTCGGTCGCATGCTCCAGGATCTCGATCGAGCTTTCATTGTGGAGCAGGCCGTCGAGCACATAGGGTGCCTCGCTTTCCGACGCCTGGATCAGCCTGGAATAGAAGGAGGCGTAGCGGTTGGAGATGAAGCCGTACAGCGCTGCACCGGGTGCGGAGCCATGCTTGGCATTATACTCGCCCACAGCCTCGCCGCGGCCGCCGGCGGGGAAGAATTGTCCATCCGAGGAGGAGGCGCGGCCGTCGCCCCAGATCGCCGCGAAGGGTTGGGCGTGCTGGGCGTCGACCAGGGCCGCGGTCGCCGCCACATAGGTCTCGGGCCGGACATGGCGCTCGATCATCAGCATCATCTGATGGATGGTGACGCCGCGGGAGCTTTCGGCCATGCGCTCCGCGCCGGAATTGGTGGCATCAGCCATGATCGCGGCCATCAGCGCGGCCGGATCGGCCGCGGCTTCGCCGCTCCGGTAGTGGGTGAAGCAGTCGAGAAACCCGGTCCAGCGATGAACCTCGGCCAGAAGAGCCGGCATGCGCACACGCGGCACGATGTTGTAGAGGCGTCGGCTCAGCGTCTGGGCATGATCGCGCTCGTCCCGCCGCATCGGCGCGACGGTGAGCCCGTCCGGCGTAATGGCGGCGTCAGGGATCGTGTTCGCAGCGGCGGCTTCGGCGAGCGCCTTCAGCCTGGCATCGAGGATCGCGGCCCGCTCGTCGCGCCAGGCGGCGAAGCTGTCCGGTGTCGCGAGCCCGAGCCGTCCCTCGGCACGCATCAGGGCGAAGGTCGGGCGTGGCAGAAGGAAGTCCTCGAAGCTACGCCAGGCGCGGCTGCCTTCGACCCAGACATCGCCGGCGCGCAGCCGTTCGCGCAGGTGCATGAGAACGGCGACCTCCCAGGCCCGGGCGTCGAAGCCGCCTTCGCCCTTGCGGATGTGGCGCCGCCACTTGCGGGACAGGAAGAAGAGCGGCACTTGCTGCGCGAGCCGTTTGCCGCGATGGACCTCCCGCAGCAGGTCGATGGCGGCGAGAAGCGGGTCCTGGGCGCGGAACGAGCGGAAGGTGAAAGCATCGAAGACAAGCCGCGCCACCGGCCGCAGCGATCTCTGCCGGCCGACCAGTTCCTCGAGCCCGTCTCCTTGGACCGGGTGGACCGCGCCTGCCGCGAGCGCGACGCTCGCCTCGAGCCCGCTCCAGCCGAGCGTCGCAGTGACGGCCGCCGCGAGATCGGTACCGGTTTTGCGCGCCTCCAAGAGAGCGAGGCCAAGCTGGTGATGCGCCTCGGCGACCGTAGCAAGGGCCGGCACCTGCTGGAGCAGCCTGTCCTTGCGGGTGGTTTCGGCTTTGCGCCGGGCGCTGCCGACCAGCTTGCCGAAGGTCTCGACCGCCAGGTCGGTCAGCACGGACTGGCGCTCGATCACGAAGGCGACCAGCGTGGCACGCCGCCGCTCGATCGACAGCCGACCCAGTTCCCGCGCATGAAGGATCTTGGCCTCGCGGGCGATGATGCCGTAGCGATTGGCATGGATCGTCTTGCGGCGTTCGTCGGGAATGCCGATCCGGCGCAGCACGTCGAGCCGGCTGATCATGCCCTTGAGGTTCTTCAGCTTCACCCCTTCCGGCGCTTCCGCGATCCAGCCGAGGACCGTGCGGTGATGCGCGGTCTCGGTCAGCAGGTTATCGAGGGCGGCGCAGGTTGCCGCGTCGAGGCCGCGGATCAGCTCGCGATGAGCTTGTCGACGTGCCGCCGCTCGGCCGGCAAGAGCCAGGCGCTCGATGCGGTCGGCACCTGGGATCAACATGCCGCTGCTCTTGAGCATTTCGATGATGGCGCGGACGATCGGCTCTCCCTTTTCCGTCCCTGCCGCCGTCCGGGTCGCCGCGGCGATCAGACCGCGATAGTCCTTCACCTGCACCGGCTTGAGGCTGAGTGCGGCGATGATTTCTCTCGCATGCTCCCGCCGGGTCTCCTCGCGCTTGGCGTAGAGTTCGAAGACGACACGATCGAGCCCGATCTGCTCGGCGACGGTGTCGACCACGGCTGCTGGCAGAACCTCGCCGATTTGCAGGGGGCGACCGAGGTCGCGGACGAGCGCCAGCTGGACGGCGAAGCCGAGGCGGTTGTGCGAACGCCGGTGCCGCCTGGCCAGAGCGACATCCTCCGGGGCGAGAACGTAGCGCCGCTGCGCTTCGTCGTGACTGTCCGGGGGATCGAACAAGGTGGCACGCTCTATGGATGACAGGATGACACGACGGCGCATCAACGAGCTCCAGGTTCCGTCCCTAAACCCTGTCGTTTGTATCTGGACGGAAGTGGAAATAGAGATATATTTTATGGACGGTTTTGACCGCCGCGGAGAGCCGATCGCGAACCGTCCCTAAACCGCTCGATTGCGGGACACGGCCAGCCGGGAAAAAGTGCCGACATGCCGGACATCTTGGGCTACGCCCGCGTCTCCACCGATGAACAGGAACTGGCCGGCCAGATCTTGCGCCTGAAATCCGCCGGTGCCGCCAGAACCTACGAGGATGTGATCTCGGGCCGAACCTTCGATCGCCCCGGCCTCGAGGCGCTGCTGGATTATGCCCGTGCCGGCGATACGCTCGCCGTGGTGCGGCTCGACCGGCTCGGACGATCGCTGCGCGAACTGCTGGAGGTGGTCGAGGTCCTGAAGACGAGAAAGATCGCGCTCCTCTCCCTCGAAGAAAAGATCGACACCGCCTCCGCCGCCGGCGAATTGGTCTTCCATGTTTTCGGCGCGATCGCGCAATTCGAACGGCGCCTCATCGCCGAGCGAACCCGCGACGGCGTCGCTGCCGCCCGTGCGGAGGGTCGGCATCCTGGCCGGCCAAAGCTCGATCCGGAAAAGTTGCGTGCCGCTCTCACCCTGATCCGCGATGGGATATCCCCCACCAGGGCGGCCGCTCACGTCGGCGTCGGCCGATCAACCCTCTACCGCGAACTCGCACACACACTCGGCGACCCGCCCTGAGTGCTTAGCGTGTGTTGTGGAACAAATGCCCTCGGAACCCCTAACCGCCACGGTCGAATTGCTCGCCGAACGGGGACCGAAACTGCCCTTTCCCTATTCCTCCGGCATCGAAGGCTCGAAATATTCCCACATGCGCGAGTTGCGCATCCAATCGCACGGCGATCCGATCCGCGTGTTCTACGCCTTCGATCCGCGCCGCGTGGCCGTTCTGCTGATCGGCGGGATCAAGACCGGCAAGGGTAAGCGCTTCTACAAGGAGTTCGTCCCCAAGGCGGACAAGCTCTACGCCGAGCACCTCAAGACGCTGGAGAAGTGACTCATGGCCAGGAAGTTTTTGGAGCTGACGCAGGACTTCTCTCCGGAACGCCGCGAACGCATTGAGGCAACCAAAACCGTCTTGCGCGAGGAAATGGAGCTTGCCGAGCTGCGCCAGGCGCTCTCGCTCACCCAGTCCACCCTCGCCGACGCTCTCGGCGTTCAGCAGGCGGAGATCTCCAAGATCGAGAAGCGCACCGACGTGTTCGTCAGCACCTTGCGCCGCTTCATCCAAGCCATGGGCGGCGACCTCGAAATCCGCGCCGTCTTCCCCGACCGCTCCGTGACGATCCGGAATTTTTCGTCACTCGCTCAGGAAGAAAGACGGGGCTGAAAATTTCCCATGAGGTACCTGTAACGGACTGCAATCATTTGGCGGCGCTGCTCCAAACGACCCCATTTAGCATCTCATCAGACGAAGTAGCGGAAAGAAGTCTCCGTTAGATCGTCATCACCGTACTCATCTAGGATGCCGCCGACGCGGCGCGCGAAGGACAACGAGACAGGCCACTTGCCGCGAATATCGGCTGTGTTCCAATTCATGCGGGTGAGGTTCAGCACATCCTGAGCGGCGGCGATCGGGCCTTCGGCCCCGAGGCACCGAACGTCAAAGGGCTGCGGCACGTGCGGTCCGGGATAGGTACCCAGCTCCGGCATGAACCCAGAGGTGAAGAGAAACGCCCGGTCCCCGTTGACGGTGCAGACCGTTCCGACCTTCGGTGGGTACGCGCCGTAGCGCAGCAGCCTGAACAGGCTCGGCACTAGCGTCACCATCGAAAGGATCGGGGTATCGCGGAGCGCGGCCGCAAAGCCGGCTTGCTCTGCCGCATCGAAGTACGATGTCTTGTGCAGAACCACGCGGAGCGGTGCGCCACCCGTTCTCAATTCGTACTCGGCGAGCACGTTGCGCGCGAGATCGTGAGCCTGCTGCTCCGACAGGTGGACGTTGCGGCCTTGATCGGGCTCGATGGGGACGCCTTCGCCGCGGATCGCAAAGCCTTCTCCATCGCTGGAGAAGGCCTGCGCCAAGCTAGACCGCACGATCGCTCGATGCGTTGTGCGGAAATGGTGGAAGCTGATGCCGACGAAGCAGGTGTCTGGACCGGTGGGCGGCAGTCGCCAGGGCACGCCGCCGGCCTTGTAGTAGAGGCCAACCGCGAGGTTCCAGGCACGTGTCGCCGGATCCTGGTTGCGCACGGTATCGTTCAAGAGGGCGTCCGTGACCAGCTGGATTGGAAGACGGTTCTTCAGCGCGCGCGCCTTCAAAGCGAGGCGAAGATCACGTTTGAGGAAGTCTTCTGGCGTCTGCTCAACCTCGTCCAGAGCATCGAACAGGTCGAGCTGGAGGCTCTCTCGCGTGCGCCGGAGAGACTTCGCGCGCTCGCGCTCGCTATGCGTGGCCTTGCGTTCGACCGAGCTCACTTTGTTGACTACCGCGTCGGGAATGCACATCAACACGATGTCGGGGCGGTTCAAGTCGCGTGAGGCCAACCTCGCGTGCGCTTCGGCGTAGAGGTCGACCACGCGTTGGAAGCAGCCGTAGGCATCGCCCTCAAGCGCCCGTCCGAGCTTGTCGTGAGCGCCGCTCAGCTCGATTGAGGACGCGGCCGGCGCAACGAGCGTTTTGTGGAAGGCGTCGGCGAAGCCGGGAAACGGCTTTTTCAGCAGGTTCGGCTCGCCGAGCACCGGCACCTCGCGGCTGCAACGATCGAGCCATTGGCGCGCGGCCTCGACCTGCTCAGCCGGCCCGACGACGCCGATATGGATATGGTCCTTCCGCGCCGAGCCGAACCTGAGGTCGAACGGACCGGCGGCAAGAAGACCCGCCTTGGGATCACTGTGTGTGCTGGCGCCGCCAAACTGCAGCCTGGGCGGGGACAGCTCGATGATCGAGAGCTCAATCGCCATCGCTGTCCTCGTTGAGGTCGCTTTCATTCTCCTCGTCCTCGGGCCGGAGAGCCAGCGCCTCGAGTTCGGCGTCGAGTTTCTGCAAATTGTCCTCGATCTCCAGATCGGCCTCGGCCGCCCCGCCGAAAGCCGACACGTTGAACGAGATCGTGGGAGTGCGATGCGAGAGCAGAACCACCGGAGCGAAGGGCGCCAGATCGTTCAATGGCGCGTGCTCAAGCGCGAACAGGCCCTGCGCCTCGTTCGACAACACAGCCAACCAGAACGACACGTCCTGGAGCACGCTCGGGTTGAAGTCGCGCGCGGCACGTCGGGTCGACAAAACGTTAGTGCGCTCGCGGCTGATCGGCTTGCGCACGCCATCGCGGGTGAATGCGTAGCCCGGCGTGAGCACGACAGCCCAGTCCTGACCAAACCGCATGACGGAGAAGCTTACTGCCTTGTGCTCGTAGTACACGATGTCGTCGGAGTCCCGTTTGGTCCGGGCCTTCACGACGGTGCGGGTCGCCTTTCGGAGGCGCCCTTGGTAGCTGACCTTCAGTTCGGGCTCCTCGCCTCGCGCGTAGTAAGCGCGCCTGCGATCGTACTCGATCTGAAGGCCCTTGGCGCGCAAGTGCTCGAACAGCAGTTCGTGCAGAAGCTTAAGAGCAACCGACTCGCCACCTGGCATCGCAGCCAGTTCTTTGAAGGCGAGCGTTTCTACGTCCCCGGGATCGAAGGGTGTCACCAACGCGTCGGTCAGCTCATCGAGGTCATAGAGCGTGTAGAAGCGCCCTTCGCTCACATGGCCGGGCGGGACCGCTAGCCCCTCAACATCTTGGTAGAAGCTGCGGTTGGACTTCGCCGTTGTCCCGACATGCCAGACGGTCGTTGGCATCTGCTCGATCGGGATGAGGTTGGTTGCGTAGCGAACGGTCTCTTCCGCGATCGGTAAAGCCGTGTTGGTGATCTCGTCGACTGCTTCTGGCCGCGCGTTGATCGTAACCACGAAGCGCGCGTTATCGGGCGAAGGCCCGAACGACACGATGCCGTTGTTGTTAACGGTCAGCAGGACCATGTCCGCGAGGCCGGAGCCGCGGCGGTCCATTTGTCCGCCACCGTAGAAGAGGTCTGAGATGGCGGGGTTGCGATAGCCTTTGATCGGCGCGGTCCGGCCCGCGATCGCTTCCTGAAACGGCTGATTACCCACTTGGGCGGCGATCTCGTCAATCAGGCCGCCGGGACTGATGACGGTGATCGACCTGGGCTCCGTCACGACCCGCACCGGCTCGTCCCGGTCGTAGTCGCGATGTACGATCGCGTTCACGATCATCTCCTTCACCGCGATCGCGTTGTAGGCGTTGACCGTCCGTGAGACCTCCGCCTTCAGGCGGAACTGGAAGTTGACGAGCGCCAACAGATCAATGAGCTCGTCGAGCTGGCTCCACAGATTGCCGGTGATTGTGCGGCGCGCGACGAATTGGTCGCCAGTCGGACCAGGTTCGAGTTCGATGTCGCCGCCGAAACGCCCGTGCAGCCAGTGAGCGGGGCCGACCGCCTCAAACTCGACCCGTGCTTGCGGGAACTGCGCCGACGGATTACGGGAGAACAGGAGCCAGCCGGCGAGCGTGGGTGCCACCGACGCGCCAACCGGCCGGCCCATGTCGAGCAGACTGATCATCTGCTCGATCCAGCCGGAGTCGATCTCCTGTGGCCGCGAGAGGTCCGTTCGCTCCGCATACTGCCGCAAGCGTGCGCGTAGCAGCGAGTCCTCGAAATCTGCCGTGCTGAACCCCTGCAGCGGTCGCATGTCCGCCGGCATGCCGGCCACGCTGTGTCCCGAGGGGCGGCGGGTCGGGTGGGCGCCGGCCGCCGTCATGCTAGCAAGCAGGTCCCTTTCGAAGAGGTCATCAAACCCCGTGATCGGCACAACTTGGAAGTTGGAGCCGATCGTACCGGCGAGTTGCGTCACCCAAGAAGAGAATGGACCGGCCTGCTCCCCTTCGAGCACGCACCAGTACACGCCATGAAGGATACCGCCCGCCGTGGCTTGGGCGAGAAAAAGATCCCGCATCACCGACGCCTCGGCGCCGCGATATCCGACCACGATGACGGGGTGGTCCTGCAGCTGGGGAAGGAGCCGGGTGACAAGCTGCGGGTCGAGCGCCTCGACCTCGTTAGTGAGGTTCTTGTCGGTGTAATGCGTCACCGACCCGTGCAGGAAGATGACCTGCGGATCCTGAGGAACGGAGCTGTACATGACGTAGTCCGCCGGCGTGCTGATGCTCACCAGTCGGTGCGGCCGGTTTGTAAGGATTTGAGCGCGTTTTAGGCACTCGTCAAAGTTCGTGGTGAGGACGGTCGAGATCCAGCCGTGGTGAAGAATCTGCGTGAGCGCGACGTATCCCCGAGACGGCGGGATATTCGGCGGATTGATCAGCCGTTCGAAAAAATCGCGGCGATCACTCTTCACGCCGAGCAGGTTGTCGATGGCATCGGGATAAAGTTCCGCGGGTGACAGGTCCGGTTTAAACCAGGGCTGGGCCGTCAGCCAGGGCCAGTAATCGGAACGGCGGATCGTGATGTCGTCCGGATGGCGACCGTTTTCTTTGCACCACGCCCAGCGCGCGGCCCTCTCAACCGTCGAGCCCGCGGCGTGGATGCCGGAGGTGATGGAGGCGCCTGCGCCCAACAGCAGGACCGGGTCAGGCCCATTCATCAGCAGCGAGCGCAACCGTCCAGAGGGCGACGTGCGAAATGAAGTCGCTCGTACCGCCGTCGTGCTGCTTGCGCTGACCTCGTTCATCGAAACCTCGGTACAGCTCTTTCTCTGCCCCCTCGACGGAGCCTGCACTGCACGAGGGACGCGGTCGATTCCTACTTGGTTAGCAGAACGGAACGTGAATAGGAAGGTGCTCCGAGGGACGTAAACGTGCATTATCTGGCCTGGTACCCCCGCCGCTCTTTCTCCCGCCGGGCGTTTAGTCCGGCCGCCAGGGCGGCGGCTTCGCTGGCGAAACAGCTTTGCCGCTCCCGGCCGGGCGAGCCGATGCGACCCCACTCCCGGATGACCGCCCATTCGCCGAACAGCGTCGGCGCAATCCGAATCGCGTAGAAGCGGAGCATGTTCCTGGCCGGATCGACCCGTTCCAGATAGGTGAGGTTCATTCCGGGGACTCCAGGACGGCGCTGCGCGCCTTCGGCAGGTGACGGTAAAGAGTTGACGGCGCGACGCCCAGGCGTCGCGCCACCTCTTCAACGGTGATTTCGGGATCGCGCAGCAGCGCCTTGGCGGCAGCCAGGTCTTTCGCGTTGAGCGCCGGAGGCCGGCCGCCGAGCCGGCCGCGGACCTTCGCCGCATTGAGGCCGGCGCGGGTCCGCTCGCGGATGACGCCGCGTTCGAACTCCGCCAGAGCGGCGAAGATATGGAAGACCAGCCGGCCGCCCGTGGTGCCGGTGTCGATTGACTCGGTGAGGGACCGCAGGCCGACCCCCCTGCTTCCCAGCTCTTCGACCGTCTCGATAAGCTGCTTCAGCGACCGGGCAAGCCGGTCGAGCTTCCAGACAACCAGCGTGTCGCCGGAGCGCATGTAATCGAGCGCCGCCTCAAGCTGCGGCCGGTCGCGCTGCGCGCCGGAAGCCTTCTCGGTGAAGACCTTCTCGCAGCCGGTCGCCTTCAACGCATCGAGCTGAAGCGCCGGGTCCTGATCCTGTGTCGAGACACGGGCATAACCCACCAGCATGCGCGACCTCTCCGAAAACCCATGTCCAGCATAGCTTTTCGGAGGCTATGTTTCAAGAGACGGTTTCAGGAGATAGGCGAGCCGCGCCAGGGCTGCCGCAGGGAGCGGCCGCCATGTCTCCGAAAAACGGTCGTTTATCGGATTGTCGGATGAACTATGAACAAGCGGGGCTTTCCTAGAGGGTCAACCGTGGGGAGAGCCATCAGGCTCGGTTGCCTTCGGCAGCATTTGCACGTAGAAGAGGAGCCATGTTGGTGAGATTTCCCAGGTCGCTTCGCGTGTTCATCGGGCTGCTGCTCATGCTCACGCACGTGGCCCTGCAGCCTGGGAAGGCGTTGTCGCTCGTCCTTTGCACCGAGCAGGACGGTCGGAGCATCGTCGAGTTTCCCGCCTCGGGCTCGTGTCAGCATCCGGCGGCCATTCATGAAGACGGTGTCGCCGAGTTTGTTGCACCCTGTTGCGAAGGTTGTACGGATCGTCTTCTTCCGGCGGACCCCAGCCCGACGCTGTCGAGTAAGCGAGGCGAAGCGCCTCAGACTATCTTGCCGACGGGTCCCCCTGGCGAAGACAACGCGCTCACTTCACTCTTTGCCTATTGCGTAGACGAAGCCGACCTTTCGGACGGCGGTTATTATTCTTTCTATATCAATACTGAAGACCCGCGCTTGGGTTTGCTGCGCAGCACCCGTCTCCTGATCTGAACCCACCTGACTTTGCAGACTCACGATAGCGCAGGCCGCGATCGCGTCCTCGCTTCGGTCTCACTGTGTCAGGATGGGACTTCATGCCGCGACTGCTTTTCGTTCTGCTGGGCGCGATCGCGCCGGTCATCACTGGCTGTGCTTCACCGATTAGAAGCACTCCTTCGCTGCCACCACCTCGGACGCTCGGATTGCCGCCGAGCATGCCGATCGGCCAGCCGGCCGCAGATGATCGCACCCTTCCAGTCGTGGGCGGTGGAGCGGATGCTGCGGCTCGATTCGATGGCGTCATCACGTTGGAAACGGCGATCCAGCGCGTTCTCGCAAGCAGTCCTGATTTGGCGGCCGCGGCGGAAGCCGTCCGCGCCAAGGAAGGCGATGCTCGGCAGGCATCGTTGTGGCCCAATCCCGAGCTGATCGGCGAGGCGGAGAACTTCGGCGGTACGGGCGATCAGGAGAATTTCGAAACCGCCGAGTACACGGTGTCCCTGGCGCAGCCGATCGATGTCTCCGGCAAGATCCGGCGGCGGGCCACGGCTGCCGACTATGAACGACGGATGTCCGGCTGGGACTACGAAACGACGCGGCTGGACCTGATCACCTCCACCCGCAAGGCGTTCGCCGATCTGGTTGCGGCTCAGCGGAAGGTGGACCTGACCAACGAGCTGGCGCGCCTGGCCGACAGCCTGGCAGCCGCTGTCGATGCGCGCGTCCAGGCCGGCAAGGTCTCACCGGTCGAAGGAACCCGGATCGCGGTGGTGAGGTCGGCGGCTCGCGTGGAGGCGCTCAGGGCCGAGCAGGAACTGTCGACGGCGCGGGCCGCGCTGTCGGCGCTCTGGGGCGATGCGAGCTCACCTATTGGCTGGGCGGAAGAAGACAGCTCACCTGAAGCGGGACTGCCGCCGTCGGAAACGCTGGAAACGCTTCTGGCCGGCGCTCCTGAAGCGGCTCGCTGGTCGGACGAGATCGCGCTGCGTGAGGCGGAATTCGATTTGGCTCGCGCGACAACCTTCCCCGATGTGACCGCCAGCTTCGGCGCACGCCGCTTCGCCGAAAACGACGACTACGCATTCGTTGCCGGACTGTCTATCCCGCTCCCGGTGTTCGATCGCAACCAGGGCGCCATCGCCGCCGCAACGTCCCGCAGAACCGAGACGGAGCGGCGACGAGCCGCGTTCCTGGCCCGCCAGCGGGCCGACTTCCGGGCTGCCTACGATGCCGTCCGGCGGGCGGAAATATCGGTGCGCAGTCTCGACGGGCGCATCATCCCGGCCGCGCAGTCGGTCTTCAGCGCGACGACGGTCGGCTACCAGGCAGGCAAGTTCAGCCTGATCGACTTGCTGGACGCGCAGCGAACGTTGTTCGAGGCGCAGGTCCAGGGCGTTGAAGCACGATCCGAACTGACCAAGGCTCTCGCCGACCTGGAGCGGCTCATCGCTCACCCGGTCGAGGCGCCACAGTCATCGAATACCGGAGGCTGAGACGAAAATGTCCCGCATTCTTCCTACGCTAACCGCTCTCGTGATGATCGGGTGCGCGATCGCTCTCGGCTCCTTCGCTGATCCGGCCAGGGCCGGTGACACTCATCGGACGCCAGCTTCGGCCAGCAACGGTCAGCCGCCCGACCACGATGACGATCACGCCGGCCACGCGGACGACAAGCCGCATGATGAGAAGGCCGTCGGGAAGACAAGCCACGGGCCGGCGGAAGGGACCGATAGTCATGGTCACGAAGCCGAAGGCCACGCCGAAGGGGTCAAGCTCTCTGCCGAACAGTTGCGAGAGTTCGGCATCGGCGTAGGCACCGCCGAACCCGGAGCGCTGGACGTGTTCATCGATCTTCCGGCCGAAATCGCTTTCAACGGCGACCGGCTCGCCCACGTGACGCCGCGCGTGCCAGGAGTCGTCATCAGGGTCGACAAGTCGCTCGGCGATCCGGTGCGGGCGGGCGAACGGCTGGCCCTGATGCAGAGTCGCGAATTAGCCGAAGCCAAGGCGGGCTACCTGTCCGCCGTCGAACGGCTGACCCTGGCGCGCGCCAACTTCGAACGCGAGAGCGGGCTGTGGCGCGCCAAGGTCACGTCTGAGCAGGAGTATCTCGAAGCGAAACAGGCGCTGGCCGAAGCCGAGATCGACAAGCGGTCGAACGAGCAGAAGCTGCATGCGCTCGGCTTCGATGACGCCTACATCGACCGACTGCCGCGCCAGCCCGAGTCGGAGCTGACGATCGTTCCATTGCTGGCGCCGTTCCAGGGCGTCGTTGTCGAGCGCCACGCCACCCTCGGCGAGCGCATCGGCGAAGAAACCGCCGCCTTCGTGATCGCCGACCTGAGCTCCGTCTGGCTGAACATCAGCATCTATCCGAAGGACTTGGGGC
>Ga0209573_1004130_pt1 | contig 14824 bp, 10 predicted proteins | sample TNRBio252014_DNA_FD_185870 | JGI IMG/M metagenome (GOLD analysis project Ga0209573, IMG submission 185870) | Wastewater treatment Type I Accumulibacter community from EBPR Bioreactor in Madison, WI, USA - TNR Reactor_6/25/2014_ DNA (SPAdes)... | ecosystem: Engineered > Bioreactor > EBPR >...
CCAGCGCCTTCTCCGCCTCTTTGAGCCGGGCGCGCAGCGCGCGGCTCGGGGCGCGCTTGAAGCAGACGCCAAACACCCCGAGGGCGGCGTTGCTGCGTCGCGCAGCCGCACGCAAGGCCTTGAGGTCACGTTGATCGTCCTCCTCTGCGCCGGCACGCGCCGCCTGCCAGCGAAGCAGCTGATCCGCGATCCCTCGGTGACAGGCGGCCAGCAGTGGCGTCTGGGCAGTCAGTGGCGTTTGGGCGAGATCGGCCAGGTCGGGCTCGACCTGCACGCTCAGGCGTCCGCCGATTTGCGCGGCCCAGGCATCCGACTTGGCCTGAGCACGCGCGGCGTCTTCTGCGGCGTGTGGACCCTTGACCCGGATCGATAGGCCCTCGTCCGTAAGGTCGGCGCTGACCAGACGCGTCGACTGTGTCGTCGAGTAATCCAGCCCGTCGGCGATGCGCAACAGGGCGCACAGCGCGAGAGTCGGCATCTGCCAGGAGGCGGGCAATGCGCCAAGCAAAGGCTCTTCACGTGGCCGAACGGCTTTGCGGTGAAAACGGATCGCACACGCGATCACGTGCTGTTCGACTGGGGTCACATCCAGTAATCGGATGGCCAGCAACAGATCGCGACCCGCCAGATGATGGCGCGGCTCGTCGATCACCACGCCGATGTTATGTAATATTGAGGCGATCTCGAGCAGACGCCGGTGGCGTGAGGTCAGGCCAAGCGACCCGGCGCAACAATCGAAAAGCGCCAGCGCATGGTCAGCGACCTGGCGAGCGTGCGACTGATCGATCTCGGCCAGGGCGCCCAACTCATCGACGAAGAGCGCGGGTGGTCGGAAGGCGGCCAGGCGCTGGGCCGCAAACTGATCGCGTAGCACAGGCCCGGCGCTGCCTTCGAGGAGTTGCCGCGCCCGCTTTCGTTGAGCGGGAAGCCCGTGTGCGGCCAACCAACCCAGGATTCGGGTCTCAATGCCTGTAAATGACATAATACTCCTCGAGATCACCATTACGGCGCCACATAAAGTTTGCAAACGCCAACTGAAGCTCCCTTGACCCCAAGTGGTGGGTTATGCAAACATGCTATACTAGTTCGAACGATCGGGGAGCGTTGCCATGGAACCATTTTTGACCGAGTTTTTGCAGGCTTTGGGGTCTCAGAAGGGATATTCTGAGAACACGATCGTTGCCTACAAGAACGACCTGACACAATTTGGCCAGTACATTCATACCCAGCAAGGCGGCGGTTTCGACCCTGCCTCGATCACGGCGGCTCTGGTCGGTGGCTACCCAGACTTCCTCCAGGGTCACAACGGCGGGTACGCGCCGAGCACGGTCGCGCGCAAGATCGCGGCCGTCAAGTCCTTCTTTCATTATCTCGCAGATCGTCAGCTTGTGGTCAGCGACCCTTCGAGCAAGTTGAACTCGCCGAGGATCAAGAAATCGGTGCCCCGAACGCTGACTCAGCCGGAAATGGAGCAGCTTCTGGCGGCGCCGCGTCGCGGAAACGGGTCCAAAGCGCTTCGCGATGCGGCCCTTCTCGAGATTCTGGCCGCGACCGGGTTGCGGGTGACCGAGGTCGTCAATCTGCGCCAGGATGACATCGATTGGGAGCGCGGCGAGCTGCTCTGTCGCGGAAAGGCGGACCGCCAGCGCCAGGTGCCTATCGGCACGGCCCGACAGGCGCTCGAGACGTATGTGCGCCAGGGGCGCCCGGCGATGGCCGGCGAGGGCTCGGGCGATGCCCTGTTCCTCAACCACCGTGGCAAGAAACTAACCCGACAAGGGGTTTGGTTGATCATCAAAGAAGCGGCCGACGCCGCCGGGATCTCGGCCGAGGTGACGCCGCACACCCTGCGCCACTCCTTCGCGCGCTATCTGGTCGGCTCAGGCGCCGATCTGCGACGCGTGCAGGAGCTGCTCGGCCACGCCAATCTCTCGACCACGCAGGTCTATCGCCAGCCAAGCACTCAGCTCAATGGCGGCGAGCCGACGGCAGCGTAGGGAGCAATCGCGGACGAAGCGCCGCAAACGAAGGACCATGGATGAAGGACGCCCCAGTTTTGGGGCGTCCTTTTATTTCGCTCTGCGGCCCCGTCGATCCCGCCTTCCGGCTCATGTTATAGTGAACGCCTTGCGCCATCCCACTTTGGAGCATTCAACCATGGAAACCTTTCTGACCCGTGAACACTTTCAGGCAGCGGCTGACTACGTCAGGGCGCACACGCGACATCAACCGCGCGTAGGCCTGGTGCTGGGCTCCGGGCTGGGCGATCTGGCCGACGCCGTCGAGGACGCCGATGTCTTGCAGTGCACGGACATCCCGCACTGGCCGCAATCGACTGTGCTTGGCCATGCAGGCCGGGTCTTGATCGGCATGCTTGAAGGCCAGCCGGTGCTTGTGCAGCAGGGGCGGGCCCACTTCTATGAAGGCCACGACCTGCAGCACGTCACGCTGCCGATCCGCGTCATGCAGTTGCTGGGCATGGAGGCCGTGATCCTGACCAACGCCGCCGGCGCGATCCATCCGGAGTACGTGCCGGGTGACGTCATGTTGATCACCGACCATATCAACTTCATGGGCATGGCCGGCTTTTCGCCGTTGCGCGGACCCAACGATCCGACGCTCGGGCCGCGTTTCCCCGACATGAGCCGGACGTACGACCGCGAGCTCGGCGATTTCGCCCGACAGGCGGCCCGTGAATCCGGGTTTACGTTGCATGAGGGCGTCTATATCGGGCTCTCGGGGCCGACCTTCGAGTCGCCTGCCGACCTGCGCTTCCTGCGCTCGGCCGGCGCCGACGCTGTGGGCATGTCGACCGTGCCTGAGGCCGTTGTCGCGCACCATGGCGGCGTGCGCGTGCTGGGTTTCTCGGGCATCAGCAACAAGGCGAATCTCGACGGCTCGACGATCACGACCCATCAAGAAGTGCTCGATGCCGGCAAGCTCATCACCCCACGTCTGACGGCGCTGGTGCGCGGCGTGCTGCGACGTCTCTAGCCCGGGCGCCGAGGGATCCATGGGCGAGTTCCTGGCCGGTGCGCTCGCAGCGCTGGCGCGGTTCGAGATCTATCTCTATGGGGCGTTGGCGCTTGGCGCGGCCTGGTTCGTCTACGGAATCTATCGGGCCGGGCTGCGGCTCGCGGACACGCCCTTTGGGATCGAACGCGCCGAGGCTGAACAGTCGCGGACGGGGTCGATCATCGGGCTGTTCGCCCTGGCGGCCCTGGCCGGGGGCGTGTACTGGGCAGCGCATTTCGGCACAGGCGCGTTCTCCGGGGCCTTTCTGCCGACACCGACAGCGGCGCCGCGCCTGACGCCGACCGCGATCACGACCACAGACGAAGTGCAGGTCGACAAGACCGGCTGCAACGAGACCCTGTCGATCCTCAAGCCCGTCGACGGCGAGCTGGTCAACACGACCTATGAACTCCTGGGGACAGTCAATCCGTCGAACCTGTCGTTCTACAAGCTCGAGTTGAGCGGCTCGGCGACCGGTGGCAACTGGGTGACGATCGGCGTCGGTACAACGCCTGTCGTCAACGGCGCTTTGTTGCGCCAATCGTTCAGCCCAAACCCCTATACGCCGGGATTCTACGCGCTGCGTGTCACGGCGTACGACAATGACGGCGAACCCAGCGAGCCGTGTGCTGTGTCGATCCGGCTCGACCAGCCCGGCCAGCCGACCCCACCGCCTGTGCCGTAGCCGCGATTTGCATCCGTTGCGATTTGGTCTATAACCGCCGTATGCCGCAGCTCAACATCCGCCCCGTGCAATCGTCAGATCTGGCCGCCATCCTGGCCATCGATCACGCCTACAGCACAGACTACGTCTGGCAAATGGAGGCGCGCGAAGAGGGGCCGACGACCCAGGTCACGTTTCGGAATGTACGGCTGCCGCGTTCGGTCCGGGTGACGTTGCCACGCGACACGCAGCACCTCCAGGATACGTGGGCCCAGCGCGTCTGTTTTCTGGTGGCCGAAGAGGGCGGGATCGTCCAGGGGTATCTCAACCTCACCCTGGCGCCGATGCCCGCCACGGGCTGGATCGCCGACCTTGGCGTCGTGCAACGCGTCCGCCGGACCGGCGTCGGAACCGTGCTCTTGGCCTCGGCAGTTCAATGGGCGCGGAGCAATGGTCTGCAGCGCCTGATCCTCGAGATGCAGTCCAAGAACTATCCGGCGATTTGTTTCGCTCAGAAGAACGGTCTGGTCTTCTGCGGTTACAACGATCGGTACTACCCCAATCAGGATGTGGCTCTGTATTTCGCCGCGACGCTGAAGTAGGCGCGTGAAGCGTTGAACGTGGAGCGTGGAGCGCGATTACGCACCACGCTCTTTGCGCCGCACTCAGTTACAATCTCTGAATGGCCACCGCCATCACCGTGTTGCAGACCCTGAGCCAGATCCTGGCCTCGGGGATCGTTATTACCTCGTTTTCGCTCCTGCTGTACGCCCTGACGTTCAACCTGCGCGAGCGCGTCGCGCGCTCGTTTGCCGTGCTCACGGCGTTGGTGACGGCCGTGTACTTCTGCGACGTGCTCATCAGCACGCTGGATGCATCGCCCGCGGCGCTGCTCTGGCTGCGTCTTCAGTGGACGGGCATCGCCTTTGTGCCGGCCGCCTTTTTGCATTTCTCGGATGCCGTGCTGGCCAGCACCGGCCGGCCGTCGCGTGGTCGCAGGCGGCTGGCGATTCGCGTGCTGTATGTGGCGGCCGCGGTCTTCTGGGTCTTGGCCCTGGCCACCGACACCGTGGTCGGGGGCAGCGAGGTCGCGCCAGCGCCGCATCTGACCGCGCATGAAGGATTCTGGGTCTTCCTCGCCCAGGGCGCGTTCGCGATCAGTTGGGCCGCCTGGAACTTCTGGCGCGCCTACGGACGGATGCAAACCGCCACGACCCGGCGCCGGCTGCGATACCTGATCGCTTCTGCGGCGGCCCCGCTCGTGGGAACGTTCCCATTCGTCCTGATCGTCGGACAGGAAGCGGCGCTCCACGCGCTGACGTTTTGGATCCTGGTGATCGTCTCGAACCTGGTTGTCAGCACGTTGTTGCTGGCGATGGCGTATACAGTGGCTTACTACGGGGTCACTCTGCCGGATCGGGTGATCAAGGGTCGCTTCTTTCAGTGGTTCCTGCGCGGGCCTGTCGTGGCGTCGACCGTGCTGGCGGTCTACGTCGTCGTCAACCGTTTTGGTCCGAACTTGCCCTTCTATGACAGTCGGTTGTTGCCCTTTCTGCTGATCGGGGCTTTGCTTCTGCTGCAGTTCTTCATCACCCTCGTGCGACTCCCGATCGAGCGCCGTTTCTTCGCCGGGGCGGGCCGCGATGAACTTCGGAGGTTGATCACGCTCGAAGAACGCCTGTTGACGACGCAGGATCTGCGGCAGTTCTTCGAGGCCGTGCTGGCCAATCTGAGCGACAGCCTCGGCGCGCCGGGGGCTTTCCTGATCGCCTACGACGAGGCCGGACATGTCGCCTATGAGGTCGTGGTCGGCGCGCCACGGCCGGAATCTCAGTTGCCGCCTTTGAGCGCGTTGCGGGCAGTGCCGGTTCACGTCAGGGCTGCGACCGCCGTGGTTGATCCACCGGGAGGTGAGCCGGCCACCGTCGCGTTTCGAAGCGCTTTCGTTTGGGGCGCAAGCTGGCTGGTGCCCCTGTACAGCCCCGAGGCGCAGGGGCGCCCGTTGGGCCTGCTGGGCGTCGCAACCGCGCACGAGGCAGTCGACGCGATCACCTTGAACGGCGAGGAAGCCGAGACGTTACGGCGCCTGATCGATCGGGCAGCCATCGCGCTTGAGGACCGACGGCTGCAGCTTGAGGTCTTCGAGGCGCTTGACCGGCTGTTGCCCGAGATCGAGACGGTGCAACGGTTACGCGCCTCGGCGTATGTCGATTCGGCGAGCGCCGATGCCCCGCCGCTCGAGAACTCACAAGACCTCTCGCAGCTCGTGCGCGAGGCGCTGCGCGACTACGCCATCGGCCCGCGTTTGACGCAGAGCCCGTTGGTGCGCCTGCGTGTGGTCGAGCAAGCGATGGGCGAACACGAGGGCAACGCCACCCAGGCCCTCCGCTCGGTGTTGCGCGAAGCGATCGAGCGCATCCGGCCCGAGGGGCAGCGTAAGACCACGGGCGAGTGGTTGCTCTATAACATCCTCGAGATGAAGTTCCTGCAGGGGCAGAAAGTTCGCGACGTCGCATTGCGGTTGGCCGTGAGCGAGGCCGACTTCTATCGCAAGCAGCGTCTTGCGCTCGAGGAAGCCGCCGCAGCCATCGCCCAGATGGAGCGTGAGGCAAGGGCGGTCGAAGCCGAAGAGCGTCCCCGGATCGAGTTTCCGAGCGAGCGCTCGCTTTAATATTCGTTATATTGTTCGTGTTTTTGAGGCTTTTTCCGCACGGGATGCTCCCGGGCACTGCTTGCGTGCCCGGGTCTTTTTGAGTATCCTTCGCGCGAGCCACAGGGAGATACAGGTATGCCTGACAAGCGCGGCGGTGACGTGCATGGGGCAGAGCTGGTGGATGAGGGTTGGTGGGCATCGGTCTTGGCCGAGGATGTGCCTGCGTTTCCCCATGCACCTGTGGATGGCTCGACCGCGGTGCCGAATACCGAGGCGGACTGGGCCTATGCCCTCGACCTCCATGAGACGGACTGTCCGGTCGAGCTCGTTGTGACAGGCTTCAATCGCGGCGGATTGCTCGTCGGGCTGAATTCGCTCAGGGGGTTTGTTCCGGCTTCCCATCTGGTGGAACTGCCGCCACAGATCTCGGATGACGAGCGGCGGGTCTGTCTCGCAGCGATGGTGGGTCAACGCCTCAAACTCAAGGTCATCGAATACGATCGCGCCAAGGGGCGGGTGGTGCTCTCTGAGCGCGCCGCGCAGGCCAGCGCCGGATCGCGGCAGGCCCTGTTGGAGTGTCTGGCCCCGGGCGAGACACGGACCGGCGTCGTCACCAACCTGATGGACTTCGGCGTCTTCGTCGATCTCGGTGGGCTCGAGGGTCTGGTCCACGTCTCCGAGGTCTCCTGGAGCCGCGTCGGCCACCCGCGGGACGTGCTCGAGGTCAATCAAAGCGTCCTGGTCCAGGTGCTGTCGGTCGACCGGGCTCAGGCCCGCGTGGCACTCAGCTTGAAGCGCTGTCGCCCCGACCCCTGGCAGACGGTCGCCGATCGCTATACGATCGGCCAGATCATCGAGGGGACGATCACGAACGTCGTGAACTTCGGCGCCTTTATCGCTGTCGAGGATGGGCTCGAGGGCCTGATCCACGTCTCTGAACTGGCCGAAGGACACTTTCTGCACCCGCGCAACGTCGTCAATGAAGGCGAACAGGTACAGGCGCGGATCCTGAGCATCGATCCTCACAACCGACGCCTCAGCCTCAGCCTGCGGGCCGTCGACGGCGTCACCTGACGCCTCCGCGTGCACGCGTTGCCTTTGTCGAATTGGCCGCTACAGCGTTTCGGTGTATAACCGGATCAAGACTGTCGCCACAGGCGCAGCCAATGCTCAGGGTGTCGGCATCCGGCGATGTCGCTTGTGGTGCGGGCACCCGTTTGTTCACGGCCGCTGGCCCAACGTTAACGTATGAATCGCCCCCGACCACAACCCGCCACCGGGCCCGGGCGTCGTCCACCGACGCGCCGGACACCGAGCCGCGGTCACTCCGAGCCGGCCGCCTCGTCGGTGCGTCGGCGTATCGACCCGCAAGAGGCGCCGCGTGCGCGCCGGCGATACGCGGCCGATCAGGTCGCAGCCATGCGGAACGAGGCGCCGCCCGCGCCCTCCGAATCCTCATCGCGGAAGAAGATCGCGGCGCCGGATCCCAATTTCGTGCGCGTTGTGGTGTTGGGCAACCGGCTCCGCAAGTACGCTGACGACCTGTTCGCGCTGTTCCTGCTCGTGTTGGCGGCGCTGACGTTGTTCGCCCTCACGGGGCTTTCCAGCGGCACGCTGCTCGAACCGTGGTCCGGGATCCTGCGTCAGTGGTTTGGCTGGGGCGCTTTACTCGTCCCAATCTCGCTTGGGCTTGTGGGTGGCGGGATCCTGCTGCACAACCTTGGCCGGTTGGCGCCGGTTCGTTGGGGGCGCGTGATCTGGGGCGAGCTGGCGGCCTTCCTCCTGCTGGCACTTTTCAATTACGCCAACGGCGGCAGCGTGTTGCTCGCGGCCGAGGGCCAGGGCGGCGGTGTCGTGGGCTGGGCGATCGGCTTCATCTTCGCCCGCATCTTCGCCCCGGCCGATGTGCTCTTTGTCGGCGTGTCCTTTCTGGTTTCGCTTGTGTTGGCGCTCGATATCACGGCCAACCGGATCGAGCGCGGCCTGAAGTGGCTGACCTCGCAGGGGTTCGCGGCTGACCCCGGCCAACAGCTGCCGTTGCCGCTCGCTGAGGCCGAGCCCGAGACCGTGCTGCGCGGGCGGCCGAGCGTCCTGGACGAGCCGGCCCAACCTCGTGCCGAAAAGGCCGAGCGGACGAAAACCGAGCGCCTCAAGAAGGTGCCCGTGGCCGTCGCGAACCCGGAGGCCAAGGCCAAGGTCAAGGTCAAGCGCGACAAGCGGCTGCCGGATCTCGACCTGCTCGACCACCTCGATCTGCGACGTCCGGCGCAGCGTGAGATCGACGAGACAGCGGCCATTATCGTCAAGACCCTGGCCGAGTTCGGGGTGCCCGTCAATGTGCTTGGCGCGCGGGTCGGCCCGTCGGTAACCCAGTATCAGGTCGAGCCGGGCTTCGTCGAGCGCCCCGGTGTTGACGGGATCAGCAAGCAGTGGAAGGTGCGCGTCGGCCAGATCGCGTCGTTGCAGAACGACATGGCCCTGGCGCTGTCGGCCACCACGCTGCGCATCGAGGCGCCCGTGCCCGGCCAGCATTACGTCGGAATCGAAGTGCCGCACCGGCGCACGTCGGTGGTCGGTCTGCGCCCCGTGATCGAGAGCGAGGCCTTCCAGAAGATCGGGGCGCCGCTCAAGCTCGCGATCGGCCGCGACGTCTCGGGCGCCGCGGTCGCCGCTGACCTGAGCAAGATGCCGCACATGTTGATCGCGGGCACGACCGGGTCGGGCAAGAGCGTGGCGATCACGTCGATGGTCGCGTCGCTCATCCTTACGAACACGCCTGACGATCTGCGGCTTGTGATGATCGACCCCAAGATGGTCGAGCTGGTGCGCTTCAACGGCGTGCCGCATCTCCTCGGCAAGGTCGAGACCGAGGTCACGCGCATCCTCGGCGTGCTTCGCTGGACGGTGCGCGAGATGGAACGGCGCTATAAGCTGTTCGAGTCCTACCACGTCCGCAACCTCGACACCTATATGGCCAAGGCGGCCAAGAAGCTTGACATCGAGAAGCTCCCGAGAGTGGCGGTCTTCATCGACGAACTGGCCGATCTGATGATGCAGGCGCCGGACGAGACCGAGCGCATGGTCGTGCGCCTGGCGCAGATGGCGCGCGCCACGGGCATCCACCTTGTGGTCGCCACCCAGCGCCCGTCGGTCGACGTGGTCACCGGCCTGATCAAGGCCAACTTCCCGGCGCGCATCGCCTTCGCGGTGACGTCGTCGATCGACTCGCGTGTCATCCTCGACTCGGTGGGCGCCGAGAGCCTGCTGGGCAAGGGCGACATGCTCTTCCAGTCGCCCGAGATGCAGGCGCCGTCGCGTGTCCAGGGCTGTTTCCTCTCCGACAAGGAGATCGATCGGATCGTCGCCTGGTGGAAGGATCAGGCTGACATCTACGCCGACGAAGCGCTGGCCGAGGTCGAGATCGAGGCCGACGACATGCCGCCGACCGTTGGCGGCCCGGGCGCCGCGCCGCCGCCGCGCCCGCCTGTGGGCGGTGTGACTGCGGGCGGGGGGCCTGCGGCCAAACCCGCAGCCAAACCGGCCGGTCAACCGACGACTCGTCCCGCGGCCCGGCCCGAACCTCCGGCGCCGGATCTGCCGCGCCCGGCAGAGACGCCGGCCGAGAAGCCGCACGAGCAGCTGACCCGGGCCGAGGCGGCGCGTCGACGCGCCCAGGTTCAGGATGCCGTGCGGGCTGCCCCCAAGTCTGACCCCGAGCCCTCGCCGGCCAAACCGGCGCGCCCGGCCAAACGCGCGGCGCCCGAGCCGGTTGTCGAACCCAAGGCGGCGGCGCCCAAGCAGGCGCCTGCCCCGTGGGACGAGATGCTCGCGCGCGAGACCGCGATCGAGGACAAGGATCAGCAGATCGAGCAGGCGATCGAGATCGTCAAGAAGCACGGCACCGCGAGCGCTTCGTTGTTGCAGCGCAAGATGCGCATCGGGTACCCGCGCGCGGCCCGTCTGATGGACGAGCTCAAAGCCATGGGCCTGATCGGGCGCGAGCAACAGGGCGGCAAGACCCGCGAGGTCTTCATGAACAAGGACGACGACCCGATCGGCGACCAGGCGCGGAAGATCCTGGAGCAGGATGAGGAGTGAGAGAGAGGTCGGGGAGCGTGGGGCGTCGGGCCAAGGACGAGAGGCGAGGAGCCGATGAGTGCACGGTCCTTTTTGAGTGATCTGGCTGCTGTCTTTCCGAAGACCCGGTTGCTGACCGGCAGGCCGCAGCTGACGACCTATGAGTCGGATGCGCTGACGGCCTATCGGACGACGCCGCGGGCGGTGGTGATCCCGCAGACGACGGCCGAGGTCGTGGCGGCCGTGCGCGCCTGCCATACGCACAAAGTGCCGTTTGTGGCGCGCGGCTCGGGCACGAGCCTCTCGGGCGGATCGTTGCCCGTCGAGGACGGGCTGGTCATCGCGCTCAACCGCATGAACCGGATCGTGCGGCTCGACCCTTCCGAGCGGCTCGCCATCGTCGAGCCGGGCGTGATCAACCTCGCCGTCACGCAGGCGGCCGCGCCCCATGGCCTGTATTACGCTCCGGATCCCTCCTCGCAGCAGATCTGCACCATCGGCGGCAACGTCGCCTTCAACTCAGGCGGCGCGCACTGTCTGAAGTACGGGATGACGAGCAACCATGTGCTCGGGATGCAGGTCGTGTTGCCGGACGGCGAGCTTGTGACGCTTGGCGGCGAGTCGCTCGAGTCGGTCGGGCCCGATTGGCACGGCCTGTTCGTCGGGCACGAAGGCCTGTTCGGCGTCGCGGTCGAGTTGACGCTCAGGCTGCTGCCGCGGCCCGAGACCTTCCGCACTGTGCTTGCGGCTTATCGCTCGATGCAGCAGGCCGGCGATGCGGTCTCGGCCGTCGTCGCCTCGGGCTTGCTGCCGGGCGCGATGGAGATCATGGATCGGCTGGCGTTGCAGGCGGCGGAGGCTGCCGTGCACGCCAATTACCCGGCCGGCGCCGCGGCTGTCTTGATCGTTGAGCTCGACGGCGAATCGCAGGCGGTCGAGGCCGAGTTTCAGCAGCTGCGCCGGGTGATCGAGGGCACGGGCGCCTACGAGGTGCGCGTGCCCGCGACCGAGGCCGAGCGCCAGGCGATCTGGCGCGGGCGAAAGAGCGCGTTTTCGGCGGTCGGGCGGATCAGCCCCGACTACATCGTGCAAGACGGCGTCGTGCCGCGTAGCAAACTCGGCCAGGCGTTGGCCGAGATCGACGCGCTCAGCGCCAAACACGGCATCCGGGTGGCCAACGTTTTCCACGCCGGTGATGGCAACCTGCACCCGCTGATCCTGTACGACGGACGGCTGGCCGGTGCTTATGATCGCGCCGAGGCGCTCGCGGCCGAGATCATGCAGGTCTGTATCCGCCTCGGCGGATCGATCACGGGCGAACACGGCGTGGGCATGGAGAAGCGTGCGTACATGCCGCAGCTCTTCAGCAAGGCTGATCTCGACTTGATGTGGCAGTTGCGCTGCGTGGTCGACGATCTGCAGATCGCCAACCGGGGCAAAGTCTTCCCCGGCGGTGAAGCGCCGGCACTGCGTCACGGCGGGCCGCACCCGCTCGAGCGCGCCGGGATCATCTCACGCGAGTAAAGATCAAGTTGTGGCGGAGAGTGTGCCCCGCGCCCGGCGCGGGGCACACTCTCCGCCGCCCATCCCACCATGAGCACTCCGACCACCGTTGACGCTGTTTGCGATTTCGTGCGCGCACACACGCATGTGGTGCCGCGCGGGCGCGGCACAAAGCCGTTGCTCTTCGATGTGCCGCCCGGCGCGGCAGCGCTTGACCTGAGCGGACTGACTGGCGTGCTCGAGTACGACCCGGGCGAGTACACGTTCACGGCGTTGGCCGGCACGCCGCTGGCCGAGGTCGAGGCCCTGCTTGCCGGGCACCGGCAATATCTGCCGTTCGACCCGCCGCTTGTCCGACGAGGCGCCACGCTGGGGGGCACGGTCGCCGCCGGGCTGAGCGGCCCGGGCCGATACCGTTACGGCGGCGTGCGCGACTTCATCCTTGGTCTGCGCTGGGTCGATGGCCGCGGGCAGCTGATCCGCGGCGGCGGCAAGGTCGTGAAGAACGCGGCGGGGTTCGACTTTCCGAAGCTGATGGTGGGAAGCCTGGGCCAGCTGGGCGCCATCGTCGAAGTGACCTTCAAGGTCTTTCCGCGTCCGCGCGCCTATGCGACCTATGTCGTCGACGCGCCGACGTTGAATGTTGCGCTCGAGCTGCAGTCGCGCTTGCTGATGGCGCCGCTCGATCTGGAGGCGCTCGATCTCGCGCCCGGGCCGCGCGGCACGCAGCTCCAGGTGCGGCTGGGCGGCCTGGCCGAGTCGTTGTCGGCCCGGCTCGGGCGCCTGCGCGACATGATCGGCGAGGGCCGGGTGCGTCAGGGCGAAGACGATGCGGCCCTTTGGGAAGCCGCACGAGAGCTCACGTGGGTGCCGGTCGAGTCGGCCCTGGTTAAGGTGCCGGTCACGCCCAGGCGCATCCCGCAACTCGAAGCGATGCTCGAGCAGACCTCGGCCGTGCGCCGTTACAGCGCGGGTGGGCAGGTCGCCTGGCTGAGCTGGCCGCATGCCGTCGACGTGCTCGACACCGAATTGAGCCGGTTGGGGATGGCTGGCCTCGCGATTTTCGGCCCAGAGTATGTCGGGGGCGGGCCCTTTGGCTTGATCGGCGTGAAGCGATCGCACCAGGCATTTGCCGCCCGCGTCAAGGCCGCACTCGATCCCGCGGTGCGGTTTCCGGAGCTCTAGCATCCCCTATGCAGCACACCATCCCCGTTGAACGCCTCGGCGCGGCAGGCAAGATCATGGCGGACGCCATCGGCGCCTGCGTGCACTGCGGTTTTTGTCTGGCGGCGTGTCCGACCTACCGGCTCCTGGGCGAAGAGATGGATTCGCCGCGCGGACGGATCACGTTGATGAAGGCCGCGCTCGAGGGCTCGGTGCCTGTGCCCGAGACCCTGCCTTACATCGATCGCTGTCTGGGCTGCGAAGCCTGTGTGCCGGCCTGTCCGTCGGGCGTGCGCTATGACGCCCTCTTGCCCCTGTATCGGCAGCACGCCGAACCCTCCCGACAGCGGAGCCTGAGCGAAGGCCTGGCGCGAACCCTGACTCACGAGACCCTGCCCTATCCCGACCGCTTTCGGATGGCGGCGGCGACGGGCAAGCTCGGCCAGGCCGTGCGGGGCGCTCTCCCGAAGTCGTTCCAGACCATGCTCGATCTGTTACCTTCCGATCTGCCGCCGGTCGTGGCCCTGCCGGCGCGAGTCGAGGCGATCGGGCAGCGACGCGCGCGTGTGGCCTTATTGACGGGTTGTGTTCAACAGGCGCTCTCGCCCGGGATCAACCGGGCGGCGCTCGAGGTGCTCGCCGCGAACGGCGTCGAGGTGCTCATCCCGGCCGGGCAGGGGTGTTGCGGATCTCTTGGTTTCCACGCCGGTGAACTCGACCGGGCGCGCGCCCTGGCGCGGGTCAATCTGCACACCTTCCCGAAGGACGTCGATGCCGTGTTGACCACGGCCGCCGGCTGTGGGTCGGGCATGAAGGCCTACGATGTGCTGTTTGCCGGGCAGCCCGAGGCCGTCGAGGCTGCGATCTTCGCCCAGCACGTGCAGGACGTCAGCGAGTTCCTGGCCGCGCTGGGCCTGATCGCGCCGCCGGCGTTGGCGACGCCGACGCGTGTGGCCTATCACGACGCCTGCCATCTCGGTCACGCGCAGGGTGTCTCGGCTGCGCCGCGGCGTCTGCTGACGGCGGTGCCCGGGCTCGAGCTGGTCGAGATCCCAGAAGGCGATCTGTGTTGCGGGTCGGCGGGCACCTACAACCTCGAACAGCCGACGCTGGCGGCGGCGCTTGGCGAACGCAAGGCGCGCAACATCCTGGCGACCGGGGCGCAGGCGCTGGCGGCCGGGAACATCGGCTGTCTGGTCCAGATCACGACCCACCTGAAGCGGCTCAACCGCCCGCTGCCGCTGTGGCATACCTTTGAGGTGTTGGCCAGAGCCTACCGACGTGAGCCCGTGCACTGATGCGTCGCGAATTCATCGCCGCTTTATGGCACATGCCGGGCTGACTGGCCACAATATGCAGGACGCATGGCGCACTCGACACGGAAGTCGACGGGCAGTGAGCCCTTCTCGTTTGACAGCCTGAACTTGCCGGCCAGGCTTGGGCTGATGGCCGCTGCGTTGCTGGCCTATGTCCTCGTCTTCCTTGTCATCCACCCCATCACAGGCGGCACGATCGGCGTACTCTCGATCCTGATCGGCGCAATCATCGCTTTCTTCGGTGGCGAGGTGCGCTGGGCGGTGGTCGGTGGGTTATTGATCGTCCCGCTCAATGTCTGGCTTTACCAGATCGCGGGCATCGCTGAGAGGCCGGTCAACCATATCGCCGCCGGGGTTGTGGCGATCGCAGTCGGCGCGGTGAGCGTCCGCGGCGCGCAATGGCTGCGCACCATCCGCCGTCAGAAGCGGGCG
>Ga0209573_1004131_pt1 | contig 14814 bp, 11 predicted proteins | sample TNRBio252014_DNA_FD_185870 | JGI IMG/M metagenome (GOLD analysis project Ga0209573, IMG submission 185870) | Wastewater treatment Type I Accumulibacter community from EBPR Bioreactor in Madison, WI, USA - TNR Reactor_6/25/2014_ DNA (SPAdes)... | ecosystem: Engineered > Bioreactor > EBPR >...
CTTGACCCGGAACCCCGACCATAGAAGTATAGATAAAAAGCTGTAATGACGGAAAGAGTTCTCTCCATGACAGGTCACTGGTGTACGGGGTGGCGGATCAGGTCCGCCATGACAGATCGAGTGTACGCCATAATAGATCGGGAGTTCACTATAACAGGTTAATTGTTCGCTATGACAAATCGGGAGTACACTTTGATGAACCATATTGGAGTGTGAAAAAAAGTGAAGTAGCAAAGTACCACCTGAACAAATTTTTGTCATTCCGGGCTTGACCCGGAACCCCGATCATAGAAGTATAGATAAAAAGCTGTAATGACGGAAAGAGTTCTCTCCATGACAGGTCACTGGTGTACGGGGTGGCGGATCAGGTCCGCCATGACCGATCGTGTGTACGCCATGACAGATGGGGTGTACGCTATAATAGATCGGGAGTTTGCCATGACAGGTCAAGTGTTCACCATGACAGATCTGGTATCTGCTATGACATATCTGTTGTCCGGTATGATAGGTCGTGTGTCCGGGCAGCTTATTGCCTGAACACATTATTTTAATTTGCCCCCCAATAATATCTTAGAAATAACCCTAAAAAAACCACTTTTTGTTTTTTACTGCTTATAAACTGTTTTATTCGATATTAAAAGCTCAAAAGAATCATTTTTTGTTAAATTGCCGTAATTTTGCTTTCATCCCGCAAACTGAGGCTTGTTCAACAATAAAACCGGGCTTGTATGGAACTAAATGAAAAATATAAAAGCTACCAGGATCGCCTGAGGGAAGTAGAAGGGAAAGATTCTCCTGCCGAATTGCTCAGACCCTTTCATATAGCTGTTGAAAATATATATGACAAATTAAAAACCAAATTATCTCCGGCGGATTTCAAATGGTTATTTATCATCATGGCCATATTGCTATTGGCAATGTGTGTGCTGCACATCATCTTCAGACACCATTACTTAAGTATCCTTTTTATCGGGTTAATGGCCGCATATTGGGTGTATTATCGTATGGAAATGAAGAAAACCATTGAAATACAAAAACAGGCGAATGCCCAGATCAAGTTAAGGCAAACTCCCGAAACTAATTTTGCTGCGCTGCTTTTGGACAGAATAGATTATATCAAAAGTGGAATGGATGTACTCTACAAGCGGATTAAAATGGTTAGAAATCAATATATTGCATTTTTTCCCTTGATATTGATACTTTTTATTCATACGGTTCGCGGACAGATGTCAACAGTGCTTTGGATCAGCAGCATCGCAGTTTCAATCATCATCGGTGGGGTTTTCTGGTTCTATTATTTCAATTACGAGATGATGGAACTGGATAAAGTTACGGATGAACTTGAAGAACAATCCAATAACCTGAAACAATATGTCTGACAGTCCTGACCGCCTTGGAAAATTAGTATTTCAAATGAGGCTTTTAGAGCAAACAAAATTTTTTAAGTCAGGGAATATAGGTTTTGATCTTCGTAATATAAAAGATTTTTTGTGCATGCAACGAAATAATATTTTACTGGTTTTCATGTTTTTATCCTCAATGTTTTTGCTGACTTTGGGATGTAAACAAGGAAAAAATGAAAATAATCAGGATTTTTCTATTTCCCTGAGGATCTCCAGAGATCCAGCAACACTCAACCCGATCAAGAATTCAGGTACGGTGGAAAATGATATTTCCCAATATCTGTTTTTGCCTCTGGCAGATTATGATCCGTATACACTGGAACTGGTTCCGGTTTTGTTAGCCGCTATGCCTTCCGGTGTCAGGATTGATACAGGAAGGTGGTCCGGCACTGTCCGATTTGATTGCCTCATTCGGGAAGAAGCTGTCTGGGATGATGGAAGCCCCGTCACCGGGTATGATTATTTATTCACCATCAAAACCATCAAACATCCGGAAATTATGGCCAATCCGGCACTGAAAAGCATCTTTCAGGTGATGCGTGATGTGGAAATATCAGATGACGACCCTAAAAGATTTTTCATTTATGTTGAGTCATCCTATTTTACAGCCAAAGAACTGGCGCTGATCGTTCCGGTTTACCCCGAATACCTGTACGATCCCGGGAAAGCACTCATGCAATACGATTTGGAAAATGCTGAACTGAGTGTTGCTAAAACATCCATTTCGCCACAAGACAGCCTGATCAAAGCTTTTGTTGATCGCTTTAACCATATTGACTGTGGCAGGGTATTGGCCAACGGGTCAAATGCCTATGAACTGGCAGAGTGGCAGACCAACCAGCATGTTATCCTCGAAAGAAAAAAGAATTGGTGGGGAAATCAGCTACACCATAGTCCGTATTTTGAAGCAAATCCTTCCCGGATCATTTTCAAGGTGATCCCGGATCCGAATACTGCTTTGCTAGCATTAAAAAGCGATCAATTGGATATTTTGGATCAGGTGGACGGGCTCAGCTTTTCAAAATTTAAAGAAGAGGATGCTTCAAAAAGCAGTTTTTCTTTTGATACACCGGGCAGGCTGGTATATTATTTTATAGGGATCAACAACCATGCTCCATTGCTTAAAGACAAAAATGTACGCAAAGCATTGGCTCATTTGATGGATGTCGATCTGTTCATCAAAAACTTTGAAATGGGCAACGGTATCCGTTTACAAAGCCCTGTTTTGCCCCTTCGGTCATATTATCATGCAGGTTTAAAACCCATTGTGAATGACCCGGTAAAAGCTAAAAGTTATCTGAAAAATGCCGGATGGGCAGATTCAGACAAGGATGGTGTGTTGGATAAAATTTTAGATGGCAAGAAAATGGACTTAAAATTACGCATTCTGATCCCTGGAAATGATCTGAGCAAAAATCTGGGTCTGATGCTTCAGCAAAACTGCAGGGAAGTTGGTATGGAGATTGAAATTGTTACCAAAGATCCAAAATTGATTCCTCAGGATGTAGCATCCCGGAATTTTGACCTTTACCCAACCGGGGTTCAACTCGGATTGTATCCTGAGGATTTTTACCAATCCTGGCATTCCTCCAATGATTTTCCCGGAGGAAGCAATCGTTTTGGTTTTAACCATCCAAAAGCGGATCAATTGCTGGAAAAGCTGAGAGAAACTCCTGAACCTGAAAAGACTAAACAATTGATGAAGGAATTTCAACAGATAATTTATGATGAGCAGCCCTTGATCTTTCTGTACGTACCAACCAATAATATTGTGTACAGCCAGCGTCTTGAGATAAAAACCAGCATTAAAGCGCCGGGATTTTTTGTTAATACGATCAGAACAAAAGCTAAGAATCAGTAATCAAAAAATAATCTGTCCGGTGGGCTGAGATCACCGAATTAAAGAAAAATCAATATTTCCGGAAGTATTATGGGGAAAATTTTAAATGAAAAGGTTGAGTTGGTCTACGACAAGAATGGTGTGTTGGATGACGCTTCTTATGAAAAGGAATTGCTCAGACTGCAGATCGAACTTGTTAAACTACAGCAGTGGATCGTCAATAAAAAACTGAAGGTGGTGGTGCTTTTTGAAGGAAGGGACGCAGCAGGAAAGGGCGGAGTCATAAAACGCATAATCCAGATACTTAATCCAAGGGTGGTTAAAGTGGTCGCTTTGGGTACACCAACCGAAAAAGAAAGAGGACAGTGGTATTTTCAGCGATATGTTTCCCAATTGCCTGCTGAGGGAGAAATGGTCCTTTTTGACCGTAGCTGGTACAACCGTGCAGGTGTCGAAAGGGTAATGGGTTTTTGTACAGATGAACAATACAGGGAGTTTCTGAGATCAGCCCCTGAGTTTGAAAGGATGTTGGTACGTTCGGGAATTATCCTGATCAAGTATTGGTTTTCCATCAGCGCCAAAGAACAGGAGAAACGTTTCAAATCCCGGAATACGGATCCGATCAGGCGTTGGAAACTCAGCCCGATGGATATTGAATCTCAGGCTCATTGGGTGGATTATTCAAGGGCTAAGGATGCGATGTTCATGTACACAGATATTGAAAAAGCAAAATGGTACGTGGTCAATGCAGATGTTAAGAAACATGCACGATTGAATTGTATTTCACATTTGCTTTCATTGATCCCATATGAAGATTTCGTCCCGCCAGCGATCAAAATGCCTAAAAGGCAGGTTGACAGAAATTATAAAAGACCACCTATCACCAGCCAACACTGGATTCCCGCCATTTATGGGAAAAATCCGAATGAACTGGATGAAATCTGATAAATAAAGCTGATTTGAAAAGAGAATTCCTGATCAATATTGTATTTCTGATCCTGATCAATTTTTTGGTTAAGCCAGTATATATTTTTTTTATAGAATCCAGGGTGCAGGATACATTGGGGCCAAATGAATATGGGCTTTATTTCGGAGTTTTCAATTTTGCCATGATGCTTCAGATCCTGGCAGATCTCGGTATTCAGAATTTTAACAGTACTGCTGTTTCCCGGGACAATTCCTTGCTGAGATTGTATCTTCCCAAAATGCTTGGACTAAAAGCCGGCTTGTCTCTGATCTACCTGATAGCCGGATTGACCGGTGCTTTACTGATCGGATATTCTTCCGGTTCCATCATCATATTTGTATGGGTGAGCATAAATTTTGTTTTAATGTCCTTTATTTTATATCTCCGGACCAATATTTCTGCCACAGGACATTACCGTTTGGATAGTCTGATATCTGTTGTGGATAAAATATTGCTGATCATAATTTTGGGCTGGATGCTTTTTGGGAGAAACAGCGGAGGTGCTTTCAGTTTATATGACTTTATTTTGGCACAAACGATCGCCTATAGCCTGGTTTTTGTACTGGTACTGGCCATCAATTTCAGGCTAGCCGGAATGTTCAGAATTTCTTTTGACTTAACCTTGAGCAAGGACATCATTCAAAAGTCACTGCCATTTTCATTGGTGATCATACTGATGTCTCTGTATAACCGTATGGATGGTTTTATGCTGGAAAGAATGCTGGATGACCAAGCTTATGAAGCCGGAATTTATGCTGCTTCGTTCAGGATCTACGATGCGCTCAATATGGTAGGATATCTGTTTGCTGTGCTCTTGCTTCCGATGTTCAGTTCTCTGATGCATTCCAAAACAGAGCTGGATAGTCTGGTGAGAACAGGCCATAATTTGATTTTGAGTGCATCTGTTGCATTAATTGCAGGGATAGCTTTATATGCCAATGAGATCATGTCATGGATGTACCCCAATCACATGGAACACAGCTATGTTAATTTGATGTATTTGTTGCTGGCCAGTTTTTTTGCCACCAGTCTTTCGTATAATTACGGGACACTTTTGACTGCTGCCAAAGCTTTGCGTTCTATGAACAGAATATTATTTGTAGGAGTAGGGATCAATTTGGTGCTCAACACGATATTTATTCCTCGTTTTGGAGCAATCGGAGCTGCCATCACTACGATCGGGACACAGTTTTTTGTTTTGGGAGGACAATATTTGCTGAGCATCAGGATATTTGATATAAAATTCAATTTCCGGTTATTTTTCAGAAGAACCGGCTATATGGTAAGTGTTGGAATTTTAGGATGGATATTTATAAAGTTTGGTGGTTTCAGTGAATGGCTGGTTGAATTGATCATTTTTGAAACGCTGGTTTTTTTAATTATGCTGGGATTTGGATTGATGAAATGGAAGGATTTCAGAAGGGAGCAAAAACCATTGGAGCAGTGATGGAATGAACAATATTTTATATTGTTTGTTTTGTCAATTTTTTTTGATTTTTCATATTGCCAAAATGGCAGTAAAAATCATGTCCATTAAATATCAATTAATTAGACATACATCTTTTTTAAATTTTACAAAGTAGGAAGTGATATTTCACGGGACATTTGGATAGTTTCAATTTTCTGTGTACTTTCAGCCCTCTTTGAAATATTATTATTAAAATAAATTTTAATTTATGGTTTTCGATACTACAAAAATCAGGAATGTTGTCTTGCTTGGACACTCGGGCTGTGGTAAAACTTCCCTTTGCGAGGCAATGCTGTATGAAGCGAAAGAAATTGACAGGATAGGTACGATCGAGGGAGGTTCTACCACTTCAGATTTCACAAACATTGAAAAAGAAAAGCAAAATTCTATTTTCAGTACATTGATGCATGCCAGCTGGAAGGACAGCAAGATCAATATCATCGATACTCCCGGGTTGGATGATTTTGTCGGAGAAGTCGTTTCCTCATTGAAAGTAGCAGATACTGCCTTAATGGTTTTGAACGCTACCAATGGTTTGGAAGTCGGAACAGAACTGGCATGGGAATATGTTGAAAAGTTTAAAACGCCTGCCATGTTTATCATCAATCAGGTAGACCATGATAAGTCTGATTACAGCAACACGGTTGATCAGGTAAAGGAGCGTTTTGGCCCAAAGGTCAAAGTAGTGCAGTTTCCATATAATGAAGGTTCCGGGTTCAACAGTATTGTCGATGCATTGAGGATGGTGATGTATGTTTTTCCTTCTACCGGCGGAAAACCAGAGAAAAAAGCCATTCCTGAAGATGTGATGGCCAAAGCTCAGGAATTGCACAATGAACTCGTTGAAGTGGCTGCAGAAATGGATGAAACGCTGATGGAAAAGTTTTTTGATGAAGGCAACTTATCAGAAGCTGAATTGGCAGAAGGCATGACAGCTGCTTTAGCTAATCAGAATTTTTATCCGGTATTTATTTCAGCTGCAAAATTAAATATGGGCAGTGGCAGGATCATGGGCTTTATCAATGATGTTGCGCCTTCACCAGCCATTACTCCGGCTGCTCCTTTGGCAAACGGAAAAACCCTTGATTGTAAATCGGAAGGTGAACCGATCATGTTCATTTATAAAACGATGTCTGAACCGCAGGTAGGTCTGGTATCTTACTTCAAAGTGTACTCAGGAACCATCAAAACAGGTATGGACATCCATAACCTCAACCTGAGAGGCGGAGAAAGGTTAAACCAGCTATTTGTTTCTAACGGAAAAACAAGAACTCCGGTAGAAGAATTACGCGCCGGAGATATCGGGGTTACGGTCAAATTAAAAAATTCTCATACCAACAATACGCTCGGACCTAAAGACTCCGATCTGATGCTTGAAGAAATTCATTTTCCGACTCCGCGGATTCAGGAAGCAATCGTGCCTCCCGGAAAAGCAGAAATGGAAAAACTCATGAAGGCATTGCATGGTATTGAAGAAGAAGATCCAACCTTGAGGATTGAAATCAGCCAGACGCTGAAACAAACGATCGTTCATGGTCAGGGGCAGCTTCATCTGGATATCATCAAATACAGGATTGAAAAGATGAATGGAATTTCGATGGAGTTTACCAAGCCTAAAGTTCCATACAGAGAAACCATCACAAAAACAATTGACGGAGTACACAGGCATAAGAAACAAACGGGTGGTTCTGGTCAGTTTGCAGAAGTGCATATGAGGGTAGAGCCATACTATGAAGGCATGCCTGATCCGTCAGGACTTACAGTAAGGAATGTGGAATTGGAGGACCTCAAGTGGGGCGGAAAATTATCATTCCTGTGGTGTATAGTTGGTGGAGCCATCGACAAAAACTACTCCAGCGCCATCAAGAAAGGGGTGCTTCAAAAAATGGAGGAAGGTCCTTTGACAGGTTCCAACTGCCAGGATATCAGAATTTCTGTTTTTGACGGTAAAATGCACTCCGTGGACTCCAGTGATATGGCGTTCATGATTGCTGCTTCTTATGCGTTCAAAGATTCATTCCTCAAAGCAGCACCACAATTGCTGGAGCCTATTTATGAGGTGGAGATCCTCTGTCCTGAATCCGTAACAGGTGATGTGATGGGAGACCTTCAAACCAGAAGGGCGATCATACTGGGAATGGACACTGAAGGATTGTACCAAAAGATCATTACTGCCGTACCGTTGTCAGAAATGTATCAGTATTCCTCTACATTGAGGGCATTGACACAGGGAAGGGCAAAATTCAAACAAACTTTCAAGGAGTATAATCCTGTTCCGACTGATCTGCAGCAAAAACTGATCAAGGAGTACCAGGAGTCTCAGACTGAAGAATGATCCATGAAATCATAGAATAAAAAAAGGGCGCTTCTTTTGAAGGCCCTTTTTTTTATTTTAGATGCATTGGTTCTCTGAGGTAAGTTTTTGTATTTGCAATATTATTACAAAAATTTTGATAAATGCAACCAAGCCTTAAAATAATATTAAAATCGCACAGGAAAAATACTGTTTAAAATATAAAATTTGAAAAATTAGTCCTTTACTTCAATTTTTTCATTAATTCTTTTGGAACTCCACCTTTATGAAGCATCAACGAAATCGTTTTGTATTTGAAAAATGCCTTGCTTACATATAGATAGCCTTCAAAGATATTTTTGGTATCCCATGAATTTTTTACGATATAATATTCCTTTCCGGATTTATCGCTTGCAAGGCCTACAATGTGCATTCCGTGGTCATCCGTGGTGGTGTAATTGTCAAATGCTTCCTGACGAAGTTCAGGGGTGATGATCATTTCATTTGAAGGTCCGTTGAACATGGCTTTTTTCTCATCTTCAGTCATGTCATCGAAAGGTTTTTCCGGCACGATGGCCACTCCGCTTTTCCAGGAGAAACCTTTTTCGCTGACATCTGTTGCCCAGGCAACAGAATAACCGGATTTTAACGCAGCATCCACCAGTTTTTCCAGTTCGTCCAACGGTAAATTGTAACTGTTTTGGTGAAGCCAATTGTCGGGAACTAAAACGGTCATTTCTTCAAAATATGGATAATCGGTCCAGGAAGTAAATTGCATGTATGCATCAGGATCAAATTTTAACTGTTCAGCGAATGATTTGGGCGTATAGTTTTTTCCTTCGAAATTAAAGTTCTCTGGATATTCGCCAAGGTAACTCTCCAGAACTCGCTTGTATGCCTCTTTCCATACCGGAGTCAATTGTTTATTGTGGTTTTTTACTACCTCATCCAGCATGACTTTAAGTATGGCATCCAGTTCGCCATGTTTGTTGATGGAAGTACCGTAATTCAGTCCGGGGAAAACAGATTGGGGGACAGCACCGTACTTTTTGAACATTAGGGTTACATCATGCAAAGCGCCACCCTGACCAAAATTCATGTGACCATGCATGCGGACGTAGGCATTGGCTTTGTCCATATAAGTGTTGAAAGTAGTGAACATTTCAGACAGGTCATACAACTTTCCGGTTTCGCGCAGTATTTCGGTTTCCACGAAGGAAGATGCGCTGTAATTCCAGCAGGTTCCAGATGAACCCTGGTTTTTTACAGGAGTGGTTTCTACAGAAGTAATGGTTTTAAATTGATACAGACTGTCTTTTGACGGTTGTCCGACCGCAATACTGGTTAAAAAAATGGTTGTCAATACAAATAGCAGGAATTTTTTCATAGTAAGTGATTTATTAATGTATGCAAAATGGATTTTTAGTTCAAAACCAACTGTTGAATTAATAAAAACTGTTGCTTTTGTGTAAAAATCGCTTGTAAGAACCAAAAAGTTATTTGACAAAAAAAATCAAATCAAAAGCCTAAAATTAAGGATTTTTGATTTAAAAGGGATCATTTAGCTGTCAAAACTGTGATCAAAGGCAGGATTTTGTCTACAGGATGAACATTTCAGGGTATTAAAAGTCGTTGATTGATCAGGCAATTGATGATCATTTGAGAAAATATAAACACTTGTTCTATGGGCAAAACACTTTTTTAGGGGAAATTGCGTGTATTATCCGGCTTTTTGAGGGAATATTCTACAAAAATTTTCTTTTCTGACAAAACCCAATCTCATTCCCTGTGTTTGAATGGTTTATTGTAGTTCTTAACTGGATTTTTAGTGCATTCTTAACCATTTTTTAAAATAAAACCCTTGAATAAATTATACAATTGAAATTATTTCTATCTTGCTTTATCTTAACTAAAATTTTAATTATGAAAAAAACAACTTTTACTTATTTGCTGCTTTTTATTGCAGCTAACTTTATGTTTGCCGGTGGTATTGTCACCAATACCAACCAGAGTGCGAGTTGGATCAGGAGCATGGCAAGAGATGCTTCTGTCGATGTAGATGCTGTATTTTATAATCCGGCAGGATTAACCAGAATGCAGGACGGTTTCTATTTTCAAATCAATTCCCAGACCGTCAACCAAACCAGGACGATCACCAGTACTTTTCCTACCATTAACACAGATACTTACACTGGTTCTACCAATGTTCCATTCCTGCCAACAGGTTTTATCGCCTATAAGAAAAATAAGCTGGCCGTTTCAGCCGGCTTTACTGTGATAGGCGGTGGCGGTGGCGCTGTTTTTGAAAAGGGTTTGCCAGAGTTTGAGTATCAAATGTCAGGATTGCCTGCAGCTTTAGCCGGATTAGCTCCTGTAGGACAACAAGCTGGTGTGGACCTTTCAGTTACCGGATATGATGCCAATGTTAACTTTGAAGGCACTTCTGCATACTATGGTATCCAGGCAGGTGTTTCATATCAGATCAATGATATGATTTCAGTTGGTATAGGAGGCAGGTATGTAATGGCAAATAATTCATATACAGGAGCCATTAAAGACATTTCTGTTGTTACTCCTACCGGAAATATGAGGGCAGATGCTTTTATGACCACTAAAGCGATTCCAACTATCAATGGAGTAAAAACTCAGCTTCAAGGTAATATCAATCAATTGACCCCTGTATCTCAGGCAATTGGTGCACTGGTTGCTGGTGGTGCAGGAGGTTTTACACTGGCTCAATTACAACAAGCCGGTTTAATAACTGCTGAACAAGCTACTCAACTTACCGGTGTATTGATACTCTTAGGCCAAAATCCACAAACCACAACTGTCCAACAATTTGGAAATGTTGTGAATGCAACGCTGACAACTTTAAATACCAATGTGGCAACCCTGACGGGTACTGCTTCAGCTTTACAAGCTCAGGCAGCATTATTAGGTGATAAAGAAGTTGACGTTACACAAAGCGGCAGTGGTTTTACACCGATCGTGAGTGTGGATCTTGAGTTTTTGGAAGGCAAATTGGGCATTGGCTTGAAATACGAACACAAGACCAACATGAAAGTGACTACCAAAGTGACTAAAGATGATGTTGGGTTGTATACCGACGGAGAAGAAGTAACAGCCAATATTCCTGCAATGCTGTCTGTAGGCCTCAGGGTGAAACCCATCGAAAAACTGAGGATCCAGGCCGGTTACCATTATTATCTTGACAATAGCGCGAGCTATGGAAGAAAAGATGATGCAGGCAACTTTGTCAACAATGGGGAATCCGTGCTGATTGGCGGAACTACCACCACTTACCTTGCAGGTAATTCTTATGAAGCAGCTGCAGGTCTGGAATTTGACTTACATAAAATGTTGACACTCAGCGGAGGATTTTTGATGACCGCGTCCAATCCTAACGCAGTTTTCCAAAGCGCTTTGAGCCACACTTTGAAAACAAAAACCTTTGGATTTGGAGCAAGGGTGAATCTGACTTCAAGGATAGGTATTGATTTGGCTTATTCCCTGACAGATTATGATGTTTATACCAAAGATTTTGGTACAGGAACTGGAGCTTATCAAGAAAGCTATGACAGAACAGCGAATGTTTTTGCAGCAGGACTTACTTTAAAATTGTAATCAATAAAACGCATTAAATGGTTGCTCATCTCAATCGGTGAGCAGCCATTTCTTTAAAAAACAAGGATGAATTATAGGATAATCAGTAAGCTGATCCTGAGTGGGATTTTTTTGGGTGTTTTTGCAGGTGGTTTGTCGGGACAGGTAGTGGTCAAACCTTCGATCAAGAGCAAAACCCATCCATCGCTCCATATTGACAGTATTTATACCGGAAATGAAACCATCGTATATTTGCACATCGTGAATGAAAATACTGAGGGCAAAGCATGGTTTTGCGCGGATAAAAATATTGATCTTGTGGATGTGGAGACCAATCAAAAATATCCCCTGAGGAAACAGGCAGGCATACCTGTTTGTCCGGAGGCGCATGCTTTCAGGCAGTATGGGGAGATCCTGTATTTTCAGTTGTATTTTCCTTCTCTCGATCCGAAAGTGCTTGAAATAGATATCATTGAAAGGTGTAGTGATCATTGTTTTAGCCTGAAAGGCATAGTGCTGAACCAAAAGCTCAATGAAGAGATCCGATCGTTTGAAAAAGGAGTTGAACTATTCACTGCGGGCAAATATCAGGATGCAATGATTATTTTTAAGGATCTGGCGGAGAACTCCGGTTTCAAATCTACAAGTCATTTTGCTTACGCCACCTACATCCTGCCTGTGATCTACCACCAGCTGAAAGAGGAAGATAAAGCGAAAGAAACCTACCAAAAACTGGTTCGTTCCACGATCAGGGAAAAAGCATATTTCTTGAGAAAAATCCATGAGATCCCTTTTTTTAATGAATTGAGGTATCAATAACCAAGGAAATATAGCACAACAGTAAATTTCGAAGAAAAAGGAATCGCATCCAAGATTTCTATTTCCAAATGAGTTTATATAATGTCCTTTATTTAGGATGTTTCAGAAGTTTTTGCATCTTTACTTTTTATCACCAGTACCATACAACAATGAACCAGAACATGCACCATCCACACGACAAATTTTTCAAGGCCATGATGGCAGAAAGGGAGCTTGCCATCGGGTTTTTGCGGTTTTTCTTGCCGGAGGAGATCAGTCGGATGATTGATTTCGAACGGATTGAAGCATCTAAAGACAGTTTTGTTACGGAAGAATTGAAGGAAATATTTTCTGATGCTGTATTCCGGTGTCCGGTTTTAGAAAGTCATACTTCTTCCCTGTTTGTAAGCGTTTTGATCGAACACAAGAGTTATCCTGATAAGTTTGTATGGCTCTATGTTGAATTGTGTGGATTTTTATTTAATATGATCAACAAGGGTCTTTGATTCGATGATTTTTTGATTACTTTAAAGTATATTGATTTTTTGAAAATTCCACGAAAAGCACGAAGCAGACACGAAAAGCACGAAGTTTTTATTTTTTGAACCACGAAAAATTTATTTGGATTATAACATAATGTATTCACTTTGTGCTCTTTGTGCCTTCTTCGTGCAACTTCGTGGCATAGCTGTATTTTGTTTTCCTCTGAAAATCTATGGATATTTGATCAATTTGTTTTACCTACATGAATCGACATAGAACCAAATTATTTTACCCACACGAATCAACATAGAGCCAGAAAAAATCCCTGCGACTTAACCGACACAGTAGCATTGACAGGACACTAGAAACGATACTTTTTCTGTTGATTCTACGCTTTATCCCGCAAAAAATAAACTGTTGAAGAACCTAATCTTTTAGTGTATAAAAAATTGAATTCGTGTATTTTTTGGCAGAACTTTAAAGAAATTTGTTGTAAAATAAAGCCGCACTGAATATTTAACCCTTAGGATGTATATCCAACGGGGTTGAATCCGTATGTGGCTTTTTAAATCAATTTCTTCTTTGGTTCTGGCTTGTCCAGGTTAGGTATATGATTCACTTACAATAATTTGAATGATCGGGATTTTCGGTTTGTGTACTACAGATTCCTACAGAGCTCTTCAGATCATTGGATTCTTATAGATTTTGATGGGAACACGGATGACGCGGATTTGACGGATGGTCGCGGATTTTCCAGATATATCCGAATACGCAGAAGTTCAACTCGCTCACGCAGAAGTTTAACTTGTTCACGCAGAAGTTAAACTCGTTCACGCAGAAGTTTAACTTGTTCACGCAGAAGTTAAACTCGTTCACGCAGAAGTTCAACTCGTCAACGCAGAAGTTCAACTCGTCAACGCAGAAGTTCAACTCGCTCACGCAGAAGTTAAACTCGTTCACGCAGAAGTTCAACTCGTTCACGCAGAAGTTCAACTCGTCAACGCAGAAGTTCAACTTGCTCACGCAGAAGTTCAACTTGCTCACGCAGAAGATGAATTTATCAACGACAAAAGCATAGGATTTCAAATTTTTTGCGCAGTTAGTGTCTTAAAAATTGAATTCGTGTATTTTTTGGCAGGACATTAAAGATATTTGATGTAGAAATAAAGCCGCACAGAATATTTACCACGTAGGATGTATATCCAACGGGGTCGAACCCCCCTACTTTCAGGCTCATACGGGCAAGCTCTACAGGCAGGCTCATACGGGCAGGCCCCGAGCCGCTCCGCTACGGGGTAAACCCATACGGGCAAGCAAAGGATTAATGATTTTAGATTTTAGAATAAAAACTCCAGATCTGAAATCGTTAATCGGTGTTCCTTAATCTTAAATCATTTCCTCTTTGGTTCTGGCTTGTACAGCTTAGGTAGTACATTGCTACATCCCTTTTTTTACAATTCATAATGGTCATCAAAGTTTACCTCTGACATGTTATAGCGTACACCCCATCTGTCATGACGGACACCCCATCTACCATGACGGACACCGATCTGTCATGGCGGACCTGTCCTGATCGAGCTTTGCGAGCATCAGTGACCTGATCCGCCACCCCGTACACCAGTGCCCTGTCATGGAGGACACGTTCAGTCATTACTCCTTTTCATTTATTCTTCATTGTTCGGGGTTCCGGGTCAAGCCCGGAATGACAATACTGTGTTTAGGCGCTTAATTGTCAAAACTAACCAACATGTTGTTCATTTCAGTTGTTGGTTATTCCATTTTCTCATTTCAAACTTCCCGCAAAGCGGTTTTTTTTGGGGCTTACCCTCAAAAAACATAGGAGCTTAGGAAATTAGCCTGTTAGTGTCTTAAAAATTGAATTCGTGTATTTTTTGGCAGAACTTTAAAGAAATTTGATGTAGAATTAAAGCCTCACTGAATATCGAACCCCAATACGGG
>Ga0209573_1004132_pt1 | contig 14811 bp, 14 predicted proteins | sample TNRBio252014_DNA_FD_185870 | JGI IMG/M metagenome (GOLD analysis project Ga0209573, IMG submission 185870) | Wastewater treatment Type I Accumulibacter community from EBPR Bioreactor in Madison, WI, USA - TNR Reactor_6/25/2014_ DNA (SPAdes)... | ecosystem: Engineered > Bioreactor > EBPR >...
CCCGCCACCGGCAGCGCCCGAGGCCCCACCCCGCCCCTCCCCCGCCCTGCGCCCGGCTCCTCTGACCCCGGCCAAAGGTCGCGCTGGCGTTGCCCCCGCGCGCGGCCCATACTGATCGCGGGAGGACCCGCCATGCAGCACGACAGCATCCCCGAAATCGCCCTGCAGTGGCACAGCGAAGGGCGCGGCGCCGCGCTGGCCACCGTGATCGAGACCTGGGGCTCGGCCCCGCGCCAGCCCGGCTCGCAACTGGCGATCTCGGGCGCGGGCGAGATCATGGGCTCGGTCTCGGGCGGCTGCGTCGAGGGCGCGGTGGTGGTCGAGGCGCTGGACGCGCTGGCCGACGGCACCTCCCGCGTTCTGACCTTCGGCGTCAGCGACGAAAGCGCCTTTGCCGTCGGCCTCGCCTGTGGCGGCACGATCCGCGTGCTGGTCGAACCCATTGGCGCCGGCATGCCCGAGGCCATGCTGCGCGCCATCACCGCCGCCCGCGCCGCCCGTCAGCCGCTGGCCTACGGCGTCACCCCAGAGGGCTGGGCCCGCCGCCTGCTGCGCCCGGCCGAGGCGCCCGACCGCTTTCGCGCCGACCGCTCGGGCATGACCGACAGCGGCGAGTTCATCGCCCTCTTCAACCCACCCCTGCGGCTGGCGGTCATCGGCGCGGTGCATATCGCACAAGCCCTTGTTCCGATGGCGAAACTGGCGGGCTATGACCCGGTGCTGATCGACCCGCGCGATGCCTTTGCCAGCGCCGCCCGCTTTCCCGGCACCCGCATCGTGACCGACTGGCCTGACGAGGCCCTGCAGGCCGAGGGCCTCGACGCCCGCACCGCCGTCGTCACCCTGACCCATGATTCCAAACTCGACGACCCGGCGATTCTGGCGGCGCTGGGGTCGGATTGCTTCTACCTCGGCTGCCTCGGCTCGACCCGCACCCATGCCAAGCGGCTGGAGCGGCTGCGTGCGGCGGGTGTGACGGATGGCGCGCTGGCGCGGATCCATGCCCCGGTGGGGCTGGATATCGGCGCCAAGACCCCGGCGGAAATCGCCCTGTCGGTGCTGGCGCAGATCACTCAGGTCCTGAGGCACGGATGATGGACTTCGGCCCGGTCCCGCTGGCGCAGGCGCTGGGCGCGGTGCTGGCGCATTCGGTGCCGCTGGCGGGCGGCGGGCGGCTGCGCAAGGGCAAGGTGCTCGACCCGGCCGACCTCGCCACCCTCGGCGCCGAGGGGCTGGACAGCGTGATCGCCGCCCGCCTTGGCCCTGCCGACTGCGGCGAGGACGCCGCCGCGCTGGCCCTCGCCACCGCGCTGGCCGGGCCGGGGCTGGAGCTGCAGGTGATGGGCACCGGGCGGGTCAATCTGCTGGCACGGGGGCCGGGGCTGGCGCGCATCAACCCTGATTCCGTGCATGCGGTCAATGCCACCGACCCGGCGATCACCCTCGCCACGGTGCCTGAATGGCAGCGGATGGAGACCGGCGGCATGGTCGCCACGGTCAAGATCATCGCCTATGGGCTGGCGCACAGCGCGGTCGAGCAGGCCTGCGCCACCGGCCAGGGCGCGCTGGCGCTGGCGCCGCCGGTGCTGCGCCGGGCGGCGATGGTGGAAACCACGCTGGGCACCGCGCCGGGCGACAAGGGCTGGCGGGTGACCGCCGAACGCCTTGGCCGACTGGGCGTCTCACTGGCGCCGGAAACCCTGGTCGCGCATGACGAGGGCGCGCTGGCCACGGCGCTGGGCGGGCTCGACGGCGAACTCCTGCTGATCCTCACCGCCTCGGCCACCTCGGACCTGCGCGACACCGCCCCCGCCGCGCTGCGCCGCGCGGGCGGCAGCGTCGAACACTTCGGCATGCCGGTCGATCCGGGCAATCTGCTGTTTCTGGGCGCGCTGGGGGGCCGCCCGGTGGTGGGCCTGCCGGGCTGCGCACGCTCGCCTGCGCTGAACGGCGCCGACTGGGTGCTGGAACGGCTGATCTGCGGCCTGCCGGTCACCGCGTCGGACATCCGCCGGATGGGCGTCGGCGGCCTGCTCAAGGACATCCCGACCCGCCCGCGCCCGCGCAGCCGCCGCGACTGACCCCCGGCTCAGCCCAGCGCGATGCCGAACACCACCATCATCAAGCCGATCACCGACAGGAACAGCGCCGCCATGTTCCACGCGACACCGCGCTGCAAGGCGCGGCGCAGCGCGGCCTCGTCCAGACCCTGACGGCGCAGACGCAGCACATGGATCACCACGCCAACCAGCCCGACCACACCCAGCAAGGTGACAAGGGCCCCGGCCCAGACCAGCAGTTCGGCACCCGCCATCGTCATCTCTCCCCAAGGGGCCCCGCGCCCGCTGCCCGCCCCATACCGCGCCCGCCAAGGCCCGGCAAGCGCCCAGACCAATCGGCGGCTTGTCTGCCCCGCCGCGCGCGGCTAGGAACGGGGTCCGCCAATTGCAAAAAAGGGGCAAGGGATGAGCAGCACCGACAGCGCCTATGACGTCACCGCCGAAGAACTGCGCCAGTTCATCGAACGGTTCGAACATCTGGATGCCGAAAAGAAGGACATCGCCGACCAGCAGAAAGAGGTCATGGCCGAGGCCAAGGGGCGCGGCTATGACATCAAGGTGATCCGCAAGATCATCGCCCTGCGCAAGCGCAAGCCCGACGACATCGCCGAAGAAGAAGCGGTGATGGACCTTTACAAGGCCGCGCTGGGCATGGCCTGACCGCAGGCCCGGCGACGGCACCGGGGGCGCGCTCTTACACGGGGCACGGCCCCCTCAGGGCTCCAGCAGGGTCACCCCCGGCATCGTCGCGATCAGGTCGAGATCCTGCTCGTATCCGGCGTTCAGGGCCTCGACGGTGTCGTCGTCCCAGCCCGGCAGCGGCGCCTCGGCCTCCAGAACCTCGGGCCGGGCGAACCGCGCCAGCAGGGCGCTCAGCATCTTGCGGCGGTGCAGGTCGTTTTCCGGCGGATTGGCGGCGAACCAACGGCGCATCGCCTCATGCCCCTTGGGGGTGACCAGATCCCAATACCAGCCCAACCAGCCGTCCAGAACGGTCTCGGGCGAATGGCCCGCGACATCGCGCAGCACCTCGGCCCACAAGAGCGGCGTGTCCTCGTCACACCAGACGGTCACCGGCACATCCGGCGCCGCCTGCACGATGCGCGACAGCATCGACGACCAGCGCAGGCTGGTCGGGTCACCGCCCAACACCTCGCGTTCGACCGTGCCCGTGGTATCGAGCCGCGCCACGGCGGGCAGGAAACTGGCCGGATTGCGGATCGCCAGATGCACCGACACCTCGGCCGCCGGGAACAGCCGCCGCAACAGGGCCACCCGCTCGCCCGCCGCGTGATACAGCCGCCCGTTGGTGACAACCCATTGCGGCAATGACAGGAATCCGTCCCACGAAAACACCACCCGGCCGATCGCATCCTCATCGAGGATGCCGTCCAGCAGCGCCTCCTGCGTCGCGGCATTGGTCGGCTGGTCGCGCATCTCATGCGCCAGCTTGCGCAATTGCTGGCGATATTGCCCCGGACCGGGCACCGCCACCCCCTGCCCCGCCAGCACGGCACGGTTGCGCATGAGGCACCGCACGAGGCGGTCCTCGTCGGTCTTGTGCAGGCCAAGGTGAAACGCGATTTCCATCGCGCCCGAGTTAATCCACCCGTCCCCGCCTGTGCAAGCCCCCGCGCGACCCGGGCACGCGCCAGCGCAGTAGGGGACTTGAGTGCCGGGCACGCTGCGGCTATCAGGGCGGCAGGCCGGTGTAGCTCAGTTGGTAGAGCAACGCTCTTGTAAAGCGAAGGTCGGGGGTTCGAGTCCCTTCACCGGCACCACGGCGCGGCCTTCGGGCTTCGCCAATGACCCGCGTCGGGACTTGCCGCGCCCTTGACAGCGCCGGGCGCCGCCCGCAGACCATGCCCGATCCAACCTTGAGGGCAGCATGGCCACCGCGCGCAATATACTGTTCATCATGTTCGACCAGCTCCGCTGGGATTACCTGTCGTGCTATGGCCATCCCTCGCTGCCGACGCCCAACATCGACCGGCTGGCGGCCCGCGGGGTGCGCTTTGCCAATGCGCGCATCCAGTCGCCGCTCTGCGGCCCCTCGCGGATGAGCACCTACACCGGGCGCTATGTGCATTCGCATGGCGCGGTCTGGAACAACACGCCGCTCAAGGTCGGCGAGATGACGATGGGCGACCATCTGCGCGCGCAGGGCATGCAGGCCTGGCTGGTCGGCAAGACGCATATGAAGGCCGATGCCGAAGGCCTGCGCCGGCTGGGGCTGGAACCCGACAGCGTGATCGGCGCGCGGCTGGCGGAATGTGGCTTTGACGTCTGGGAACGCGACGACGGCATGCGCCCCGAAGGGCCGCGCGGCCGCTATGACGAACGCGGCGCGCTGGCCTATAACGCCTATCTGCGCGACAAGGGCTATCCCGGCGACAACCCCTGGCATGACTTTGCCAATTCCGGGCGCGACGACGCGGGCAATGTGCTGTCTGGCTGGTTCCTGTCGAACTCGGACCACGAGGCCAATATCGCCGAAGAGGACAGCGAAACCCCCTACATGATGCGCCGCGGCATGGAGTTCATCGCCTCGCGCGGCGATGAGCCCTGGCTGTGCCACCTGTCGCTCATCAAGCCGCACTGGCCCTATGTCGTGCCCGCCCCCTATCACGACATGTTCGGCCCGCAGGATTTCCTGCCGCTGGTGCGCGCCGAGGTGGACACCGACCACCCGGTGATGCGCGGCTTCATGCAGGCGCCGGTGGCCAAGGCCTTTGCCATCCCCGAGGTGCGCGCCAAGGTGCTGCGCGCCTACATGGGCCTCATCAAGCAGATCGACGACCAAATGGGCGTGCTGCTCGACTGGCTGCAGGCGCAGGGCCGCATGGACGACACGATGATCGTGCTGACCTCGGACCACGGCGATTATCTGGGCGATCACGGCATGGGGGAAAAGATGTTCTTCCACGATTGCTCGGTCAAGGTGCCGCTGATCGTCTATGACCCCTCGCCCCAGGCCGATGCCACCCGTGGCACGGTCAGCGACGCGCTGGTCGAACAGATCGACCTCGCGCCGACCTTTGTCGAGGTGGCGGGCGGCGCCCCCGGCGCGCTGGACCACATCCTCGAAGGCCATTCGCTCCGCCCAATCCTCCACGGCCAGGCCAGCGCCCTGCCCCGCGACAAGGTGATCTGCGAATACGACTGGTCGCATACCCCGCTGGCCGAGCGCATGGGCCTGCATCCGTCGCAGGCGCGCATGATGATGGTGGCGGATGACCGCTGGAAGCTGATCCATTTCGAGAACGGCGCCCGCCCGGTGCTGTATGATCTGGTGGCGGACCCGCAGGAACTGGCCGATCTGGGCACCAGCCCCGACCATGCCCCGGTGCTGGCGGCGATGTATGACAAGCTCAACGCCTGGGCCCGGCGGCAATCGCAGCGGCAGACCAAGTCGAACGCGGCGATTCTGGCCGGGCGCAAGGTGATGGGCGGGCTGGGGGTGTTCATCGGCGTGGTCGATGCCACGCAGGCCGCCCCGGACGAGGCCGCGCATTACACCGGACGCACGGCCCCGGACATGCGCCGCGGACCAAAGGGGTGACGACGGTGCGTGCCAGCACGCACCCTGCGCATCCCGCCCTCAGTCGCCCAGAACGATCACATCGGCGGCGGAAAAGCTGACCTCGGCGGCGGCGCCCACCGCAGGCGGCGGCGTATCGGCGCGGTTGAAGGTGTCGAGCGACAGCACCTCGCCCGCCGCCTCGGCCCGCAGCCGGATCACCGAGCCGAGGAAATGCACATCCGTGATCGTCGCCGGCAAAACCACCTCGCGGCCCGGCGCGCGGCCCAGATGCACCGCCTCGGGCCGCAGCGCCAGCGTCAGCGCCGCACCGCGCGGCATATCCAGCGCCCGGCCCAGCGCGAACTGCCGCCCCCCGGCCTCGACCATGCCCGCCGCCGGGTCAACCACCACCCCGGCCAGCGTATTCAGCGTGCCGACGAAATTCGCCACGAACCGGGTGTTCGGCCGGTTATAGATTTCAAACGGCGCGCCGACCTGCTCGGCGATACCGCCGTTCATCACCACGATGCGATCGGAAATCGACAGCGCCTCTTCCTGATCGTGCGTCACGAAAATCGTCGTGATGCCAAGGCGTTGCTGGATCTCGCGGATCTCGGTGCGCAAGGAGACGCGGATCTTGGCATCCAGCGCCGACAAGGGCTCGTCCAGCAGCAGCACCTTTGGCCGCACCGCCAGCGCCCGCGCCAGCGCCACCCGCTGCTGTTGCCCACCCGACAGTTGGAACGGATAACTCGGCCCCTTGTCCGGCAGGCCGATCAGCGCCAGCATCTCGGCCACCCGCTCGGCGGCCTCGGCCCGGCCCACCCCGGCAATCGACAGGCCAAAGGCCACATTCTGCGCCACCGTCAGGTTGGGAAACAGCGCATAGGCCTGAAACACCATGCCAATCTTGCGCTGGTTGGGCTTGAGCCCGACGATATTCGCGCCGTCCACGGTGATCGCGCCCTGATCCGGGCTCTCGAACCCCGCCACCATGCGCAGCACCGTCGTCTTGCCGCAACCCGAAGGGCCCAGCAGCGAAATGAACTCGCCCTTGTCGATGCCGAGGCTGAAATCCTTGACCACGCGCAGCAGGCCAAAGGATTTTTCCAGATGCGAGATGTCGAGAAAGGCCATCAGCGGGCAACCCTGTTGTGTTTGGAAAAGCGCGTGACCAGCTGGATCAGCCCCATGCAGGCCCAGGTGATGGCAAAGGCGATCACCGCCAGCGCCGCGGGCTCATAGGCGCGGTTGGCGCCCAGAAGCTGCATGTAGGGGCCGAACGCCGGCCGGTCGAGCAGCGCCGCCATGGTGAATTCGCCAATCACGATGGCAAAGGTCAGGAACGCCCCCGACAGCACCGCCCCCAGCACATTGGGCAGGATGATCCGCGCGAGGATCGCACTCCACCCGGCGCCAAGGCTTTGCGCCGCCTCGGTCAGCGTGGCGACATCGATGGTGCGCAGCCCGGTATCGACGGCACGGTACATGTAGGGCAGCGCCAGCGTGGCATAGCCGAACATCAAGAGGACATTCGTGCCCATCGCCGTGCCGGTCAGCGGCAGCCAACTGCTAGTGTTGTAAAGCCGGATATAGCCGAACACGATGACGATCGACGGAATCACCAGCGGCAGCAGGGTGATGAACTCGATATAGGGGCGCAGCCCCGGCAGCTTCAGCCGCACCCAGAACGCCGTCGGCACCACCAGCAGCACGCCAAAGACGATGGTCACCAGCGCCATCAGCACCGAATAGCCAAAGGTCGCCTGAAACCGCGCATCGCCCAGCACGACGTAATAGGCCTGCAGCGAATACTCGCCCCGGATCATCCGCAGGGAAAACTCGCTCATCCCGTAAAGCGGCAGCAGGAAATACAGGATGCCGATCGCCAGCGCGCCATAAGACCAGAGGCGGGTCATTTCAGCCACCTTTCCGAGCGCGCGCGCAGCACGATATAGGCGGTATTGGCGATGCCGGTGATGACGATCATGCCAAAGGCCAGCGCATAGCCCAGATTGGGCGAGCCCAGCACATCCCCCCGGATCTGCGCATACAGCAGGATCGGCGCGATGTTCAGCGACGGGCCGGTCAAGGCAATCGCCGTCGCCACCGCGCCAAAGGCATTGGCGAACAGCAGCGCCATCGTGCCCAGGATCGACGGAAACAGGATCGGAAACGCCACCTTGCGCCAGTATTGCGCATTGGTGGCGCCCAGAATCGCCGCCGCCTCGCGCCATTCACGCTTCAACCCGTCCAGCGCCGGGGTGATGATCAGGATCATCAGCGGGATCTGAAAGAACAGATAGGTGATGACCAGCCCCAGCGTGCTGAGCAGGTTGAACCCCATCAGCCGCAGGTTGATGCCGAATTCGGTGCGCAGATACAGGGTGATGATCCCCGCCGGGCCGATGGTGGCGATAAAGGCAAAGGCCAGCGGCACCCCGGCAAAGTTCGAGGCCACGCCGGAAAACGTCAGCAGCGGGTCACGCATCCAGCGTGGGCCCTTGCCCACGGTGATCGCGGCGGCCATCGCAAAGCCGATCAGGCAGCCCAGCAGCGCTGACCAGAAGCTGATCTTGATCGACACCCAATAGGCCGACAGGATCGAGGGCGTGTTCAGCGCGATGATGTTGTCAAAGGTAAAGTCGCCACCCGGCGTGCGGAACGCGCCGACGACGATATAAAGCGTCGGCAGCAGCAGGAACAGGCCGACAAAGACGAAGAACGGCACCACACCCAGCCACGTCAGCGGCAGGCGTCGGCGCGCGGGGCTGGAATTGACCATGGGCAGGGTCCCAAAATTCAAGGCACTGCCGACCCCGCATCGGGGGTCGGCAGCCGTTTCATGGTCTCACTCGACGTTGGCGCCGACGACCGAATCCCAGCCCGCGACAACCGCTTCACGGTTGGCGTTGACTTGGTCGATGGTCGGGAACACGGCGGCGGCATAGCCTTCGGCCGGCGGCAGCGCGTCCATCAGCTCTTGCGGCACGACACCACGGGCAACCAGATCGTTGAACCGGATCGGGTGGCAATAGCCCGCCAGCCAGCCCAGTTGGCCCTCGTCTGAATAGAGATACTCCATCCACAGCCGCGCGGCGTTCGGATGCGGCGCATAGGCGCTGATCGCCTGCACATAGACCCCGGCCAGCACGGCGTCGGTCGGCACGACGACCTCGACCGGCGGGTTGCCCGCCAGCGTGTCGCGGGTCGCCAGCGCGTTATAGTCCCACTGGATCAGGATCGGCGTGGTGCCCTGCGCCACGGTGCCCGCCCGGCCGATGACCGGAACAAAGTTGCCCGCCGCGTTGAGTTCGGCAAAGAACTCCAGCCCGGCCTGCGCCGCCGCCGCACCCGGCTCGGCGCCGCGCGACATGCCCGCCGCCAGAACCGCCAGAATCGCCTGGTTCGACGCGCGCGGATCACCCGCCAGCGCGACCTGACCGACGTATTCCGGCTTGAGCAGGTCCGCGAACGAGGTCGGCACGTTTTCCACCAGATCGGTGTTCACGATGAACGACATCACGCCGTAATAGTCGCCATACCAGTGACCCTCGGCATCGCGGGCGCTTTCCGGAATGGTGTCCCAGGTCGAGACCATATAGGGCGCGATCAGCCCTTCGGCCTGCGCAGCCGGGCCAAAGGCCAGACCGACGTCGAGCACGTCGGGCGCCTGCGGGCCGGTGTTGTCACGGTTGGCGCGCACGGCCTCGAGTTCATCGGCCGAGCCCGCGTCGGGGTTCAACTCGTTGACTTCGAGGAACGGATACATCGCCTTGAAGCCGTCGATCACAGCGCCATAGCCGCACCAGTCATGCGGCAGGGCGATGGTGGTCAGCATTCCTTCGGCGCGCGCGCCGGCGATCAGTTCGTCCATGCTCTGCGCAAAGGTGGTGGTCGCGCTCAGCATCGCCACGATGCTGGTGGACGCGGCCAGCGCGTTCATCGTCTTCATGTCAGCCTCCTGTTGGCACTGCCGCCGCCTTTGGGCACCCCTGCGGACGCCGGGCGACTGGCTGTCCCTACTGAACATCGGAATCAGATTCGTGACAATCAGGTTTCAGGCGCATTTCCGCGCGACTCTGAAACTTTTTTTTCGTTTCGCCCATTGCTGACACGAAACCCGCAAAATTCACGCACCCTGCGCAACGTCGATGCGCGCCGCGTCGGCACCGGCCCCTGCCGCCGCCCAATTCGCAGGCAAACGCGCGACAGATGCCCATTTTGCGCGCAAAAGCCCAAATTCGCGGCCCGCCCGCGCACGATCAGGGCATTGCCGCGGGCAATGGATCGGCTAAGGTCGGCTCATCCAGGGGCGGTGGCATGACAACCTATTTCAACGAGATGATGGACAAGGGGGCTGTGCGCGCCCCCTATGCGCAGCTTCAGGGCTGGGTCGAGCAGATGCCGGCCGAGCTGCGCAACCTCAAGCAGGCCGAGGCCGAGGCGCTGTTTCGCCGCATCGGCATCACCTTTGCGGTCTACGGCGAGGGCGGCGATCCGGACCGGCTGATCCCCTTTGACATGTTCCCCCGCGTCTTTGCCGCGCAGGAGTGGTTCCGGCTGGAACGCGGCATCAAGCAACGCGCCCGCGCGCTGAACGCCTTTCTCGCCGATGTCTATGACCGCGGCGAAATCGTGCGCGCCGGGCGCATTCCGGCCCGGCTGGTCTATCTGAACGAGGCCTATGAAAAGGCCGTCGCCGGGTTCCGCCCGCCCAAGGGCGTGTTCAGCCACATCGTCGGCATCGACCTCGTGCGCACCGGCCCGGACGATTTCTTTGTGCTCGAAGACAACTGCCGCACCCCCTCGGGCGTCAGCTACATGCTGGAAAACCGCGAGATCATGATGCGGATGTTCCCCGAACTCTTTGCCAGCAACCGCATCCAGCCAGTCGAGGCCTATCCCGAAATCCTGCGCCGCACGCTGGCCTCGGTCGCGCCGAAGAAATGCCCCGGCGAGCCCAATATCGTCATCCTGACGCCCGGCCATTTCAACTCGGCCTATTACGAACACAGCTTTCTGGCCGACATGATGGGCGTCGAACTGGTCGAGGGGCAGGACCTGTTCGTCGAGGGCGAACACGTCTGGATGCGCACCACCGAGGGCCCGCGCCGGGTCGACGTGATCTATCGGCGCATCGACGACGCCTTTCTCGACCCGCTGTGCTTTCGCCCCGATTCGATGCTGGGCGTGCCGGGGCTGATGGACATCTACCGCTCGGGCGGGGTCAGCATCTGCTCGGCCCCCGGCGCCGGGGTGGCCGATGACAAGGCGGTCTATACCTTTGTCCCCGAGATGGTGCGCTTTTATCTGGGCGAGGAACCGATCCTGCAGAACGTGCCGACCTGGCAATGCGCCAAGGCGGACGAGCGCAAATATGTGCTCGAACACCTCGGAGACCTGGTGGTCAAGGAGGTGCATGGCTCGGGCGGCTATGGCATGCTGGTCGGCCCCAAATCGACCAAGGCCGAGATCGAGACCTTCCGCGCCAAGATCACCGACGACCCCGACAATTACATCGCCCAGCCGACGCTGGCGCTGTCGACGGTGCCGACCTTTGTCGACGAGGGCGTGGCGCCGCGCCATGTGGACCTGCGGCCCTATTGTCTGGTCGGCGAGCGCATCGAACTGGTGCCCGGCGGGCTGACCCGCGTGGCGCTGCGCGAGGGGTCGCTGGTGGTGAACTCGTCGCAGGGCGGCGGGGTCAAGGACACCTGGGTCTTGGCGGAGTGACGGGGATGATGGGGCAAGCGGAGCGCTGGCGGCAGGCCCCGGGGGTTTCACACCCCCGGACCCCCGTGGGATATTTGCAGAGCAAAGACATAGGGGGGGCGGCGCCATGCTGAGCCGGACCGCTGACAATCTTTACTGGCTGGCGCGTTATATGGAGCGGGCCGAGACCGCCGCGCGGCTGCTGGATGTGGGCTCGCGCATCGCGATGCTGCCCAATTCCGAGCAGGGGTATCGCAACGAATGGGAGGCCCTGCTGCGCGCCGGGGGCAGTGCCGATGCCTTTGCCCGCCGGTACGGCGACCCGGTGCAGCGCAACATCGAGAGCCATCTGTTCTTTGACCATGACAACCCCTCGTCGGTGGTCTCCTCGATCACTCGGGCGCGCGAGAATGGCCGCATCGTGCGCACCGCACTGACGACGCAGGTCTGGGACGCGCTGAACACCGCGTTTCAGGAACTGCGCCAGATCGAGCGGGCGCCGCGCTCGTCGCAGTCCTTGTCCAAGCTGACCGAATGGACGATGCAGCACGCCGCGATGGTGCGCGGCGCGATCGATGCCACCCTGCTGCGCAATGACGGCTGGGATTTCCTCAATCTGGGCTATGTGCTGGAACGGGCCGACAGCACCGCGCGGCTGCTGGATGTGAAATATTACGTGCTGCTGCCGAATGTCAGTTTTGTCGGCTCGGGGCTGGACAATTACCAGTGGCGCACCTTGCTGCGCGCGATGTCGCTGCACCGGGCGTTTCACTGGGCGTACGGCGGCGAGGTGACGGCGCACAAGATCGCCGATTTCCTGATCCTGAACCCGCAGACGCCGCGCGGCCTGCGGCCCTGCGTGCAGGCGATGACCTTTCATCTCGAGCGGCTGGGTCAGGCCTATGGCAAGCCCAGCGGCGCGCAGCAGGCCGCACAGGCCTTGCGGGCGCAGATCGACGCGATCACCATCGAACGGGTGTTCGACGAGGGGCTGCACGAGTTCCTCACGCGGTTCATCCGCGAGGTCTCGGATCTGGGCCAGACGATCCATGACAGCTATCTGAGCGGAGACATGCGATGAGGTTGAGCGTCGAGCATGTGACGACCTATCGCTATGACCCGCCGGTGCGCGGCGTGGTGCAGAGCCACCGGCTGGTGCCGACCGAGTGCCTCAACCAGACGGTGATCGGCGATTGGGTGGTCGAGGTCAGCGGCGGCATCCCGGGGGCGCCGTTCAAGGATGGCGCGGGCGACGTGATCCGCGGCTGGAGTCTGCGCGGCCCGGTGCAGGAGGTGCAGGTCACCGTGCGCGGCGTGGTCGAGACGCGCGATCAGGCCGGGGTGCTGCGCGGCCTGCGCGAGGGGATCCCGGCGCTGGCCTGGCTGGGCGAGACGGCGCCCACCGCGCCCAACCCGGCGCTGCGCGATCTGGCGGCGGCGGGCGTCGGGGTGGATGGGCTGGCGCTGGCGCATGATCTGGCGCGGCTGGTGGCCGAGGCGATCACCTGGACACCCGGCCGCACCGATGCCGCCACCACTGCCGCCGAGGCGCTGGCGCTGGGGCATGGCGTCTGTCAGGACCACGCCCATGCGCTGATCTGCGCCGCGCGGCTGCGCGATCTGCCGGCGCGGTATGTCTCGGGCTATCTGTTTGCCGAGGGCGCCAGCGGCGAGGCGGCGCATGCCTGGGCCGAGGTCTGGATCGAGGGGCTGGGCTGGGTCGGCTTTGACCCCGCCAACCGCTGCTGCCCGGACGAGCGCTATATCCGGCTGGGCTGCGGCATGGATGCCGAGGCGGCGGCGCCGATCCGCGGGGTGGCGCGCGGGGTGGCGGCGGAATCGATGCAGATCGCCGTTGCGGTCGGCCAGAGGCAACAGTAGCAACAGGCAGGGGGGCCTTCTGCCCCCCTCTGGGCCTGACGGCCCATTCACCCCCCTGAGGATAGTTGGGGGCGCAAAGATGGGGCGTCGGTTCGGGTATGACCTATTGTGTGGGGCTCTTGCTGAAGGCGGGCATGGTGTTGCTGTCGGACACGCGCACCAATGCCGGGCTGGACAATATCGCCACCTATCGCAAGATGTTCACCTTCGAGGTGCCGGGCGAGCGGGTGATCGTCATGCTGACGGCGGGCAGCCTGTCGGTGACGCAGACCACGCTGGCGCGGCTGCGCGAGGCGATCGAGCACCCGGACGAGGCGGCGGGCGGCTCGATCCTGTCGGCGCATACGATGCTGGATGTGGCGGAAATCGTTGGCAATACGCTGGCCTCGGTGCGTCAGGACATCAGCGCCAAGATGGAGGCCAGCAAGGTCTCGACCAGCGCCTCGATCATCCTCGCCGGGCAGCGGCGCGGCGGCACGATGCGGATGTTCCTGATCTATCCCGAGGGCAATTTCATCGAGGCGACCGAGGACACGCCCTATCTGCAGATCGGCGAGCACAAGTATGGCAAGCCGATCCTCGACCGGGTGGTGCGCCCTGACACCGGGCTGGTCGAGGCGCGCAAGGCAGTGCTGCTGTCGATGGATTCGACGCTGCGCTCGAATCTGTCGGTGGGCATGCCGCTGGATTACGCCGAGATCGAGGCCGACGCGCTGCGGGTGACGCGCAGCCAGCGGATCGAGGCGCAGGACGAGGATTTCCGCGCCATGTCGCAGGCCTGGTCGAATGCGCTGCGCGACGGGTTCCACAAGATCACCATCTGACGCAACGGGTCGCTGCAATGTCGCGCGCGCGTTGCCAAGCGGCGCGCGCCGCGGCTAGGATGGCGCCAAACCGCAAGGGGAGTCATCATGCAGACCGAGCGCTTCTATATCAACGGGGATTGGGTGGTGCCGCTGGGCGCCGAGCGTCTGCCGATCGAGAACCCGGCAACCGAGGAAATCGTCGGCCAACTGGCGCTGGGCTCGCGGGCCGATACCGACCGCGCCGTCGCCGCTGCCCGCGCCGCCTTTGACCGCTGGACGGTGACGCCGCTGGCCGAGCGCATCGCGCTGGTGCGGCGGATTCTGGAGATCTACAATGCCCGCGCCGATGACCTCGCGCAGGCGATGTCGACCGAGATGGGCGCGCCGATCACCTGGGCGCAGGAGGCGCAGGTCTGGGCCGGCCGCGTGCATCTGGAAAGCACCATCGCCGCCGCCGAAAGCATGGTCTGGGAAGAGATGCGCGGCACCAGCCGGATCGTGCACGAGGGGATCGGGGTCTGCGCCCTGATAACCCCTTGGAACTGGCCGATGAACCAGATCGTCTGCAAGGTGGCGCCCGCGCTGATCGCCGGCTGCACGATGGTGCTGAAACCCTCGGAAATCGCGCCGCTGTCGGGGCTGCTGTTCGCCGAGATCTGCCATCAGGCCGGGGTGCCTGCGGGCGTGTTCAACCTGATCAACGGCTTGGGCCCGGTGGTCGGTGCCCGGCTGTCCGAGCATCCGGACGTCGACATGATCAGCTTCACCGGCTCGACCCGGGCCGGAACCGCCGTTGCTGCGGCGGCGGCGCCCAGCGTCAAGCGGG
>Ga0209573_1004133_pt1 | contig 14811 bp, 13 predicted proteins | sample TNRBio252014_DNA_FD_185870 | JGI IMG/M metagenome (GOLD analysis project Ga0209573, IMG submission 185870) | Wastewater treatment Type I Accumulibacter community from EBPR Bioreactor in Madison, WI, USA - TNR Reactor_6/25/2014_ DNA (SPAdes)... | ecosystem: Engineered > Bioreactor > EBPR >...
CCACACTGCCAAAAACGTAGAGGTTGTCAACGCCTTCAATGGGCAGGTATTTGGGTTTGCCCGCCTGCCCCTGTTCATCCACCGGTTCAAAAATGAGCGTATTGTCCTTGCGGCTCATCCTTCCGGGATTGAACAGATAATAATTGTTTTTCATGATGGATCTTTTTTGACTATTAATTCCGCTGCGCGCGCGCTCACCCTCACCCCCTCTCCCGCTCTCCCGCTCTCACCCTTCCCCGCTGTAACAAAAATCATAATACGCGCATTTTTTGCACATGGGTTTGTCAATCACGGGCGGACAAGCCTCTTCGCTGACAATGGCGGCTACTGCGGCCTCCCAGGCTTCCACCTCCGCGGTTTCGGACGGGGCTAAGGTCACTTCCTCCGTCATCCGCAGTTTTGGGTATTCGATGAGTCCCCGCGTTGCCGGAATGCCGTTGCGCCGCAGCACATGCAGGTAGTATTTCACCTGCGCGATGTGCGCCTCTTCTTTTTTGTTCGACTTTTTCACCTCGCGTACCAAATGTTGGGTCGCATCGTAATGGTCTATTTTGATCCCCTCGATCTGGATTTCCTGCCAGCGTTCCGCCCGCTGCGGGTAGCTCGTTTCGCCAATGAGTTTGCCCTCCGCCACTAAGTCGCTGGTTTGTTCCATCTGAATGCTGTGGTGAAACAACCACAACTTTCGGTGGCAAAGGTGGAGGTAGGCGATGTGGGTTCCGGTCATGGTGTTGGGTTTTTGTGAGATAGGGGAGGGGGGTATCGGACACCTTTGGGGGTGGCAGTACCTGGGGTGGAACGATTTATAGTCATTCTTATAAAAAAATAGACTGGATTTCTATCCCTGAAATTAACAATCTTTTTTCGTTAAAAATCATTTGTAGCTTGCCTGTATCTTTAATTATTTGAAATATTTTTTTATCGAACTCACTTTCCTTTCCTTTATACTTTTTTTCCAGGTCACTAATTATTTTGCCAAATACAGTAGTTAATCTATATCGCATACTTTGGGGCAGATATTTTACACTGGGATTTAAATCTCCAAACGGAAAGGTTTCAATCACAAACTGTAAATCGGCTTTTTCTGTCCGAAATCCAGAAACTTCTAATATTCTTACTTCGTTAATGGTTGTTTCACCAACCACAAAGCGATTTTTCAAAACCCATTCAAGAGAATAGTTTTGCAAGAAATCCGGATTGTGGAAATCTAAATCTTTAAAGCTTACAGAAGGCTTACTCCCCCGAAAAAAACGAAAGGTTTGCAAGAACCTCAACCACCAATCTCGAATATGTTTCTGTTGACAAGAATAACCTTTAGTTGGAGCATTAATTGAATTTAAATCGTAACAAATGGCTTGATTCAAACTCGAAAGCACTCCATACATGAATTTGGTTTTGGCTTCAAACTCATGAAGTTGGAAATTTTCTCTAAAAATAGTTTTCGTGTCAAAATTTCTGAGACCTCGCTGGATAATAAAAAAGTAAGCTCCCAAATAGGCAGGAATCCGCTCAGAATAGAAAGTCCTTTCTTCTGCTAACCTGGCTTCTTGACACTTTTTAATAAAATCATAATATGATAGACGTTCTTTACCAGCAAAAGCATTCCTGAGATTCTTTAAGTCAAGAGCACTTACCATTACCACTACCACGCCGGTTTCGTCTCCCCGTGCAACCCGGCCAAATCGTTGAACAAAATTTGAGAAATACCGGCCTTTGGGCATTATACAAACCTGTACATCCAAATTGACGCCAACTTCAACTTTGTTGGTGCCAATAATAAGATTTGCTTGGGGCATGTCATCCCGGTAACCCGATTTGGTAAAATACCCTGATTCCTCAGCAAGATTATAGTTGTCAAAAACACGCTCAATTATCGGACGAGCTTCCCGAATACTGACCATATCGTCGAACATGGCAAGCACTTTTTTTCCAGCATCAAACCAGATTTGGAGCTTCCTGGAATTTTTTTTCAAATACTCACAAACTGCAATGTTTGGATCACTCGCTTCTTTAAATAACACCGTCAATTCTCCATGAATTTGCCTGCCTAAAGGAGGTTTTTCTGAAACAATTACCTCATGAAATACTCGGACTGAAAACTCAAACCCTTCAAGTAATTTCAATAATTCAGGCTGTGGTGTTGCAGAGGCAAATATAAACTTTGCATCAGGATTGCCAACCAAAGCTTGTTGCTTTTGCAAAAGCATCCAGCTTAAAACAATTGCAACTTGCTCTTCATCATAGAGGTGGTACTCATCAAATACGAAATATCGAATGTTTGCCAATAAATTTGTTATTGGGCGCTGCTTTTTATGAAAAGCATATCCACCCGTCATCGCCCAATTCAATAAATCAGGATTGGTAATGACCACGTTATTTTCCCTGACGATATTCAATATTTCATTCCAGCGGCGAGGGCCATGAGCGCCCAAATTATCTAACTTTTGAGCATTAAGCGTTTCAATCTTCCCTTTCAATTCGGAGAATTGTAACGCATATTGGCGCTTAAGGTCTTCTACCAATGCGTTGGTAGGAGAAATAATCAAGCATGTAGGGTTAGCGAGCGGGTTACGTTTTTTTTCGCTAACCACGGGTAAGGGAAAAGCGTAGCTTTTTCCCGTTCCTGTTGGCGCTGCAAGAACAATTACGTCCTCCTTTATTTCAGAGAACTCTAACATGGCAGCTTGAAATTGATGCAAATTTCTGCCTCCCCAGGTTGTTTCAGTTTGAGCAACAAATTGCGGTTCAACGGTGATGATTAGTTTATTCTCCATATTAAAAGACACCATTAAATATTCCTTTGACCTGATTGAGTTGGAGGTTTTTCAGTAGGATGTAATGCTGCAATTTGAAATCAACGGAATAACTGCGAGTCTCAATAAATCGCTGAACAGCCTCTTCTCCGAAAATCTCTTTCAATGAATATGCGTTAAGCCAAATGTTTTCCTCGTCAGCGTTGATATCTTTTTCCAGTACAGCAAGGCATTCCCTGTGAGTACCCAACCGGATGGCAAAAGGCAATTGTATCTTGAAACTTTCCTTACAAAGCATCCAACAGCTGAATTCTGATTCAGGTGCAATGCCTTGAACTTTCCATGTATTTTTGAATAGATTTTTTCCAAAATGATAGTTGCCTTCCCTGCCAATAATGTCATAATCAGGTCCACCGTCGCAGTTGAACTGTGTCGCTCGAATATAAATGCCCGTGCGACGAGTAAGTAAAGGGCGAGCGACAGTGAAGCAGTAGTCAAGATTCCGCAATTCCTGATAGAAGGGCTTCTTCCGAAATTCACTATAAAAATTCTGTTGCTTGAGCGCCCGGTTGAGCGCATACGCAAGGGCAATGTCCCCGATGAATTCGGAGGTCAGTGCTCCTTCGTTGGTAGCGTATGCGTAGTTGAAAAACGGGCTTAACAGTTTAATCCGGAGTGGGTAAGTCTTCATCTTCGTCATTTTGGTTAAAATCTGTTTCTGATGCAGGATTTTCGGCTTGCAATTCATCATTCTTTTTTCCTCCCTTGCGAGTACTGCCTTTTGAAGCTTCTTTCCAAATCTTCAAATCTTTCAGATATTGCAGGCAATCTACTTTGGCTTTTTCGTAAAATCCTTTGGCAGATTCATTATCCCATTCTTCATTTACCCATTTGGTCAATCCTTTCAGTTGGTCAACAGTAAGACAGTTTTTTTCACCATATAAAGCTTTCATTTCATCTTGAATCAGGCTGGCAACAGAAGCCAGATCAGGTAAGATGGGTCTTGGAAAATCTTCTTCCTCGGGGTCTGCATTTACTGCAATTTCCGCTTCCGATGCTTTTCTCTTCACATGCCATGCTTTGGAAACCATAAAGCTGTTGACTGGCTTTTCGAAGTCACCAAAAGCAATGCCAACGAGGTGATTGGTCATAGTTACTCCATTGATGTTGGTCATCGCCCCATACCTGTTTTGATTAAGGACGCAAATAAGTAGGTGGTAAAAAAGTTCAGGTGTTACGTTGTCTACTGTAAGAAAGTGAGGGAATAATGTGCCTGGTAGTACATACTCTGTTTGATGTAACGATTGGGAGGCCACGCTATTGTCTCCGTTTTTATCAACGTCTTTTTTCTTGATAATTGTCCCTTCCTCATTGATTGAATTGTGTTGCAACTTGTCCACAATATTCTCCTCGGTTGAGCGAAGTGAGTACGCCCAATCATAAACTACTTTGCTCGGCAAGGCGGCTGCTTCGCTCCCGGATTGTGTGACGGAGTCACCAAAAAGTACTGAGTTGGGATTTGCCAGGTGGTTTTTTTCGAAAATAGAATTATATCGAACACCGTATTCAATTACGCTTCCTTTATCATTCTTCTTTTCAATAGCAACTACACCAAATTTTCGGCATACCTGCAATCCCAACAATTTTTCACGACTTTTGAGTTTGCGAGGCGGAATTTCGATAAGTTCCCTGCCATCAGAAGTTTGAAGTGTAATTGTGGCTTCCGGATCAGTACTTCGTATAACCATTGGAGAAGTGGTTTCCCGGAGAAATGCCAGTTTGATATGGCCTATCTTGTTGTCTCGAAGATTTTGGACGAAATATTTTTCGTCAATGAAATCGTAAAGTTTATTGATTTTTGACATGATGTTAATGAGTTTTTTAGTTACCAATAGATTGGAATTTTTGAAAAGCCAGACGATATAAAGACTCGTATTTATCTACTGACCCATTTTTATTTCTGTCCGAATTTTTTAGCCATGTGATGATAGACTCCAAGTCTGTAGGTTTATCTTCTTTTACAAGGACTGCATGAGCATCTTCAATTGCTTTTTTCTTCCAAAAAACATCGGCCTCCCTTGAATACCAGGCAGCAAATTCATTCACCCAATGGCGCAAGCGGCTAGGGGGCGGAAATATACCTTGCCAAGCCTTCCTGTAAATGTTGTCGTAAATACCTTCGGCAAAAGGCATAGCCAAAGATTCTTCAAAATACGGGTAGGATTTTGCCAGTTGCCGAAGTTCTCCGGTAATTTGCCCGATGGAAGTTTCGCGACTCTGTTTCTCTTTGTGGCAGCGTTTGAGAACATCAAGTGCACTTCGGATAATTTTTGTCTCCTGTGAGGAGGAATCTGATTGTGGTCTCGCCATTTGTATAGCAAGTTCTGCCAATTGTTTCATTGGACTCATGTTGTAACGATGTTGGTGATAGTTTGATAATATGGAAAGGCAGTATTCATAAAAATCACTTTCCAGGTTATTGTCTTTTCGTAAGGTTTCTGCATCTAATGAGCGAAAAGCAGAAAACAGAGCCCGTGCATCGTCGGCAAATTCAAGTAATACAGAATTCAACCTTTTAGCTGCTATTCGCTTTATGAGGCTAAGCTCGAAGAGCCGGTCATTAACTTCATCAATACGTATCCTGTCCCAACCTAATGCCTTGACGTAAGGCATACAGTTTTCAAAAACAAACATTTCTTTGTGGACACGATAAGGTGAAATCACCCCGGCAGTATAGATTCTAAAAGCAGTTTTTTCGATCAACTTGAGTGACTGTAGGATATAATCAAAATTGCCTTTTGTAGTTTGGGCAATATCGGCAAAGCGCAACCCGAACAAATTAAGGTTGATACTTCGCTGGTCAATAGTAATTCGCCAATCTCTTTCATTATATTCAAATTCCTTAACGGTGGCAAGTAGTTCGAATAATTCTCGACTATCAATATGGACGAGTTGCTCACCAAAATCGAAGTAGATGCAAACTGAATTATCTGAACTCTTGTTGTCGGAAAGCCCATTTCGAAGCGCAATTTCTTCTAAAAAAACGGGGGATATATGATGTGATTTTGATTTCAAAGTATTTACGCTTCTATTACTAAACTTTACTGCTCCTACCCCATGTGCTATGGAATTGTCATATAAAGATTTTGCAGGAGAGCCAGAAAAAAGGCACATATCAGATTTTGCAGGCACTTCAATAAATTGTCCAAAAAGATTTTGCCAATCAAGTTCAAAATTACCAATAAGGTATGTTTGAGCAAACTCATTCAAAACTATATTATTGCCAGTTGCAGATTCTGCGGGAAAATTTTGTATAATGTCTGCTTTGACTTGTTTTACCTTTTCAGCCAAATCACATTTTTCTTCGGCCACACTAATTAAAGCTGCAAGTGTGATACGGGAATAATCAGAAGGGAATTCATCGAAATCCTTAGCAAAATAAGATTTTAGTAACTGGATAGCATTTTCAAATTCTTTTGACCAAGCCGATTTCTGTGCAGTACGCTTTAGAAACTTGATTTTTTGCAAGGCAAATAATTCCCATTTTATCCTTTTTTCTGAATCGGTTTCCCAATCATCTATATCTGCAATAACAAACCGACTAGCCTTTTCAGTCTTACTCTTTGGAATAAATTTCCATGGCAACTCTTTCTCGTGGATGAATTTCTCGAAGAGAACTTGGCTTTTTTGACCTTGGGTAACCAAGGATTCGGATACTTTAAAAAGTTGTATTTTATTGGTAAAGCCTAGAATACCCGCTTCAATTATTTTATCTAAATCACTTTCGACAATATCCCTAGTTTTTGTAAAGCCAAAGGAAGCCTGTTGGAAAGTTATCAAGGTTTGCGTTATTGGGTCATCATCTCCTTCCGTAAATTTTTGGCTTACCTCTGCCCGTTCTTCTAAGGTCAAAGGCTCACCCAAAAAAATAAACCCATTTCTGGTATGGATTAAAATATCTTCTTTACGAATCGTCTGGATAAACTTCTGTGCTTCATTTAGTAGTTTTTGAGCAAGTAAAGTACAAATTGTTTCTCCAACCCCAACCCATGAAAGATTCCAGTAATCTTTTAATTTCTTGCTGCCAAAAGAATAGTTGGCAATATCTAAGTATAAATCACTCGTATTTTGAAGGCATTTCTTTTCATTCGGATCAATGTTAGCTTCTTGAATGGTGATCGAAGCAAAGTGGTCGGCAAGATGGCAGAACTCACCCAATTGCTTATTTAAAAAATCGAATTCACGAACCTTATTGCCATAATCTTTAAAAGAAAAAGACATATCTCCATATTCAGTTCTCAATGCAAGAAATTGAATTTCAGGTAGCCAGGCTTGCCATTCTGGGAAAAATTGTTCTGTCTTAAGTTGAGCGCATAGGTTCGGTAAGTCTTCTCGCACAGAATCTCGCAAGTCCTTTCCAACAAGTTTGTTCGTATCATGGAATGTGAAGCCAACAATAAATGCCTGTAAAAACTGTTTAAACCTTTCGTCTTGCGACCATCCGTTTTCTTCAACAAATTTTTCCAATAGTTTCATTGCAGGCAAAAGGCCATTAAGGATATGCATATGGTAAGGCATATCAGGCAATCGCTGCATTTCTTTCACCAATAACGGCTTATCTGTGAATTTCCAACCTTTTCCTCCTTTAGCTGAGGTTAATGTGAAGTTTTTAACCAGGTTACCAAATAGTGTATGTAAAAACCTATGGGTGGTTTGATTGAAAAGAGGAGTTTGAAAAAAATTAGCTTGCTCGAAGACTAATTTTTTTTCGGTAATTTTTTTTCCATCTAATGAATAATGAATTCTCATTTTGTTTTGTTGAAATTGATAAAATCACCTTGTTTTTCAATTCATTAATTTCGTTGCCCCAAATCCCAACGCATTCTCTCCCCCAAAACCCGCAATTATCCCAAGTTGAATTAATTCTGGTGGTGCAGTTATTTCAAAATCGAAGTCGTAGGCAATGATTTTTGTTTCTTCGGGTGTAAATGCCTTTATTTTTATGCCCCGTCTGCGTGGCCGATCTGTCAGTACTTTGATTTGCATGTTCGCATTATAATCTATCTGCCCTACTAAGTTATGGGTTCGGGCTGCCTGGTATTTATCAAGAAGGTTCTTAAAAAAAAACTCGGGGTAGCGCTCATCCTGTGGGTCTAAATAATCATGTGTCAGCTTACCATTTTCTTTTAATCGAGGCGCACTTACCAGCAAAGGAGAGGTTGTGCGAAGTTTGACACAGTTGCCCGTAATGTTAACAATTGGTAGAAAGGACGTTTCCTGTACCCGAAGGGTTAGCTGGCTGATGCGATCACCTAACTTTAATCTCTGGCTGTTGAAAAGACCAAGCACGAGTTCTGTGGCTGCTTGTTCCACAAGAAACGAAACGATAAAAGACACCTCCGGGCAATTTACTTTCATTCGATCATCTATTATTTCATACTGTGGTACAAATAGATTTGAAAAAGTAAAAAGTTTAAATCTTTTTTTACCAACTACGTAGCCATTGCTATGAAGGAATTCGCTGAATCCGGATTGTGAGCTTCCCATGAGTTTATAGAGCCATGCGCTTAACTCATATTGGTAAGAAAGTGGTAGCAGTTGGCCTGGTTGTTCAACTTTAAGTATGATTCTAAATTGCATCATTGCTTCTATTATTTTGAATTTGACTACAAAGCTATATCTTCATCGTGCAATCTCACTGCACGATAGTTTTTTCTGCTAAAAAAGTGAAATCATGAAAGTTGAAAGCCGATCTCAGTTTACTCGCTGCCAGAGAATATCCGACAGGCTCAATCTACGCTACCCTCATATTGCTACTAAAGATGAACTAATGACTCTCTGCGATATAAAAGAACGTACGCTTAAAGGGGACATAAGTTACATGCGGGAGGAGTTTTCTGCCCCAATAAGATACGATCGTATTCTAAAAGGCTATAAATATAGTGAAAGATTCGAACTTTCAAAAATGGTGTCGCTGAATAAAAAGGAAATGGCACAGCTTCGAGTTGCAGTAGAAACGCTTACCCAATACAGCCATTTGAAGATTTTTCAAAACTTGAGGAATATCATTGAAAAGATTGAATATACTGTAAAAATAGGACATGAGAAGGTTGATTCTCAATACATTTATTTTGAAAAAATTACATATATAGGAGGAACGGAGCACATCACTTTTTTACTCGAGGCAATTGAAAACAAAGTAGCTGTTGAGTTTGACTACCATGCATATGATAAAGAAGCGCCTGTCCATAGAGTGTTTCATCCTTATGTTTTAAAAGAACATTCTGATCGTTGGTACGTCATAGGATGGCTTCCTCAGTTTGGTGCAATGGTCACCTATGCGCTTGATCGTATACTTGATAATACCAACCGGAGATACCTCCACGAAGGATTTAAAATACAGGAGGACTTTGATGTTTTAAAATATTTGGAATATACCTATGGGATTACTAAGGCAGATGGGCCAGTTGAAGACATAATATTGGAGTTTCAATACTTGCAGGGGCGATATTTTTTATCCAAGCCCTTTTATAAATACGAAGTCATCCGCGATACTCCGGAATCGTTGATCATAAAGATGCGGCTAATTGTAAATTTCGAACTAGTCCGTAAGCTTTGTTCCTTTACAGAAGCAGTTAAAGTTTTACAACCAGCGCATCTGGCAGATATGATTGCTGAAAAGCATCGTAAAGCATTGGCGCATTATGAATGACAATTAGTCGGCAAGCTGCCGTTTCGTATACCCGAACGGGCGTTCAAGCAAGGCGCGCTGAACGCTCAGCAGTCGGACTTTGGTCGTTTGGTCTTTGTCCATGACAGGGATGGTTTTGGTTTTGGTTTTGGTTTTGGATTCTGAACAAGACAGTAAGGGGGCTGTCGTGGGTAAATATAGGAAAATATTTTTACATGGGTAAAAAACGGCTAAGGTTGGAATACGTGTCGGACACTTCCAAAAGTGTCCGACACGTATTCCAACCTTAGCCGTCGCCCACTCTGTAATTGCCCTTTCCTGATTCCTGATGCGCTAATATAATGGAAATAATTAGTAGGGCAAAATGTACTCCTGCCACCGGCCTAGGAAGTAATTATAGTGTTCGTTTGTTAAAAACAGGTTGTCGTTGCCTACGGCGCGGTTGTAGATATGATAGCAGGTGTTGGGTTCGAGCTTCGCCCAGTAGTTTGTTTTCATCGTATTTTGTTTTGTTGAGTGATTTTTGAATGGAGGTTTCACGTGTCGGACACCTCCGAAAGGTGTCCGACACGTGAAACCTCCATTCAAAATCACTCATCCTCCACCCGTACCGTCAACCCAGCCGCCACCACGAACGACACGCCCCCGATAATCAGCGCGTACACTGCGTGGTCGTCAAAAAAGCGGGACACCAAAAAGCCGAGGATCGAAGCCGCCACAATCTGCGGGATGACGATGAAAAAGTTGAACACGCCCATGTAGTAGCCCATTTTGGCTGCGGGCAGGGAGCCGGTGAGGATGGCGTAGGGCATAGACAGGATACTCGCCCAGGCAATGCCGACGCCGATCATAGAGCCAATGAGCAGGGTAGGGTCTTTGATGAAAAAGACCGAAATCAGCCCCAGCGCGCCGAAAAGCAGACAAATCGCGTGCGCCATTTTGCGGCTGGTGCGCGCGGCCAATACCGGAATCAGGAACGCCACCAAAGCCGCCACGCCGTTGTATACGGCGAAACAAACGCCCACCCAGTCGGCGCCTTCGTTGTAGGCTGCCGAAGTGGTGTCGGAAGAGCCGTAGATTTGGCTGGTGACCGCGCTGGTGGTGTAAATCCACATGGAAAACAGGGCAAACCAGGAAAAAAACTGCACCGGCGCCAATTGCTTCATGGTGCGCGGCATATCCTGAAAATCGTTGATGATGGTGACGAAGGCGTTTGAGAAGTTGCCGTTGCGCTGCAACGCGCCGGAAAGCAGCAGGAGCAGGCCGCCGAGGATGCCGCCAACCGACAGCACGAACAATTCTTTATCGAGTTGGTACCACACCACCAACGCCGTCAGCACTGTGCCGATCGTTGCCGTCAGCAGGCCAACGCCGATTTGTCGTCCGCCATTGCCATAGTAATATTTGCTGTCGCGGGCTTCCTTTTGGTATTCCGTTTTGCCTTCAGCGCCTTCAAAAGCCGCTAACTGTTCCGGCGTATATTCTTCAGCGCGAAAAACCGTCCATAGCACGGCCACCAAAAACACGCCGCCACCGAAATAGAACGACCACTTCACCGAATCGGGCACCACGCCGGCCTCTGCGGTATTGCTCACGCCCATCCATTCCGAAAGGATATAGGGCATCAGCGAAGCCACCACCGCTCCGATGCCGATGAAAAAACTTTGCATCGCAAACCCCGTGGTGCGTTGCTCAGCAGGCAGGTTGTCGCCCACAAACGCGCGGAAAGGTTCCATCGTAATGTTGATGGAAGCATCCATGAGCCAAAGCGTACCGGCTGCAATCCAGAGCGTGGGCGAATTGGGCATAAACAGCAGCGCAATGGAAGCCAGAATAGCGCCGGCCAAAAAATAAGGCCGCCGCCGCCCCAAACGCCCCCAGGTGCGGTCGCTGAAGTAGCCAATGATGGGCTGGATGATGAGGCCGGTGACCGGCGCTGCAATCCACAAAATCGGAATTTCGTCTACTTTGGCGCCCAGCGTTTCGAAGATGCGGCTCACGTTGCCGTTTTGCAGGGCAAATCCAAACTGAATGCCGAGAAACCCGAAACTCATGTTCCAGATTTGCCAGAAGGAGAGGCGTGGTTTTTGTGTAAGCTGGCTCATTTTGTTGTGTGGTTTTTATTACAGTTGGCAGTCTTTCAGTTGGCAGTTGGCAGTGCTACAGTTGGCAGTCGAGTGTGTGCTTCTGAAAAGCTAATCGGTTAACAACCAATTTGTTTCAACCCGAACCCCTCCTGCCAACTGCCAACTGAAAGACTGCCAACTGATTTGACTACTCTTGTCCAAACTGCTTGGCATAGTCATCAGGTTGATCACTTTGATCAGGTGGCCCTGGTAGGTAGTGCTGCGCACGCCGCTCCAGGACATTTCGTCGCCGGATTCATTGGGCTGCATATCCCACTGACTGTCTTCGGCGTCGTTGTCGGAATCTATGATGATAACCGTGTTTTTGGTTTCTCCGGTTGCCAATTTCCAGGTGCCTTTGCTCACTACCGTTTCCCACTGGCCTGCGATAAAGGTGCCGTCAGGACTGAATTTATACCAGCGAAATTGGTTGGTTCTGCCACGATCAAACTCCTGGGCATGGAGGTAATATTCAAAAACCCAGTAGTGCGTAATCAGGAAATCTACGATGGGCAGTTTTGGCGGAGGAGTCGGGTCGGCAAAACTGCCTTTCTCCGGCGTTTCATAAGGATTTATGGGCGGCGGCTTGGGCATTTTGTTCGTCAGTGGTACGTCTCTTGTGATGACCGTTTCCCCCGATGACTTGTCCGGTTTGCAGGAAGTAGCGGTCAAAATGGCTAAAGCCAATAAGCAACAAAGTTGTGTTGTCCTGTTCATGTATGAAAAATCATTGGTTAAAGATAGAATGCTAATCGCTCAGTCCGCCGCAAACGCTGATGATCTGCCCGGTGACGTAAGAAGAGCGGTCGGAAGCCAAAAAAACGCAAACTTCGGCTACTTCTTCCGCCTTGCCCAGTCGCTTCAGCGGGATGCCGCTCAGGTACGCTTCTTTGGTTTTTTCGTCCAATTCGTGCGTCATATCCGTTTCGATAAAACCCGGCGCGACGGCATTGCAGCGGATGTTGCGCGAGCCCATTTCTTTGGCGATGGATTTGGTGAAACCGAAGGTGCCGGCTTTGGAAGCTGCATAATTGGCTTGTCCGGCATTGCCCATCAGCCCAATAATGGAACTGATGTTGATGATGGAGCCGCCCCGTTTTTTCATCATGGGCCGCAGGGCGTGTTTGGTCAGGTTAAAAACCGATTTCAGGTTGGTTGTGATCACCTGATCCCAATGTTCTTCCGTCATGCGCAGCATGAGGGTGTCGCGCGTGATGCCGGCGTTGTTGACCACGGCATCCAATTGCCCAAAATCGGCTAATACGCTTTCGATCAATGCCTCTGCATCCTGATAGGAGCTGGCGTCGGAGCGATAGCCTTTGGCCTTTACGCCCAGCGCCTGCAATTCCGCTTCCACCGCTTTTGCTTTTTCTTCAGAAGACATGTAGGTGAAAGCAATGTGTGCGCCTTCCTGAGCAAATTTGAGGGCGATCGCAGCGCCAATCCCTCTGGAACCGCCTGTGATCAGTGCAACTTTGTTGTCCAATAGTTTCATTGTAGATGTTTTTTTGTGACCGGGTGACTCGAAGTCACCCGGTCACTTTACAGAAGCGAAGGTAAAATATTTTACACAACCAGACCAACCTTGTCCTTCAGAGAAGCTGTCTATCTGGTTATCCCGTTCATTTTGCGCTTGATTCAGTTTTAAATTCAGTTTTAACAATTGCTAAAGTTTGCTGAAAACAAGTTAAAATTTCATAAACTATGTACAAAGCTGCAAAATGACGTTATTTTTACACAATAAATTTTGGCACCAATTGTCTAACCTTCTCTAACTCGTCGCTCGTATGAAACCCGGAACACTACTGCTGAATGCACTTTGCGTCTGTGCGCTTGCAATTACACTGCCTTCTTGTCTGGAAGATAATGTAGACACTAAAATCATGCACTATACGCCGGATGAGTATGCTACCCTCCAGCAAACACTGAACCTCCCGGAAGAAAGATATGATTACACGGTCAATGTTAGTTCGAGTATTTTCGGCGGCGGCGCCATTATTCCAATCAACAGTGCAAAAGCAACCCTGGGTCGCGTGCTGTTCTACGATAAACACCTTTCCCAGAACAATACCGTTTCCTGCGCTTCCTGCCACCAACAGGAAGCAGGGTTCTCGGATACTAAAGCTAAAAGCGAAGGATTTAACGGGGAACTGACTTTCCGCAATTCGCTGGCATTGGCTTCGGTGGCCAATTTTGAATCTTCTTACGGCGGTGTAAGCAATGTTGGGTTCAATGTGAATGCCGGTTTCCTCTGGGACGAGCGCGCCAATTCCATTTTGGAGCAAAGCCGGATCGCCATTGAGGACAATATTGAAATGGGGATGGATATGGACGATTTAGCCAACAAGCTGGCTCAGGAAGATTACTATCGGATTTTGTTCCAAAAAGCTTACGGGTCTAATGACATTACGCCCGACCGCATTACGGAGTCTATCCAGGAGTTTCTCAACGCCTTTGTTTCCAATAATTCAAAATTTGACAAAGGCTTGAACGCTCATTTTTCGCCGGATTCGCATTTTACGAATTTCACGCAGCAGGAAAATATCGGTAAAAACCTCTTTGTCATTCATTGCTCCAGCTGCCACGATTCCCGTATGGCCAATGTATTTGTGCCAACCGCGAACAACGGTCTCGATCTGGAATACGCTGATCAGGGGCGTGGCGCCATCACCAACAAAATTTCCGATAACGGCGTCTTTAAAGTGCCCATGTTGCGCAATATCGCGCTCACGGCGCCCTACATGCACGATGGCCGTTTTGCAACGCTGGAAGACGTAGTAGAGCACTACAATTCGGGCATCCAGGCGCACCAGAACCTGCATTTTGCCCTTCGCGACGCACAAACATCGCAACCCAAGCGCCTTAACCTGTCTAGTACAGAAAAACAAGCGCTGGTGGCGTTCCTGAAAACCCTGACGGACACGCAGTTTGCACAAGATGTCCGGTTCTCGAATCCATTTGATCTGTAGATAACGAAACGAATCAGGCGCATCTTAGGATAGCCTTCTGGAATTGGGTCGCGGAGTCTCGCAGAAAAAGGGCGTTTCACGGAGTTAACCTCCGCGAAACGCCCTTTCTCTGTGTAACGCCGTATAAATAGGATAGAACGGCTATATAATCAGATGACACAGGGTTTAATGTCGTCAACTTAGGAACGTCGCAATAATAAGTTCATGTTTTCGGCGCGAGGATTTTTTTATCGGACGAGGCGCGAGAAGGGAGCATAGCCTTAGCTACGCGA
>Ga0209573_1004134_pt1 | contig 14808 bp, 15 predicted proteins | sample TNRBio252014_DNA_FD_185870 | JGI IMG/M metagenome (GOLD analysis project Ga0209573, IMG submission 185870) | Wastewater treatment Type I Accumulibacter community from EBPR Bioreactor in Madison, WI, USA - TNR Reactor_6/25/2014_ DNA (SPAdes)... | ecosystem: Engineered > Bioreactor > EBPR >...
TCCACGAGGAGGAGATGGACCGCGAAAAAGGCGACTACCCGCTGGTGCCTACCTTCCGCCTGCCCACCCTCATCCACTCCCGCTCGGGCAACGCCAAGTGGCTGTACGAAATCTCCAACCGCAACCCCATCTGGATACACCCCACCGACGCCAAAAAACTGGGCGTGACCACCGGCGATCTGCTGCGGGTGAATACCGAGATCGGCTATTTTGTGGACAAAATATGGGTCACAGAGGGCATGAAGCCCGGCGTAGTGGCCTGCTCCCACCACCTGGGCCGCTGGCGCCGCCCGCAGGACGTGCCCGGCAACCGCTGGGCCGTCAATACGGTATCCATTAGCAACGACGGCAAAGGCGGCTGGAGCATGCGCACCATCGCCGACATTCAGCCCTTCAAGAGCAGCGACCCCGACAGCGCCCGCATCTTCTGGAGCGATGGCGGCGTACACCAGAACATCACCTTCCCGGTACACCCCGACCCCATCAGCGGTATGCACTGCTGGCACCAGAAGGTGCGGCTCGAAAAGGCCCATGCCGCCGATCGCTACGGCGACATCTTTGTAGACACCCAAAAGTCGTACGAAGTGTATAAAAAGTGGCTGGCTATGGCCCGCCCCGCGCCCGGCCCCGGAGGCCTCCGCCGCCCGCTGTGGATGAAGCGGGCCCTGCGCCCGGCCGAGGAGACTTTTTACATCAAGGAAGAGTAGAACCGGCATACAAGCCTGATCAGGGGTGGAATCGGGGCCTGCGACAGCACGGCCCCGATTTCGTTTGTCATCCGCCAGGTTATGAGCGGTTTATTCGGGGCGTGCCCCCGCGCGCAGGCAACGGCCGGGGCGCCTTGGGGCGCCAGTGGAGGCCGGCAGGCGCGCGGGGTCGGGTGTTCCGCTATTATGGCTGCGGCCGCTATCGGCCTTGGGGGCCGTCAGCGGCCACAGCCATACCGCTGCACCCCCTCACGCGGCTCCGCAGCGACGCGAGAGCGGCGTGAAGTATCAATCATCCCTCCAGCCCCCGCTACGGCGAGGCTTTTTAACGCCGCCAGATGGAAAAAGAGCAAAACAAGGTTCATAAATCCTGGTTTGGAGAACTGTAATCATTCCATCGAAAATTCATCAATTTGCCGGCGCGCAGGCGTTTGAGCAGGGTGGCATCCTGTTCCTCGCCAATCAGGAATCCGAGGGGTTTCAAGGCATCAACGTTGTCAAAAAGCACTTTCATACTACCGGCCATCGGGATGGCCAGTATCAGGCCGGGCAGCCCCCAAACGAGGCCGCCTGCCAGCATAGCTATGATGGACGCCAACGGATTGATATTTACACTGGACCCGACTATTTTGGGCGTTATAAAGTTGTTTTCCAAAAATTGAACTACCACGCACACGCCCAATGCGCCGATGGCGTAAAAAAGGCTGTCTTTGGTAATGAGCGCCATTGTAATGGGCAATAAACTTCCAATGAGCACCCCTACATAGGGGATGATATTGAGCAATGCGGCCAGCATACCCAGCAGAATGGCGTATTCAAGACCCAACAGCATAAAGCCGATGCTGTTGAGAACGGAAAGCAGCACAATGACGATACCCATGCCCCGGATGTAACTTTTGGATACGCTGCCAATGCTTCTCATAATATTGACGATATCGTTCTGCTTCTGCGGATTGATGAGCTCCATAAATTGGCGAAACTTGTCGCGGTACAAGAGCAAAAAGAACATAAATAATGGTATGAGTACCATACTGGATAAAGCCGAGCCGGTAGCCGTAAAAAATGCCCCGACATTTTGCAGGCTGTTGTTCCAGAACTCGCTTTTCTTTTCCACCAGCCATCGCTGTTGTTCGCTGTAGCTGATACTGAAGTTCGCGCGGATGAATTCCAGCAGGTCTTTCTGTTTGTCATAAAGCGAGGCTTTGAGGGCTGGCAGGTCGTCGACAAAAGACATCGCTTGCCACCAAAAGAAAGATATAACAGCCATTACAGATGCACAGACGCTAATCACTCCCAGCAACACACTCAGCCAGTTGGGCAGGCAGCATTTGTTCAGTTTTTGTACCATAGGCAATACCAGAAAAGCCAAAAAAATAGCGGTTATCAAAGGCAGCAGAATGGGTTTGCCAATGATTAAAAAGGCAATGGTCAGACCCACAAATGCCATGACGCGGATAGACTTTGTCATGAATGCTTCGGACTGTTCGTTGTGAATTGACATAACGCTGTTGTTTTGATAGTCAGGCAAAAAGTAGGAAAGAAAAAAGGGTGTATCCAGTAGAACACACCCCATTTTGGGATTATTTGAGGCATATCAGGAAGGAAAAATCAGACTCTTGTATGACGCAAAACTACTCATCTGTTTGTGCAAGGTTTGAGTTCATGCATCATCTTAGCTTAGAGAACTATGTAACGCTCCAAGCTAAGATGCATGAACCCAAACCGAAACAGCTAAGCTGATTTTTATGCGTTGTTAATCTTCAATTTTCAAATCTTCCATAGCAGCGTTCCATTTGCGGTTGAAATCTGACTTGAATTCGGCCCAGCCGTCTTCTACGTCGTCGGCGAGACGTTCAACATCGCGATCCAACTCTTCGCGGGCAGCTACGAGGCGTGCGCGGCGTTCCTCCCAGCGTTCGCGTTGGCGGTCGGTGGCATTTTCAAGTTTGCGATCCAGCTTGTCAATGGCTACGTCCAGTTCGCGGCGCTGCTGTTCTGCCTTTGCGCGCAGTTCATCACGCTCGCGGCGAAAATCTTCGGATAGCTCTTGAACGCCGTCTTCCAGATTTTTGCCGGCTTCATTGAGTTCTTGAGCGACGTCGCTTTGGGCTTCGTTGCTTCCTTCGTTGCTACAGGCCCATGCGCCAAACACGCACAGCAGTAGAAAAAAGAATGATCTGCCAGGGATGTTCTTCATTGTATCATGGTTTTATCTGGTTAAATAATGCAGGCTGAGTGAGTTATGCTACACCGCTTTACGCCCCATAATAAGAGCTACTACAAAAGCGATGATAAACAGGAAGAAGATGAATTTTGCAATGACGGCTGCGCCAGCTGCAATTCCTCCGAAACCAAGCACGCCTGCGATGAGTGCGATTACCAAAAAGGTGACGGTCCAGCGTAACATGAGCGTATGTTTTTGATGAATGAATACGGAAAGATTTCCGTGTTTACTACGCCCTTATTACTTAAAACCCGATGCCAACCGGCAATACGGGACAAATGGTGGTCAATTGTGGATATGTGTAGAAATCCGTGGCAGAAAGATTTGAAAAGTAGTCCCCACACCCACCACAGAAATGACTTCAATCCGCCCTTTATGCCCGTTCACAATAGACAGCGTGGAAGCCAAGCCCAGCCCCATACCGTTGTTCTTTCGGGAGTAATAGGGTTCAAAAATGTGATCTACTTCCTGCTCCGGGATCCCGTGACCATTGTCGCGGATAGCTACGCACAGTTCATCGGCCGTTTCATGCAGGCTGGTTTCAATACGGCCGCCTTCTTCGAGTACTTCTATGGCATTTACAACAATATTGAGCAGCGCTATGGCTAATTTGTCTAAATCCAGCAGCACTTCAATACTTTCCAGATGTGTATTGTTTCTTTGGAAAATTACCTTGTGCAAATCGAGGCGATCCTGTGCCAGCGCCTGTACTTTGTCCAGAAGATGCCCAAGCAGGACAGGCTGAAGATTCAACAACTGGCCTTCGTCCGTGGAGCGCAGTAAGGCCGTGAGCAACTCGCTGATACGATTGCTGTTGCGGAGGATAATATCAAGAAAAAAGCGGGTTTCCTCTTGATCCTCCGAGCTATCGATTTGAGCTGCGGCGAGGTCAATATTATTCAACGGGTTTCTAATTTCATGGCCCAGCATGCGCATAAAGCGGCTGGTGGCGGCCAATTTTTCGGCCCTCCACACGTCCATCTCCATTTTTTTGCGTTTGGTCACGTCGTGCAATACACATTGAGAAACTACTTTTTGCGATGCATCCGAAGGAAACGAGGTGAGCGAGAGTATGCAAATCCGGGTATCGCTATCGGCTGCGGTGAGTTCTATTTCCCAATCGGTCAGCGGCTGGTTGTTGGTAATGTGGGAGAACAATTTGGCAGCATCCTGCTCATGGGTCAGCCACTTTTGCAGCGGTTGTTGCTGCAATTGCTCCAATGGCGTGGCCAGCAATTTGGCGGTAGAAGCGTTGGCAAACTGAATTTGGCCGTTAGCATCCAGCAAGCAGATGCCGTCGGTGGAAGCCTCAAAAATGGTGCGGTATTTTTCTTCACTGGCTTGCAGCGCGTTGATGGCAGCCGTGCGTTCGAGGGCGTACCGTATGGCGCGTTCGAGTTTTTTGGTGTCCAGTTCCGATTTTTCCAGATAATCGGCCACGCCCTGTCCGATAAGATAACGATCAAGATCGGGGTTGACTTTGCCGGTGAGGAAGATGATGGGCATTTTAAGATGCAAGGCTCTAACTTCCATCAGCAAATCAAGCCCGGTATCGGCGCCCAGCATGTAATCGAAAAAACACAAATCAAAATGCTCATCCCTGAGCAAGGCCTGTGCCTGCATGTAGGTACCGGCCCAGACTATTTCAAAATTGGCATTGTGGATACCTAAGAGAAAGGCCTCCGCCAGGATGAAATCATCTTCGTCATCATCAACAATCAGGATGCGATTAACCGTATGCATGTCAGTCTTGGTTGACTGGTAAAACAATAATGAAGGTGGCTCCCTTCATGGGAACGCCCTGCGCTTTGATGGCGCCTTTGTGATTGTCAACGATTTTTTTACAAATGGCCAACCCGATGCCTGTGCCCGGATATTCGCTTTTGCCGTGGAGGCGCTGAAAAATGCGGAAGATGCGCTCAGCATTTTCATCGCTGAAGCCCACGCCATTGTCTACAATGCGAATGACCTGATAGGCTTTATCGTCGGCGCTCACCCCCATGTCGGACAACTCCCGACCGAGCTGTTCGGAAAGCTCTATTTGGATGCGTGGTTCGACATCGGAACGAACAAATTTTATGGCATTTTCAATGATGTTTTGCAGCAAGCGGAAGAGTTGCATGGGCGCCACATCTATATCGGGGTTATCTAATTGGGAAGTGATTTCAATTTGTGCGAATTGCGAGGCATTGGTCTCAGAAATTACATTATTGAGTATATCCAACACACTAACACGCTGAAAAACATTCCGGTCGTGGCGGGTAATTCTGGAAAAAGAAAGCAGATCGTTCACCAGCGATTCCATGTGCCTCGCCGAGTCTGTAATTCTATTCAGATAATCCAGTCCCTGCGAGCCGAGGTTGGCACTGTGCCGGTCGGTGAGGAGGCGGGCAAATGATTGAATTTTGCGCAGCGGTGCCTGTAAATCGTGGCTGGCTGTGTACGCAAAATCTTCGAGTTCTTTATTGGATGTATTCAAACGCTCTTGTAGCAGTTCAGCTTCAGTAGCGATCAGTTCCAATGGCAGCGTATAATCGGTAATATCCGTCAACCAGATGGAAATGGTCTCTTGAGAATGACGTTGCGCGTTGACGATAAGCCGACGTTTGTCCGGAAGTTGGATGCTGCTTGGCAGCGTGATATCGATTGAATGGGTTTCGTGGAACAAAAATTCCGTCACGGCGATTTTACTGTGATGGTTAACGCCAAACATGGCGAGTGCTGAAGCATTAGCATAACTCACCGTCCAATCTGTTGCCGTCTTCGTGTATTGCACACACGGTATAGGGTGTTTATCCATTTTGTAGTGATCCTCCATCTTTCCTGTTTTACGTGAACAGTACATAATATCGGGTATAGTTCTCCAAGTCAGGATTTATAAACCTTAACTTTGTAATCAAGCGTGTTACCCTGTCTCCTAAAAAACAATGCCAAACAAAAAATGGGTATTTTTGTAGAAAAGTGTGAAATTGCGGTATAAAATCTGGTCAGGTGTGATGTGGGTTAATATTGAATATTATACTGCTTGAGTTTGTTGTAAAGGGTTTTTCGGTCAATGCCCAGTAGCTCGGCAGCTTTGCTTTTATTAAAATGAGTTTGCTGAAGGGCTTCCAAAATGCGGTTGTACTCGGCATGTTGAGAAACAGCTCTCAAATCGGTTTGGGCAGGAATGGGATTTACAGGTTGTTCAAAAATCCCGCTATGCAGCGCGGAGGCAACTGGCGGAGACGCAGATTGAACAAGGGGGCGCCCCACCATACCGGCCGGGCTGTCCGGCAAGTCGGACGGGGTTTCCATTTTTTGATGGTAGGTAATTTCAAAAGGCAGCGCCTGGGGCAGTACCCATTCGCCGTCGGTGAGCAAGGCAGCTCTTTTTACCACATTTTTTAGCTCTCTGACGTTGCCGTACCACGGGTAAGCCGCCATGAGTTGGAGTACTTCCGGCGAAAACCCGCGGATTGATTTATCCAATTGTCTGGCGGTTTCCTGCAAAAACTGGTTGGCAAAAAGCGGAATATCTTCCTTGCGTTGGCGCAACGCGGGCAAATCAATGCTAAACTCGTTGAAGCGGTGATAGAGGTCTTCCCGGAATTTCCCCGACCTGCCGGCATCAGACAGCCGCTCGTTACTGGCCACAATGATGCGAACGTCCACAGGTATTTCTTTAGAACCTCCCAACCGCTTGAGTTTTTTCTCCTGCACCACTCTCAATAAAGCGACCTGAAGGTCAAGCGGTAAATTGGCTATTTCATCAAAGAAGAGCGTGCCGCCATTAGCCATTTCAAAGTAGCCTTCTCTGGCTGTCAGTGCCCCGGTGAATGCGCCTTTTTCGTGCCCAAACAACTCACTATTAGCCAGATCCTTAGCAATGGCGCCGCAATCCATGGCTACAAACGGCTGCCCTGCTCTCCGGCTTCTGTCGTGTATCATGCGCGCTACCGATTCTTTACCGGCCCCGCTCTCGCCGTAAATAATTACGCTAAAATTGGTGGGAGCCACCAGGTCAATTTGGCGGTAGAGCGCTTTGGCGGCTTCGCTCTGTGTAATCACATAAGCGCCCGTTCCGCGCATTTTGCTTGGCTTGGCAGGCGCTTTCTGAGCAGCCGCAAGCGCCGTTTCTACTTCATACTGTTCGTCCGGTTCAGCGGCGGAGGCGGCAACTTTGCTTTTGCGGAGATGCCGGGTGTCTAATGCCTGCCTGATGCTGAGCAGTATTTCGTCAGGGATAATGGGCTTCGTGATGTAGTCAACGGCGCCCTGTCTGATGACATCTATGGCCACGCGAATATCGGAATAACCGGTCATGACAAACACCGGCAAATCGGGATTGTGGGCCAGCGCGCTTTTCAGAACATCCACGCCCTCCATATCTCCAAGCCTGAAATCCGTCAAAACCACATCCGGAGCGTGTTCTTTCAGGGCTTCGAGACCGGCACTGCCACTGTTTGCGACCACAACCTCAAAGCCTTTTCTCATGAGGAAGCGTTGCAGCAGTGTGCACATATCGAGGTCGTCGTCGATGACCAGTATTTTATGTGGGCTCATAATTGTCGTTGTTTTGCCGATGGTATGTGCATCAATGCTCTGTACTTGGCCACCGTGCGACGAGCCACAAGATAGCCTTTGCTGTTTAGGTTTTCAGCAATATCCTGATCGGAGAGCGGGTTGTTTTTATCTTCCTGTTCTACCAGCTTTAAAATGCTTTGCTGCAATTCATTGACATTCACCGCACTGCCGTCTTGCATAGCAATACCCTGATTAAAAAGGTCCTTGAGTTTTACAATACCAAAAGGTGTTTGGATATATTTATTGCTGCTCACCCGCGAGATGGTGGCGGCATCCAAACCGGCGATTTCTGAAATGTCTTTGATAATCATTGGCTTGATGAGGTTCGGATCACCGCTGGAAAAATACGCCTCCTGAAGCGACACCACCGCTTGAATGACGCTTTGCATATTAAGTTCTCGCTGCTGGACCATGTCTATCAGTTCTTTTGCCGCTGCCACGGTTGATTGCAAATAGCGAACATAGGCTTTGGCTTGTGCGTTTTTTTTGTTGCTTTGCCGCTGCGCCTTCACTTGTTTAAGCGCCCTTTCATTCACACGCAACATGCCGTGTTTGGCGTTGGCGAGATACACTTCCAGGCTGCCGTCATCGGCGTATTGCACAATAAAATCGGGGTAAAGATAGGTCTCATTGTTCGCACCGGCAAAAGCGGCGCCCACCGGATAGGGCTGTAGTTGGGTAATAAGCGCCACGGCAGCTTTTACATTGTCGAGTTCGGCATTGGTTAGTTCGCACAGGTCTCCCAGCTTTTTCCCGGCTAAAAGCTCCAATCCATCCTGCACAATTTTTATCGCCAGCGAAGCTGCCTCATTGTCTATGAATGGCGGTCTCCTCAATTGCAGGCTCAGACATTCGCACACGTTGCGGGCGGCTACGCCGGCTGGTTCCAGTTGTTGGATACAGTGCAGATTTTGCTCGATGGCCTCATCTTGTATGAAGATGTGATTGGCAAAGCTGATGTCGTCACAAATATCCTCCAGCGGCGTGCGCAGATAACCATCGGGGTCAAGGGAGTCGATGAGGTGTGCGCACACCATATTGTCTTGCTCGGAAAGCGGCAAAAATGACAACTGCTCGTGCATCTTCGCCCTGAAATCGGCGGCAGTGGAATCGTCCTTGAGGAGCGCGTCGTTGAACCCGCCGCCGGATGATGGCGAATAATCGAAAAAGCCGTCGCTGTCGTTAAATTCGTCCTTATCCAGGAAGGTATCCGTCCAGGATTCGCGCTCATCCAGCTCATCTTTTTGGCTTTGGGGCAGTCCCTCTTCCGCTGATGCTGCCGGAACAAGTTCGACCCGTTCCAGAGCGGGGTTATCCAGGAGGGCCTCGTCAATGCGCTGCTCCAGTTCCTGGGTAGACAAATGCATAAAGGCGAGCAACTGCAGTTGCTGCGCCGAGACGTTGAGTCCCTGCTTTTGTTTTTGAGCATTTTTTATCCCCTGTCTCATGACTATGTTTGTTTAGGCAGGCTTTAAAACTTTTTGAGAAGCAACCCGTCCTGAGCCAGCACCCGTTTCATTAACAAGTCCAGATGCAACATTGTGCTGCGAAAGCAGTATCTTTGTCGGGAGTCGTTTATTCTTCACAACTCTTTATCTCCGCAATGCATGAATAACCATGTTCGCATTTTAATGGCCGATGACGACGAAGACGACCGCCTGCTGGCGCAGACTGCCTTCGAAGAAAGCAGTCTCAATTGCATGTTAAACTTCGCAAAGGATGGTTCTGAAGTCATCAGACTGCTTTGTGACGGCGTTGATCAAAAGACGCTCCCCGATATCATTCTCCTCGATTTGAACATGCCTGTTGTCAATGGCTGGCAGGTTCTGGAAAAAATCAGGCAAATGGATGATTTGAAGCACTTGCCGATCATTATCTTCACAACTTCAAGTTCTTCCGAACACGCCCGGCAATCTTACAAATTAGGCGCAAACTCCTACATCAAAAAACCATCTACTTACCCCGATCTCGTAAAAGTTACGCGTGAAATTTATGATTACTGGAGCGCCACTGTGACGTTGCCCTGCTTTCAGGATATTGAGATTAATTAAAGCCCCCGCTTTATCAGCGTTCATTGACGCTTTTTAATATCTGGATGGACTGATACAAACGCCATCCTTCCAGCACTTTTGTCATCCAGGGATGCCGACTTAACCGACTTACAAGATAAGCACCGGCAATTGTGGCCGCCATTGGTAGCGCCTTGTGCAGTAAATTGGTTACCAGCTCTTTACCGTTTTCAGCTTGTGAAAATTGATGTCGGGAGGATGCCGATTCATCCTGTACGGCAAGGATATTCTGGCCAGTGAGGATATTGCGCACCAGCGTTGCAGGATTGGTGGCCGACCTCAATGTTTGCAGATCATTCGCAATTTGAGTTCTCTCACGCTCAATCCGGCGCTCAATTTCCAGCCTTTGTTGTGCAAAATCCATGATAATGATGATTTAGGGATTGTGGAAGCGAGGTTGATTACTTGTCGTCGTTCATCTGCCGGGCTACGACAGCAATCACCGTCCGTTTGATGTAATTTTTGGCCAGGGTGAAAACCATCGCCAAAATGACCAGAAAAACACCCGAAATGATGAGATACCCCCAAACAGAATTACCCGTTGCCTGCCCCAGCCAAACCGCTCCGGCAATGCCCAAAAACAGCAGCGCCAGCAGCCCGAATACTGCCGCAATCACAGCAGCCACGATGCCCGATAGGGCGCCCACGCTGCGTTCGGTAAGATTGAGCAGCATCAGATCCCAACGGGCATCAAGATAGTTCAACACATTGTTGAAAAGCGACTCAAGTACGGTTGGCTGGTTATCCCGGTCTGTCATAAAACTGTGCTTTTGGAGGACAAAAGGAGGGAAAGGTGCGGAGGAATACAAGATTCCTCCGGCTATTAGAACAAAAAAGAGTAGTTTGACAGCAGCACTTAACTATCTTTAAGAGCTGCTTTTGCCTTCGTACCGGCTTTTTGGACTTTTTCTTCAATCTCATCAGCCAGTTCATAAGCGTCGGCTTTTGTACCGTACCACCATGCTTTGCCCTGATTCAGGATGTGCTGGATGAAATCATCAACTTCGCTGGCCAGAACACCCGTTGTATCAGAAACCTGGTCCTTGGCAGCATACCAACTGGCTTTGGTATTGGCAACCATTTCTTTCATGGAAGCCTCGGCTTGTTTAGCTTTTGCTGCAATTTGCTCACGGGTTTCCTTACCTGAACGAGGCGCTACCAATATACCAAGCGTTACGCCGGCGGCCAACCCACCAAGGAAATTAGCCAGCATTGAATTCCTGCTCGTCATAATGTTATGAATTTAAAGGTTAGGAAATTTGTAGTTATGTACTTTCTGCCTATCTTTAATCCGCATAGGTACACCCATATTGATAAATAACCGTGCCACCCGTTTTGCGGGCAAATTTTGGGTAATACTGTAGAGATGTGTGGAATTTTAAGCATACAGATATCCGCATTTGGAACAAAATGACAGCATGGGTAAAAAAGAATCCTTGATCATTATTGATGACGAGCCGGATATTTGCCTGCTCCTTCAACGCCTGCTCTCTCCATACTTCGAGCATATCTATATCAGGCATTCCATAGCAGAAGGTTTGCGCCTGAATAAATCGGTAAAACCCTCTATACTGCTGTTAGACAATAACCTGGCCGATGGGGCCTCACTGGGAACCATACCTGTTTTTAAAGCCGATCACCCCGAGGGCAAGGTCATTATGTTCAGCGCAATGAACATTGCCGCCGAAGCATTGGAAAGAGGCGCCGATGCTTTTTTGCTCAAACCGGTCAGTATACAGTCCATCAGGCAAATTATCTCCGAATTTTGATCGACCCGGTAAATGCAAAACATCCGCCCTTATCACTAAGGACGGATGCTTACATGGGGATAATATTGACTAATGTATCTTAGCGTGAGAAGTAATAGGTTAAGCCCACTACAAAATCAACGCTGTTGGCTTTGGTAACGGTTTCCGAATTTACGCCGCCTACATCTATCGTGCTGCGGCTGGCGCCGAAGTTGTATTTAACTTGAGTTTCCAACGCGAGGCAGTTATTGGCAATGATCGTGTACCCAGGGCCAATACCATAGGTCTGGATGTTATTCACTACTGATTGATTTTCGCCATTGACCTCAATTTCCGTGTCTGAACGGCCAAAGCCGGCTACGCCGCCGAGGAAGAAAGCCTGATCATCAGCAATCGGAATATAGAGCCGGATGTAAGGGCCAAATAAGAGGCGGCTATCGCGGGTTTCATCAGTGCCCCCTTCTGCGGGAGAAGTATCATTGGACTTCATCAGCAGATAATCCATACCCAACCCCATAGTGAAGTTGTCGGCGAAAAAATATCCGAGAGAAGGGGTGATGTTCATTTGCAGCGAAGTATTGCCACCTGTGGAAGAAACGTCCGAGCCTATGCTCGTAATTTCGCTTTGACCCGTTGAAAATCCGATGCGGGTGCCGAGTGAGAAATTACCCCTGCTGAAACATCCGATTCCGGAAGCGTAGTTGTCTGAACTTGGGTTATTGGCTCTGCGGGTAGTCGCTCTGTTGTCTGGAGCGCTACTGGTGTAAATATTGCCGTAGTATTGAGCTTGAACCGTATCGAATATCAGCATGGCGCCCAAAATGCCCAGTGTGTGGAAAATAGCGAGTGACTTTTTCATGAATGTTATCATTTAGGATGTAATGAATCAGGGATTGTTATAATTCTCCGTGTCAAGATTCACTCATCTCTGCCTGGAAAACTATACATCCAACATGCATAAAAAGCTATGCCCGTTGTTTCTTCAGGTAAAGTGTTGAGCAATTTCCACACTTTTGGACAAAATATGTGGCTTATTGAGGAGAAGTACTGGCCTCGTATGGGAAATATAGGTCAATTCGCGTGCCTTGTCCGGGAGTTGTATCGGCTGCAATAGCGCCGCCATGCTGTTTCATAATGCGTGCGCACAGCGCCAGCCCCATGCCGGTTCCTTCGTACTCGTCTATGTGTTTAAGACGTTTAAACATATTAAAAATCAACTTTTCATTGGCTTTGTCAAAACCGATGCCATTGTCCTGAATGCTTATTACGACGTAGTTTTTGTCAGAAGCTAATTCCTGCAACTCTTTATCCAGCGCATCCGCGTGCCTGTAGCAGGCACTAATTTCAGGCTGCAAGCCGGGTCGTATAAACTTTAAGCTATTGGAAAAAACATTCAGCAGCACCATCAGTATCAAATTGGGTACGCCATACACTTGGGGCAACCCGGGTTCTATGTCAATTATTGGGCCTTTTTCCTCAATGATAACTTCCAGCATACTCTGCGTAACCCTGAATTTTTCATTCAGATCCACTAAACGCCATTCTTCCGACTGGTGGTTTATTTTAGAAAATCGTAATAAGGTATCAATTAACAGGCGCATCCTACTGGAAGCCTGCGCAATTCGCTCCAGATAAGAGCGGTTTTTTTCTGTCAAGTCATCTGCTGAGGAACTGAGGAGCAAACTGGAAAACATTTCAATTTTTCGGAGCGGCTCCTGCAAGTCGTGGGACGTAATGAAGGCGTAATTTTCCAATTCCATATTGGAATTGATAAGTTGCTCATTGAGCGCCTCCAGTTCTGCCGTACGCTCCTTTACCTGATGCTCCAGTTCTTTTTCAAAGCGCTTGTTTAGTGTAATGTCTGAAAAAAATACCGCGAAGCCATCATTGATTTTAATGGCTTTATTTTGGAAAAAATGTTTCACGCCATTTTGGGGGTACTCAATTTGGGCTTCAAAAAGCTCGCCCGTTTCCACTACTTTTTTGTAGACATCAAACAGCCCCCTCTCTTTGCTGCCGGGCATTTCTATTAAGAGCCGTTTACCCACTAAATCTTCTGCAAGGCGTTGTACGACAGACTCGGCAGCAGGATTTATATGCAGCCAGCGGAAATCGTAAATTTCTCCCCGTTCATCCCGCAGCGCTTCAAATAGCATGTAGCCATCCGGAATGGACGTGAGCGTTTTACGGAAGCGATTTTCCGTTTCCTCCAAGATTTTATTGGTTTCCTTCTCTACGGTAATGTCGTAGCTGACACCCAGCATTTTGGTGGCTTCTCCTTTTGCGTTGTACCTGTAAAGACCCTTTGATCGCATCCATCTGATAGCGCCGTCGCTCACTCTGCGTATGCGATATTCGGCTATATAAACACTACGTTCTTCTTTGGCTTTTTGCACCTGTTCAAAAGTACCTTCTCTGTCTTCTTCCAAAATAGGCGTGTGCCAATCTTCATAGGTAAGGAACGAGGCATCTTCGGGATAGCCCCATAATTGCTTGTGCACATCCGACCAGGTAAGCGCCATAGTACTCGTATCCAACGACCACACGCCCGTTTGTGAGGCCTTGGTAGCCATGAGAAAAAGCCGCAATTGTTCGTCAACATCGCTATCCTCCTGACTGAGCATCGGCCGCTGATCCAATGTGAATAGCAATAACTCAGGTGAAGAGACTCCTCCTCCGACAGGCTTAATGCGCAGCAAAGCCCGCTCTCTAAATGGGTTATTGAAAAATATATCTATTTGTAGTTCCACATTTTCACCGTCCGAAGCGGCGCGAATGGCCTCCTCAACGGCCTTTGCGCCGAGCTGCTCATCGCCAATACCGAGTAAAGCCCTAAGTGGCATCCCCAGATTGTCTGTGGAGAAATTTGGGGAAATAGCATCCCAGGCCGAATTCAAAACCGCCACACGCCCATCCCCACCGGGCCATAGAAACCCCGCCAAAACAGGCAAATCAGCAATAACACTGGCAAAAGCAGCAGATACCCCACTTGACGGCATACAAGTCTTTTTGGATTGAGTGGCTTGTGTACTTCAGCGCTATAGTTAGTGCCGGCAGGTTTTGTGCATGGGCCGCCGACTTATCCCGGCCGCTTATGCACAAAACTTGCCGATGCGCAGCATAGCATCATTGCTTGAATGATTGAGATATAGTTCTCCAAGTCAGGATTCACAAATCTTGGCTTGGAGAACTATAAAGTAACGCAAAGCTAACCCAATTCCTTTCCCACCATAGTAAATATTTTTACATCCTTTCAAATTATGGCGCTCCAAATCAAGGTCCATATATCTCAGCCTGGAGAACGGTAAGGCTCGCTATCTGCGCCCTCCTGCATCTCCGACTCCAACCGCCAAACCTGAAACCGCTGGTAACTGCCATCCGGGAACCACCAACTGCCCAGCAGCATACCGCAGAGGCTGGCCAGCACCCCCGGCACGATGGCCGTCTCATAGCCCATAAACTCAAACAGCATCCAGGCGCCCATGCCCATAAGC
>Ga0209573_1004135_pt1 | contig 14799 bp, 14 predicted proteins | sample TNRBio252014_DNA_FD_185870 | JGI IMG/M metagenome (GOLD analysis project Ga0209573, IMG submission 185870) | Wastewater treatment Type I Accumulibacter community from EBPR Bioreactor in Madison, WI, USA - TNR Reactor_6/25/2014_ DNA (SPAdes)... | ecosystem: Engineered > Bioreactor > EBPR >...
TCGTCAGGCTCTGGGCGGCCGCAGGAACGGCGATGGTCGCGGCAACGGCGACGACAGTGGTGAAAGCGAGAGTACGCATTGATAGGTCATCCTTGTTGATTTCGGCGGCGTTCTGCGTGCCGCCGGCCCACCCAGCCCGTCGCTAGATGGGCGGCGTTGAAGGTCGGACCAAGGCCCAATCACGACCATGCCGTGACCTTAAGTCTCTGTTTTGACATATCTCTGTGTTCGCTGAACGCGCATTTCTTGAGCCTTGCGGGTCTCCGGGCGTGGGCCTATTTTGAGGCGGATCTGGGAGGATCCCTATGAGACACGCCTTGCCGATGCTCGCTGCCCTGGCGCTGGCAGCCTGTCAGCCTGCCGCTGACGAAACACAGGCTCCTGGTGGCAATGACCCGTCCTCACAGAGCGCCGAGGGCGCCCAGGTAGCGTCGGATGCGCCGATCCAGCTCATCGCCCTGGACCCCGAGGGCCTGCGTCTGGTCGATGAGGCGACAGGATCCACCCGCCTGGTGCCGTTCGGCTCACCTGAGGATGAGGTCCTGACGACCCTGACCGCCATCGCCGGGGTGCCGATCGAGCGCGGCGAAATGGACGAGTGCGGCCCGGGGCCCCTGACCTTCGCAGAGTTCACCAATGGCCTGCGCCTCTGGTTCTCGCAGACGGGCTTCTCGGGCTGGGAAAGCACGGGCGAGCTGACCACCATGGACGGACTTTCGGCCGCCGCCAATCGCGCCGAGCTCGAGGCGGCGGGGATTACCGAGTTCACCCGCGATACCCTGGAGGATGAATTCCAGGCGGGCGACATCTACGGCATGATGGAACCCGAAGGCCAGGAGGTCGCCCTGCTCTATGTCGGGGATAACTGCTTCATGCGTTAGGCCCGATCCGACCCTGCGGATCGCAACGGCCTGATAGACGGGTCAGTCCGGCGGGAAACAATAGTCGAAGAAGGCCGCGACCAGCGGCTGCGCGCCCGGCGGTGCCGACAGGTCGTGTGCCTGGCCGCCAGCCATCATGGTCAACTGCCCCGTCGTGCGGAAGGCGACGAACACCGGGGCCCGCGCCGGGGCAACCCCGTTCAGTTGCGGGGCCATACCCTCGGGGTCGACCTCCCCGGAGTAGCTGGTCGTCACATCGCCGGACACAAACTGGAACGACGGGTCGTCCTCTTCCCAGGTTTCCCGCCACAGCCGCACCGTCCGTTCGCCCGGCCCGCACGACAGCGTCAGCCGCACATCGTCGGACTCCGGCACCGCAAAGGCCAGATACTGGTTCTCGCCATCCGGACTCAACATCCAGCGGGCTTCGCCATCGGCATAGACCGTGTCATCGACCGGAATGACTATCTCTTGTGGCGCGGTCGTCTCTCCAGCGGGCGGCGCAGCCGGCGCGTCGCTGGTCGCCTCGTTCGGCATTTCGCACGCCGCCATCAGGGCTGCGACGGCCATTAGAGGAAGGATCACGCGCATGGCTTGGGTCTCCCATTCGATCCAAACACAGTGAACCGTGTTCGACCGAACTGCAAATCCCCGAACCGTGCGCCCCTCTCTTCGCCCCGTGAGGGGAGAAGAAGGATCCGCGCACCGGAGGGCGAAAGCTCGTAGGTCCGCGCGGAAGATGAGGGCAATGGCTCAGGCCTACCGATCCTTCTCCCGCGCCGCCCCACCCCGCGCGACCAGCGCCGCCTGCGCCGCCGCCAGCCGCGCGATCGGCACCCGGTAGGGCGAGCAGCTGACGTAATCCAGCCCCGCCCCTTCACAGAAGGCAATGCTCGACGGGTCGCCGCCGTGTTCGCCACAGATACCCAGCTTGACGTCCGGCCGCACCCGCTTGCCGCGCTCGGCCGCGATCTTGATCAGATCGCCGACGCCTTCGGGGTCCAGCCGCACGAACGGGTCGTGCTCAAAGATGCCCTTGTCCAGATAGGCTTGCAGGAACCGGCCGGAATCGTCGCGCGAAATACCAAAGGTCGTCTGGGTCAGGTCGTTGGTCCCGAACGAGAAGAACTCGGCATATTCGGCCAGATCATCAGCGCGCAGCGCCGCGCGCGGCAGCTCGATCATCGTCCCGACCAGATAGTCGAGGCGGTCGCCGCGATCCGCAAACACCGCCTCGGCGACCCGATCCGTCAGCTCGCGCAGGAACTTCATCTCCTGGCCCTTGGCGACCAGCGGATGCATGATCTCCGGCATCGGGGCGTCACCCGTCCCGGCCTTGACCTCCAGCGCCGCCTCGATGATCGCGCGCACCTGCATCTCGTAGATTTCGGGATAGGCCACGCCCAGGCGACATCCCCGGTGCCCCAGCATCGGATTGGTCTCATGCAGGGCCTTGGCCCGCGCCATCAGCTTGTCGGCATCCAGCCCGGTTGCGGCGGCCACGGCGCGTACGTCTTCTTCGCTGTGCGGCAGGAACTCGTGCAGCGGAGGATCCAGCAGCCGGATCGTCACCGGCAGACCGGCCATGATCTTGAACAGATCCACGAAGTCGGCCTTCTGGAACGGCTCGATCTTGGCCAGCGCCGCGCGCCGTCCGGCCTCGTCATCGGCCAGGATCATCTCGCGCACGGCGGCGATCCGGGTGTCGTCAAAGAACATATGTTCGGTCCGGCACAGGCCGATGCCCTCGGCTCCAAAGCCGCGCGCGGTGCGCGCATCCAGCGGCGTCTCGGCATTGGCCCGCACCTTCAGCCGCCGCGCCGCGTCGGCCCAGGCCATCAGGGTCTGGAAGTCGCCGGTCAGCTCCGGCTCGATCATGTGGACCGCGCCCTGGATCACCTCTCCGGCCGAGCCGTCGATGGTGATGATCTCTCCGGCCTTAAAGGTCCGGCCACCGGCCGTGAAGTGTCCGGCCTTGTCATCAATGTGGACGCCGCCGGCCCCCGAGACGCAAGGGCGCCCCATGCCGCGCGCCACCACCGCCGCGTGGCTGGTCATGCCGCCGCGGGCCGTCACGATGCCGCGGGCGGCGTGCATGCCGTGGATGTCCTCCGGGCTGGTTTCCTCGCGCACCAGGATGACGGCCTCGCCCAGCTGGCCCAGACGCTCGGCCTCGTCGGAATCAAACACGATCTTGCCCGTCGCCGCCCCCGGACTGGCCGGCAGTCCCTTGGCGATCACCGTCTTGGTCGCATTCGGGTCCAGCGTCGGGTGCAGCAGCTGATCCAGGGCCTGCGGCTCGACCCGCTGGATCGCCTCCTCCCGGTCGATCAGCCCTTCGGACGCCAGCTCGACGGCGATCTTCAGGGCCGACTTGGCGGTGCGTTTGCCGTTGCGGGTCTGCAGCATCCACAGCCGACCCTGTTCGACCGTGAACTCGATGTCCTGCATGTCGCGGTAGTGCCGCTCCAGTCGCTCGACCGTCTCGCGGAATTGGCCGAACACCTCCGGCATCGCCTCTTCCATCGACAGCTTGGTCTCGCCCATCTCCTCGCGCCCGGCCTTGGTCAGGGCCTGGGGGGTGCGGATGCCGGCGACCACGTCCTCGCCCTGGGCGTTGATCAGGAACTCGCCATACAGCTTCGCCTCACCCGTCGACGGATTGCGCGTGAAGGCTACGCCCGTCGCCGAGGTCTCGCCCATGTTGCCGAACACCATCGACTGCACATTGACCGCAGTGCCCCAGCTTTCGGGGATGTCGTGCATGCGCCGATAGAACTTGGCCCGGTCGTTCATCCAGCTGGCGAAGACGGCGCTGACCGCGCCCCACAGCTGGGCCTTGGGGTCCTGCGGGAACTCGGCCCCCGTCTCGTCCAGAACCACCTGCTTGTAGCGCTCGACGACCCGCTCCCAGTCCGCCGCCGACAGGTCGGTGTCCTGGGTGATGCCGAGGCGGTCCTTGGTCTCGTCCAGCACCTCCTCAAAGGCGTCGTGGCCGACGCCCAGCACCACATTCGAATACATGGTGATGAAGCGACGATAGGAATCAAAGGCGAAGCGGCGATCACCCGACAGGGCCGCCAGCCCTTCGACCGTCCGGTCGTTCAGGCCCAGGTTCAGCACCGTGTCCATCATGCCCGGCATCGACGCCCGGGCCCCCGAGCGTACCGAAACCAGAAGCGGGTTGGTCTCGCTGCCGAACTGTTTGCCGACGATCTGCTCGACGCGAGTTAGCGCCGCCTCGACCTGTCCGTCCAGATCCGCCGGATAGGTCTGGCCCTGCTCATAATAGGCGGTGCAGACCTCGGTGGTGATGGTGAACCCCGGCGGCACCGGCAGGCCCAGCGACGACATTTCGGCCAGATTGGCCCCCTTGCCGCCCAGGAGGTTCTTCATCGAGGCGTCGCCGTCGGCCGAGCCGCCGCCGAAGCCGTAAACCCATTTCGTCATCGTCAATCCAGAGCCGGTGGTAGGACGGGAAGGCCCGCCGAGGGTGGGGCCTGACTAGCGTGCGGGACACGAATTGGCGAGGGCAGACCGACAACAGATGGTTGCATCCTTTTCGAACCTGGGTCGTTATTGGTCAGGACGACTATCCGTCGACCTGGAGCCCCCCCACATGAGCATTCTCGGAAACATCTTCGGCAAGATCTTTGGCCGCGACAACGATCACAAGGCCACATCGACCGGCGACAAGTCGGCGGCCGGCGACAAGCCGATGCCGGCGGGCTTTGACAAGACGGCGGGGACGGCCAAGTCTGCGACCGTGGCGCTCGACCAGGCGGACGTCGAGGTGATCCTGACCAAACTGGCCGAGTCCAAGGGCGAAGCCCTGAACTGGCGCACCTCCATCGTGGATCTGCTCAAGACCCTCGACATGGATTCGAGCCTGGAGAGCCGCAAGGCCCTGGCCGATGAGCTGGGCTACACCGGCGACAAGTCCGACTCGGCCTCGATGAACATCTGGCTGCAAAGCCAGGTCATGGCCAGGATCGCTGAAAACGGCGGGCGCGTCCCGGCCGAACTGACCGACTGATAACGGACGAGCGGCGGGGTGGTCAGCCGCCCCGCCATTCGCTCAGGGCCTCGCCGCCCGCACTTTCGAGCGCCAGGCGATCCAGCTGGACGGCCGCGACACAGATGGGCCGCATATCAGGACCGCCCGCCCGACACCGGAAGGCACGGCTGTCCGGGAAGCCCACGATCCGACCCTCCAGACGCACCCGCAAGCCCGCCTGCGGCCACTGGGCCGGGGCCTCGCCCTCGCCGCGCACCGCGTGGGCATAGGCTCGCCCGTTGCGCCGATCCAGTCGGGACCCTTCCTCGGCATGCACGATGGCCAGGCCCAGCGACTGCGCCGTCGGCGTCTGGGTGGCGTTCTGCAGAGGATCGGCCCGGACCGCCGGGCAACCGTCCTCGGTCATCCAGGGACGCGGCAGCCAGATGCCCTCGACCTCCTCCCAATCGCCATTGGCCCCGGTCATCAGCGCCGAGGCCGTCCAGTCGCCGGGCGTCAGGCTGAAGCGGATGACGGTGCGATCGGTATTCCAGGCGACACGGGCCAGGCCGTCCGCGGCCTCGGCGGGCAGACCGGCCGCCGGGCCCGAGCAGCCCACCGGCATGACCACACTGAAAGCCCGACCGACCAGGGCGTCATTGCCCTCGGGGACGGCCCCGGCGGCATAGGCTGCGGCGGCCTCGCCCGCAGCGGCGATCATGTCGGCGCGGTTCAGGGCGGTGGTGGGGGTGGCAGGCAGTTGCGAGCCTGCCGGAGGCGTCTCGTCACCCGCCTCGATCGGCTGGGCCGGCGGGGCCGGTTCCTCTGGCGCGCGTGGACAGCCACTGACGACCAGGCCGAGCGCCACGGCGGAAGCGATACGACCCAGGATCACAACCGAGTTAGCCATGGCAACAACCCTAGCATGAGGCGCGTTCCAAAGGCTATGCAATCTCAAAGAGATCGCCAGTCGGAGCCACTGTCAGGACCTGATGACCCTTGACCAGATCATAGCCCTGCTCGTGCTCGTGGCCGTGGTCGGAGTGCTGATTCATGGCCGCGTCCGCGCCGATGTCGTGGCGCTCAGCGGGGCGGCAGCCCTGTTGATCCTGGGCGTGGTGCGTCCCGTCGAGGTCCAGAGCGCCTTCGCCAGCCCGGCGGTCATCGCCCTGGCCGGTCTGTTCGTCATCGCCTACGCCATCGAGCTGTCGGGGCTGCTCGGCCTGATGATCCGCCAGGCCACGCGGCTGGCCGTGCGCTTCGGCGCCACCGGCGTCTGGATGGTCATGGGCCTGTGCGGCCTGTTGGGCGGGTTTCTGAACAATACGCCGGTGGTAGTTCTGGCCGCCCCCGTCGTCCGCGATGTGGCCAAGACGCTCAAGCTGTCGCCCAAGCGTTTCCTGATGCCGCTCAGCCATATCTCGGTGATGGGCGGGCTGATGACCCTGATCGGAACCTCGACCAATCTGCTGGTCAACGACATGGCCCGCAACGCCGGCCAGCCGGTTTTCTCGATCTTCGAAATCACCCCGGTCGGCGTCGGCATCGCCCTGGTCGGAACGATGTGGCTGTATTTCGTGGGGGCCCGCCAGCTGGGCCGGGCCGTCGCCGCCGACGAGGCCGAGCAGGCCCGTCTGGCCGCCGCCGAAGAGGCCAAACGCGAACAGATGCGGCGTGAGGCCGAACGCAAGCGCCTGCGGCTTCCCTTCGGCCTGCCGCGCTTCGGCGAATCGCGCTCGAGCGAAGACGGCTCCGGCGACGCCCATCTGGGCGATGTCGAACTGTTCAGCGCCGCCGACCGGCCGTTCGAACTCAAACGCGCCCTGATTTCTGCCGGCGTCTTCGTCCTGGTGGTGGTGTGCGCCGGCCTGGGTCTGGCCCCAATTGCGGCCGCCGCCTTCGCCGGGGCCGTCGCCCTGATCCTGCTCAAGGTCATTACCCCGGAAGAGGCCTATGCCGGGCTTCGGCCCGAAATCCTGCTGCTGATCGCCGGCATGGTCGTGGTCGGGGTCGCCATCGAGGTTACCGGCCTGGCCGATGCGGGGGCGCAGTCACTGATCTCGGTGCTGGAACCGTTCGGGCCGCTGGCGGCGCTGATCGTGCTGTACGGCGTCACCCTGTTCGCGACCGAACTGTTGTCCAATGCCACGGTGGCGGTTCTGATCACCCCGATCGCCGTGGCCCTGGCCGAAAGCCTGGGGGTCGATCCGCGTCCGTTCCTGGTGGCGGTGATGATGGCGGCCTCGGCCGCCTTTGCCACGCCCTTCGGCTATCAGACCAATGTGCTGGTCTATCAGATGGGCGGCTATTCCTACATGGACTTCGTCAGGATCGGCGTGCCCCTGAACCTGATCACCTGGGCCACGGCCATGGTGGTGATCCCGATCGTCTTTCCGTTCTAGCCCCCGCCGACGAACTGGACGACCTCGATGCAGTCGCCGTCCTCGAGGGCGGTTTCGCCATGCAGCGACCGGGGCACCAGCACCCGGTTGCGCTCGACGGCGACCTTGGCGATGTCCAGCGACAGGCTCTCGACCAGGGCGGCGATGGTGGCGGCCTCGGTCTGATGGGGCTCGCCGTTCAGGGTGATCTTCATGTGCGGCTTGTGACCCCGACGCCCGGACGATACAAGGGCCGCCGATTTCACGGTCGCCCCGGAGCCTCATGGCCAAGCCCCTGTATGTTCTGAACGGCCCGAACCTTAACCGGCTCGGATCGCGTGAGCCGGACATCTACGGGTCGGACACCCTGGCTGACGTTCAGGCCGCATGCGAACGGCGCGCAGGATCGGTTCAGGTCGTGTTTCGCCAGAGCAACCATGAGGGTGAATTGATCGACTGGATCCAGGAATCCGGCGACAAGGCCTGTGCCCTGGTGATCAATCCGGCCGGCTATGGTCACACCTCAGTCGCCCTGCTTGATGCCCTGCGGACCCTGTCGATCCCGATTGTGGAGTGCCATCTTTCCAATCCGGCGGCCCGCGAGGAATTCCGCCAGGTGTCCTTTGTTTCGCCGGCTGCGACCGGCATAGTTTCCGGCTTCGGCCTGACGTCCTATGAACTGGCGGTCGAAGCGGCGCTTCGCCTGGTCGGTTCGGCGTCGTCGAAGTCCTAAAGTCCACGAGAGGCCAACGCCCATGCCGGCGCCCAAGACCCCCAGCAAGACTGCTTCCAGCGATACCGACGCCAAACTCGTGCGCGAGCTCGCCGACATCCTCAACGACACCTCGCTGACCGAGATCGAGGTCGAACGCAGCGGCCTGAAGATTCGGGTGTCCCGGGCGGCCGCTGCCGTCGCCGCCCCGATGCACTTCGCCGCGCCCGCTCCGATGGCCGCGCCGGTCGCAGCTGCCGCTCCGACCGCCATCGCCGCCCAACCCATGTCCGCTGATCCCGCCGGGCCCGCCCCCGAGGTCGGCGAAGCCGTCCCCTCGCCCATGGTCGGCACCGTCTATCTGCAGGCGACCCCTGGTGCCGCGCCGTTCGTCAAGGCGGGCGACAGCGTCAAGAAGGGCCAGACCCTACTGATCATTGAGGCCATGAAGACCATGAACCCGATCGCCGCGCCCCGCGACGGCAAGGTTCTGAGCATCCTCGTCGGCGATGCCCAGCCGGTCGAGTTCGGCGAATCCCTGTTGCTGCTCGAATAGGCCCGGCCATGTTCGACAAGGTCCTCATCGCCAACCGGGGCGAGATCGCGCTTCGCATCCACCGCGCCTGCAAGGAGATGGGAATCTCCACCGTCGCGGTTCATTCCGAGGCGGATCGCTCGGCCATGCACGTTCGCCTGGCCGATGAGAGCGTCTGTATCGGGCCGGCCCCGGCCGCGCGGTCGTATCTGAACATTCCCTCGATCATCGCCGCCGCCGAGATCACCGGGGCTCAGGCCATCCATCCGGGCTATGGCTTCCTGTCCGAGAACGCCAAGTTCGCCGACATCGTGAAGGCCCACGGCATGACCTTCATCGGCCCGACGGCGGACCATATCCGCATCATGGGCGACAAGATTTCGGCCAAGCAGACGGCCAGGGACGCGGGCATCCCCGTCGTTCCCGGCTCTGACGGCGAGGTCGAGACGGTCGAGGCCGCCATCGAGGCGGCAAAATCCATCGGCTTTCCCCTGATCGTCAAGGCCGCCGCCGGCGGCGGCGGGCGCGGCATGAAGGTCGCCCTGACCGAGGACAATCTGGTCGAGGCCGTCCAGACGGCCCAGACCGAGGCCCTGGCCGCCTTCGGCAACGGCGCGGTCTATATGGAGCGCTATCTCCAGAGGCCCCGCCACATCGAGATCCAGGTCATCGCCGACAGCCACGGCAATGTCGTGCACCTGGGCGAGCGCGACTGTTCGCTGCAGCGCCGCCACCAGAAGGTTCTGGAAGAGGCCCCCTCGCCCGCCCTGTCGGCCGAGGGCCGCGCCAGGATCGGCAAGACCGTCACCGACGCCATCAAGAAGATCGGCTATCTGGGCGTCGGCACCATCGAATTCCTCTGGGAGGACGGTGAGTTCTACTTCATCGAGATGAACACCCGCCTGCAGGTCGAACATCCGGTCACCGAGATGATCACCGGCGTCGATCTGGTGCGCGAACAGATCCGCATCGCCGCCGGCGAGCCGCTCAGCTTCACCCAGGACGACATCGTCTTCGAGGGCCACTCGATCGAGTGCCGGATCAATGCCGAGAACCCGGTCACCTTCACGCCCTCGCCCGGTCTGGTGAACGACTTCCATGCCCCCGGCGGCCTGGGCGTACGGCTCGATTCGGCCCTCTATGCCGGCTATTCGATCCCGCCCTATTACGACAGCCTGATCGGCAAACTGATCGTGCATGGCCGCGACCGCGAAGAGTGTATCGCGCGGCTCAAGCGGAGCCTGGGCGAAATGGTCGTCGGCGGCATCGATACGACGATCCCCCTGTTCCAGAAGCTGTTGGCCGAGCCGGACATTCTCTCGGGCGACTACGACATTCACTGGCTGGAAAAGTGGGCGGCCCGACAGAGCTGACGCTTGAGGATATGCTGGCGGCCTATGCTACCGGCATCTTTCCGATGGCCGAGAGCCGCGACGATCCCGAGTTCTTTTTCGTCAGTCCCACGCGGCGCGGCATCCTGCCTCTGGAGGCACCGTCGGTGCCCCGCCGCCTCGGTCGGACCGTTCGCTCAGACCATTTCGAGGTCCGCATCGACAGCGCCTTCGCCGAGATCATAGATGCCTGCGCGGCCCCCGGAGCCGGGCCGCGCGACGAGACCTGGATCAATCCAGAGATCCGCCGGATCTACCTGGAACTCCATGCGGCAGGCTTTGCCCACAGTGTCGAGTGCTGGTCCGGCAACCAGCTGGTCGGTGGCCTCTACGGCGTGGCGCTCGGCGCGGCCTTCTTCGGGGAGAGCATGGTGTCCATGCAGCGCGATGCCTCCAAGGTCGCGCTGGTGCATCTGATAGCGCGGCTCAGGATCGGAGGCTTTTGCCTGCTCGACGTCCAGTTCATGACACCACACCTGGCGAGTCTGGGCGCGGTCGAGATCAGCCGTGATGACTATCAGATGCGTCTAGATCGTGCGGTCGGCCAGGACGCCGACTTTGCGCGCATGCCCTACGCCTCGGACGGAGCCTCGGCCTGGCACGAGATCACCCAGGCGTCATAGAGCGGATGCTCCAGCCCGCTGAGCGCCGGCGAAGAAGCGAACACCCAGCCCTGGAAGACACGGCGCGGATCCACCGCCCCGTCGCGGGCACGCGGCTGGGAGAAGATCTCCAGATAGGCCACGGAGTCTCGCATCGGCTCGTCGGTCGCCGTCGTCTCACAGGCGCGAACCCTGAAGACCAGGCCGCGCCAGCGCCGCTGCTGGCCGACGGGAACGGCAAACCGGATCGACACCGCCGTCACCTTGTCCAGGGCCTGGATGATGGCCACGCCCTGGCGCGGGCGGGGCAGCGGGTCGGCCATTTCCGGGAACGGCCGACCGACGGGAATACCACCGGCCAATTGCACGTTGGGCACCGCCGCCGCCTCGACCTCTTCCTCAGGCAGGCCCTCGGTCGGGTCGCCGTCATCAGGCGGGGTGACGGTGTCGGCGGTCAGGGGCGTCGTCGCCGGCTGACTGGGCTGGGGGATCACGATCGGGTCTGCAGCCGGCACCGGCGCAGGTGTGGCCGTGGCCAGGCCGGCCGTCGCAAGGACCACCAGAACCGTTGCCGCAAACCACTGGCTGCGGGTCATTCCGGGCTCCAGGCCTCATAGTCGCCGGTCGCTGCCGGTCGCTCGCCCGTCCGAGCCAGCGATCCCTGCGGACGCCAGGCCATCGGGGTCCCGGTCAAATTGGGCAGGTAGTCACGCTCCCACGCCTTGCGGGCCAGGGGGGCCTCGGTCGGCGGCTCATCGAAGGTGTAGTGCAGCCAGCCGTGCCAGTCCGGCGACACCTTCGACGCCTCGGCATAGCCCTTGAACACGACCCAGCGGCGCTTGCGACCGTCATAGCTGACGTTGTCACGGCTCTCGTAATAGGTATTGCCCATCTCGTCCTCGCCGACCTTGCGGCCGCGTTTGGCAATCGTGAAGAGGGTACCGAGCGTGGCACCGTTCCACCAGGTGAGCAGGGTCTTGAACACGAGCACATCCAGACATCAGAATTCTGCCGACTTATAGAGGGGCCACCCGCCGCCGTCCATGGTCGGTCGCAGACCCCGCCCTGCAACATCTTGTGGGTTATTCGCCGCCGCACCCCCACATCTATTGGCGCGCGCGAATCAGGCCGCTACAGTCGTGTCAACTGTGACGGAGGTGCGGATTGCGGCTCGATTCCCATTTCGCCAATTCGGAGCGTCGCCCCGCCCTGGCGGGACGGCTGATCGAACGCGACGGGGCCTGGGTCAGCGTGACCGCCCCGACGGACTGGACCACGGCCCGCATCGAGGCGTGGCTGGACTGGGGCTCCGATGTGCCGCGGGACCTGCCGGCCGAGGCCGCGCACGAGGCTCCGGGCGAGGACTCGCCGCTTTGCGGCAGTCTTGAACGCTATGCCCGTCGGCTGGCCGCCTGGGGGCGTGCCACCGGCGTTCTGGCCGACGAGGCGGCCGCCAGACTGTTCGTCGACGAGTTGATGGCGACCGTTCTGCTCGGGCTGGCGGCCCCCGGACCGGTCCTGGCTGACGGGCATCGCCATCACCCGACAGCCGGGGATCAACTCGGCTCGCGATCGGAGCTCGGCCTCGCCTCCCTGACCGACCTGGAGCTTGAGCGGACCCTGGAGGCCCGCCGCGACCTGCGCCTTCGCGCCGCCTGGCCGGATATGATCATCGACCGGCTCAACGATGTTCGCCACGCCGTTGATCGCTGCGAAGGCCGCGCCTCCGCCTGTTCGGATACCGACCAGAACCCGCAGCTGGCGCGGGCTATACGGGCCGGCCGCGAGGTGGGTCTGAGCGACACGGTCCTGCGCCTGGCGGCCAATGGCGTCGTCGATGCTCCCGAGCGCGCCGACGAACTGATTGTCCTGGCCCAGCGGGCCGAGGTGGCGGCGGGGGATCCGGCTGCCCAGCTGGCGGCCCGGTCACCGGGCGTGCGCCTGGCTTTTTCGCCCGCCGACGCCGAGGGGGCGATCCTGGCGGTCGCGGCCCCGAGGGTCGGTCTGGACGCCCGCCGCATCGGGCCCGACGACCTCGTGCCGCTGGCCCGACTGTGGACGGTGGCGCTGGAGATCGAGACCGCCTGCGGCTTCACCGGTTCCGGGGTCCTGGCGCGGCTGCGCCTCGACGACCGGCCACTGGCGCTGGTTCTGTGCGGGATCGGCGATCTGCTGAGGTCCGAGGGGCGGGCCTTCGACAGCGAAGCGGCGCGCCAGAGAATCTCGGTCTGGCAGGCGACCCTGGACAGCGCCGCCACCCTCGCCTCTGCCGAGCTGGCCCGCCAGCTTCAGCCCTGCTCCAGTTGGTCCGCAGAAGCCCCGGTCGTGATCGAAGCCCTCGCCCGCAGGCAGGCCGCCGCCGCTGGCCTCAAGGGCGGCATCGCCGACCGCTACGGCGAAGCCCTCAAGCTGGCCCGCCGGACCGGACTGCGCCACCTGCAGACGACCGGGCTGGATCTGGATCTGGAAACGCGCTTGCGGCTGGGCATGCCCAGCGAGGGCGTTGAACCCGCCGGTGGCCTCAAGGGGGTCTTTGAAACCACCGACGGTTCCGTCGAAGCCTGTCTGCATCCTGACGTCGCCACGGCCCTGGCCGTCCTCGGCGTCGATGCCACCGCCGTCGAGCGCCATCTGTTCGGGCACCGCACTCTTGTCGATGCTCCGGGGCTGGACCTGGAGGGCCTCAGGACCTTCGGCTTCACCGACATCGAACTGAAAGCCGTTGAAACGGCCCTGGCCGAGGCGACCTCGCTCAGAGACGCCTTCTCATCCGAGGTGCTGGGGCCCGGATTCGTCGAGGACGCCCTGGGGGTCGGTGCCGATCAGGCCGACCAGCCGGGATTCTGCCTGCTGTCGCATCTGGGCGTGTCTCCAGACGCTCTCGAACAGGCCGAGCGCCACGCCCTGGGCGCACCGGACCTCGAGGACTGGCCCGGCCACTCCGAGACCCTGTCCGCCATCCTCACGCCCGGCGACCTGGCCTCGCGCCTGCTGATGATCGTGACGGCCGAAACCTTTTCCGGGGCACCTCGGGCCCTGACGCTCTGGGCAGACTGGGACGCCGGCACGGCAGATCTCACACGCCTGCAGTCGTCGGCGGCCCTGGCCGGTGTGCGTACCGTCCGCACCGAGCGGCGGCCGGCACCATTGGGCCTGTCGCTGTTCGACCTGCCACAGGCCACGCCCGATATCGAACCCCGGTCGGCCGCCCCGGTCCAGCCCGAAACCGCCGCCGCCCCGGCCCGCCCGCAGCGGCGCAAGCTGCCGGACCGCCGCAAGGGCTATATCCAGAAGGCCGCCGTCGGCGGCCACAAGGTCTATCTGCACACCGGCGAATACGAGGACGGCGAGATCGGCGAGATCTTCATCGACATGCACAAGGAAGGGGCCGCCTTCCGCAGCGTGATGAACAACTTCGCGATTTCCGTTTCGATCGGCCTGCAGTACGGCGTGCCGCTGGAGGAGTTCGTCGATGCCTTCGTCTATACGCGGTTCGAACCGTCGGGCGCGGTCACCGGCAATGACTCGATCCGGTCGGCGACCTCCATTCTGGATTATGTCTTCCGCGAACTGGCCGTCAGCTATCAGGGCCGCAACGACCTGGCCAATGCCCGACCCACGCCATCCGGCGATCAGGACCTGGGCGGCGGTGAAGACGAGGCTCCGACGCCGGCGACCCGGTTCATCTCAAAGGGCCTGATGCGCGGCGGCGCACCCGACAATCTGGTGGTCGTGCCCTTCGGTCGGCGCGACATCGAACCGGAGGCAACCGGCGTGTCCCGCCCGCCGGTCGCCGATGTCTGCCCCGCCTGCGGGGACGCCGCCCTGCAGATGAAGGGCGGAGCCTTCATCTGTGACACCTGCGGCATCGCCCCCAACGCATCGGACCTGACCTCCAGTCAGGCCTGATTCTTGCATGGGCCGGCGGACCAAGGAGCCCGCCCATGCGAAGCCTGATCATCGCCGCCACCCTTTTCGCCCTGGCCACGCCGGTCGCCGCCCAGAACGCCGGCCAGATCGCCTCGGCCCAGCGCGGTGCCTCGTGCCCGGGCTGCAACCTGTTCCAGGCCGATCTGACAGGCCTGGAAGCGCGAGGGCGCAACTATTCGGGTGCCCGCCTGCGGCAATCCTGGCTGACCCTGGCGGTGCTGAACGGGGCCAACTTCTCGCGGGCCGACCTGCGCGACGTCGATGCCTATGGCGGCGTCTTCGGCGGGGCCAGTTTCTCGGGGGCCAATCTGTCGAACTCATCCTGGGTCGGCACCTTCCTCGAAGGCGCGAATTTCTCGGGCGCGAACCT
>Ga0209573_1004136_pt1 | contig 14798 bp, 14 predicted proteins | sample TNRBio252014_DNA_FD_185870 | JGI IMG/M metagenome (GOLD analysis project Ga0209573, IMG submission 185870) | Wastewater treatment Type I Accumulibacter community from EBPR Bioreactor in Madison, WI, USA - TNR Reactor_6/25/2014_ DNA (SPAdes)... | ecosystem: Engineered > Bioreactor > EBPR >...
CGGTGTGAAAGCAACTAAAGATTTTCTGGATAATTATCCAATTATTCATGACACCCTGCTCCCGCAGTGGAATTATTGGGCTATACCCAATAATTAAATCGGGAAGTTATTTTTTGCTGGCCCCTAAGGCCAAACAAGCGAACAGGCAAAGGAATTTGAGCTTTTAATTCTTTGCCTCTTGGGTTGAGTTTGAAATATTCAAAGTTGTCCCAGCAATCGAGAACCAGAAAATTGTCCTTTTGGGTGCACCAGGGTTTTATTTTTTCGGGTTCCAGTAGTCGGGTTCCTCTGCCTATCATCTGCCAAAACTTGGTGTAGCTGTAAACGGGTTTTGCAAAAACCAAATTCACCAATTCCCGGACATCAATTCCCGTGTCGAGCATGTCCACGCTTATGGCAATGCGTGGCATGTCGTTGCTTACAAACTGGTCGAGCAACCCACCTTTGCCATATACCCGTGGGTCTTCGCTTACCAATACTTTGGCTAATTCGCCTCTGTATTCGGGGTAAAGAGAATCGAAGATTTCTTCTACTCGCCTTGCATGGGCTTTGCTGATGCAAAAGAAAATGGTCTTCCCCGGCAATATGCCGTTGGCATCTTTGATGCTTTCTTCCATGAATTCACGGACAATCAAAGCATTTGTTCCTCTGTTGATTACCTTTTTTTCAATCTCCGTTCCTTCGTAGTTGATTTCTTCGATTTCCTTTCCTTCCAACATCAGTTTTTGTTGGTCCTCCAGTGAAATTGTTCGTTTGTTTATTCCTTCATCCTGAAACCTGGTTTTGATTTTCATTACCTGAAAATTGCTCAGGAATGGAGGAATGTGATTTACTGCTTCATCATACGAATAAGCAAAAGTGGGAATACCATCTTCGCATTCAAATAATTGAAAAGTGTTGTGGTCGATTACATCCGTTGGCGTGGCGGTCAAGCCCAGTGTAATCGTATTGAAGTAGTCCAGAATTTCCTGATAAGTATTGTAAATGCTTCGGTGGCTTTCGTCCACCACAACCAAATCAAAGAAATGCGGACTCAACGATTTTTCTTCATTTCGGATAACATTCAGCATGGTCGGATAAGTCGAGACATAAATCCGTCTGTCGGTGGCAATTTCCTTCTCTCCTTGTTTTGGCCAGCGTGGTTCATTGGGCAAATGCTCTTTGAATGCCTCCAGTGTTTGGTCGCGAAGTGCAATTCTGTCAACAAGGAACAAAACTCTTTCTGCCCAACCGGCTCTCATTAGTGCGTCCACCAATGCAATGCAGGTTCTTGTCTTTCCCGTGCCCGTCGCCATGACCAGCAAAAATTTGCGCTTTCGTTTTTCAACGGCTTCCATTACTGCACGGATAGAAGCAATCTGATAATTCCTTCCTGCAATTTTGGTATTGATGAGTTCACCCGCTAATTGCTTTCTCGCTTTACGTATGTATGCGTAACGTTCAATGTCGTCGCGGGTCGGAAAACCAAATACTTTTTTGGGCGGATAATTATCTAAATCCCAGAAGTAAATGTCGTGTCCGTTGGTATAAAAGCAAAAAGGTAAGTCAACGCCTTGTGTTTGTTTGATGTTGTAGCAATATTGTTTGGCTTGTTCTCGCCCGAGTGCTGCGTCCACAGAAGTCTTTTTGGCTTCCACAACGGCAAGCGGTTTGCCATCTTTGCCCAATAAAACATAATCGCTGTATTGGTGTCCAGCATATGGTGTTGCCGGTTCTTCGATAACTGTCAAGTGAATATCAAATTCCTCAATCACCTGAGTTCGGTCAGTCACATTCCAGCCCGCTTGTGTTAATCGGTTGTCAATGATTTCTTTCCTTGTCAGCTTTTCGTTTTTCACTTTATATAATCTAAATTTATAGATGGTCAAAATACGCAAATTTTCGGTTTTGTTGTCCGAATGCGCTATCGATGCGTGGGCAGAAACTTGCTTTCCAGATAGACAAAAATGATTTCATACAGCCATACGCAAAAATAATGTTTTTTTATGAACCCAGCAAGTGGCGCGACTGCGCAATCCAGCCGGTCGTTGAGCGGAGCAGAACCGACGACTTTGCGACTGTGCGACCGTGCGACCGTGCGACTTTGCGATCCAAGCCGCTCGTTGAGCGGAGTCAAAACGACGAGTTTGCACATTTCGATGTAAAAATCCCGTTTGAGCGGGTCGTCCATGTACATGATAAGGAGAAGATGCAACCAACTCAATTCTCTACACAGTGTGTATACAATTTGCTCATCGGAAAAAACCTGTGCCAACTGCATACATTGCCGCAATTAGTGCAACGCAGCGTTGCACAAAGTCAAAGTCGGGCCATATTATGGGCGGCAAATCCCATCATCCTGCGGATGTTTCTTTCTTCAAAGCCTCGCTTTCCAAAGGTATGCTGCAATTTTGTAGCAGGCTGCGACAAAATCTGCTTGCCGTACTTATCCACAGTGGGGTCAGACCTCCGGAATATACGCTACATCCTTCAGCCTCATTTTGCCGTCGGGGGCAGGCATTTTCAAAGCGTTACAATTTGTAACGGTTTCATTCCCCTCATCTTTTAATCTCTTTTTTAATACCCGCCAATACACCTGAGGATTAGGACTATCGGTCAAGACAGCCACAACATCTACAATGGACACATACCATTTTCCCTCTTCCTCATCCCACAGTGTTCTCACTTTTTTGTCTTCAAAGATTTTAATTTCGGTGTCTTTTTTCATTTGATTGTTGTTTTTTTGTTTCAACCCGTGACAAATTTTCACGGGTTGAATGATGCTGCCAATACTTATGCGGTTAAACTTATATCATGGGGATCCACCACCGACAGCTCGACAATTGCCTTAAAGTCAGTGACATTTCGGCTGATCAGCGTACAACCGTTTACTAAAGCGGTCGCCGCAATGATAGCGTCCGGTAGTTTTATTTTGTACTGTTTGCGTAGCTCAATGGTTTTTTCGGCTACTTCTTCCGTTAAGCCAAAAACGATGGCATCGTCAAAAAAATTAAGGAGAACCCCGTAGGATTCGAGAGGAGCGGAAAATCCTAATACTTCAATTTTGGTGATTACTGATACAAATGGAATTTGGTCAATCACCTTGCTTAGGAATACCATGCCGTCAGCCGGTAGCTTCCCCATCAGATAGTCAATGACCGCATTGCTGTCAATCACATAGGCCGTTCCCATTCCTCCCTGCTTTGGTTGATATACTGCAATATTTGCTCTCCTGCTTCAACAGAGAGCTTACCCGCGTATTTGTCGGATAACTTTTGGCTCGAGCGCATGTTTTTTTTCAAAATGTGGATCAGGTCGAGCTCTTCCAAGGCTGATAGCAATTGCATGGCTTTGGGATGGTTGAGTTGAATGACGACGGTTTCCGCCGTGCCGGAAACAAGGGAAGGACCGCTTACCAGGTAGTCTACTGTTGATTCAAGCGCTTTAGCGATGTTGACCACTACTTGCGCGTTGGGCATGGTTTCGCTTCGCTCATAACGGGAAATTTGTGTGTAATGCACATCAATGAGTTCCGCCAATTCTGTTTGCGAATACCCTTTTCTTTTGCGCAGTGCTTTTAATCGTTCTGCAAAGCTCATTTTGATTGTTATATTTAATACAAAAATACACAACAAAATGCAAATATGCAAATTTATTGTCAATTTTGCTAAATTTTTTCCGCATACACCACCATATGCGCGCCCAGCAAACAATACCCCATACTAAACCTAAGCAACTCCCCCCCCTTCTCAATTCTAGCCTTAAATTCCCCGCCTTTTTCGTCATACATAAACGGCTCGACGATCAGGTTGGCCCGGAAGTCGATGCCGCCCAGGCCATAGGCTTTGTACAAGGCCTCTTTTGCGCCCCAATACACATGCAGGTGCGCCAGGTGCTGTGACGCCGATAGCGAGGCCATCTCTTCCTCCCGCATAAATTTTACGGCGAGCCGCTCTATTTTCGGGGCCCAGACTTGTATATCAATGCCAACCGGGACATCTCCCCTGATGGCCGCGGCATACCCCGCCGAATGGCTCACCGACACACAGGGCCTGCCGCCGCTGCAATACAAACTGCCTTTGTCGTTTTTATACACGCCGGCATAGGGCTCGTCGCCCAGCAATTGCCACAGCAAATGCCGCGATGCCAAACGCTCAAGCCGGCGGCGGCCTTTTAGCGCCTCGAAGGGCGGCTCGTCGGCGGCAATGCCGGGCAGGGCGGCGAGGAACCATTCCTCCGACTCGTCGATCTGCCAGGCGGCCCACTGCGCGCCACCCACAAGTTGTTCGCTTTTTGCCAAGGGCATAATGGCTTTTTTTTACAATAATAACCCTATTTTGCCAAGCGTACCCAATCGCCGTAAAACGTTTCTGCACAATGACCGATAAGTCTATCTCGCTGGTTAACCTCACCCGCCTTACCGGGCACAATGCGGCCATCTATTGCCTCGGCAGCGGACTGCGGCCAGATACGGTGCTATCCGCCGGCGGCGATGGTATGATCGTAGAATGGGACCTGCTCGCCCCCGAAAACGGCAAGCTGCTGGCCCGCGCCGATACCCGCCTGTTTTCGCTGCTGCCCTGTGCCGACCTGCAACTCTTAGTGGCCGGCGATATGGACGGAGGTGTGCACTGGATCGACCTGGCCGACCCCACCCGCACAACGGGTATCGCCCACCACCGCAAAGGGGTGTTCGATATCCTGCGTATCGGCGACGATGTTTTTACGGCCGGCGGCGACGGCAAGATCAGCCGCTGGTCGGCTTCCACGCGAAAAAGCTCTGAAAGCCTCGCACTTAGCGCCAACGGACTGCGCTGCCTGGCGTACCAACCCCAACGCAAGGAGATTGCCGTGGGCGCCGGCGATAATAATATTTATCTGCTTGACGCAAATAGCCTGGAACTCCGCCACATGATTAGTGCGGCCCACGAAAGCTCCGTTTTTACGGTCTGCTACAGCGCCGACGGCCGCTACCTGTTCAGCGGCGGCCGCGACGCCCTGCTGCGCGTCTGGGATCTGGCCGACAATTATAAGCTGATTTCTTCCCAGCCTGCGCATTGGTACACTATTAACCACATAGCCCTGCACCCTTCCGGCCGCTGGCTGGCCACCGGCAGCAGGGATAAAACGGTAAAAATATGGGACGCGCAAAGCTTTGAACTCGTCAAGGTGCTCGAAACTATTCGCGACCGCGGGCACGTCAATTCCGTCAACAAAGTATGGTGGCGCCCCGACGGCAAACAACTGGTTTCCGCCGGCGACGATAGGAGTATGATTATTTGGGAAGTGGTGTAACTTTGCCCTCCCAAGCTTTAAAATTTTACGACTTTATTATGATTCTGAGCGATAAAAAGATTTTGGACAGCATCGAAAACGGCGAGATTCTCATCGAGCCGTTCGACCGCAGCTGCCTGGGCACCAATTCCTACGACGTACACCTGGGTCGCTGGATGGCGGTTTACAAAGACCCCGTACTCGACGCCCGCAAGCACAACGAAATTGCCCATTTTGAAATTCCCGAGGAGGGTTTTGTGCTGCAACCCGGCACGCTCTACCTCGGCGTCACGCAGGAATACACCGAAACGCACAATTCCGTACCTTTCCTCGAAGGCAAATCGAGCGTGGGCCGCCTGGGCATCGATATCCACGCTACCGCCGGCAAAGGCGACGTGGGCTTTTGTAATACCTGGACGCTGGAGATCTCCTGCACGCAACCGGTCCGCATCTACCACGGAATGCCTATCGGACAGTTGATTTATTTTAAAATTGATGGCGAAATTGAAAATTATTACAATCAAAAAGCCGGCGCCAAATACAACGAACGAACGATCAAACCCGTAGAAAGTATGATGTGGAAAAACCGTTTTTAGACCCTGGCTATGCCTATCAAGATCATATCCGCCGGCGCCGGTAGCGGCAAAACGTATCGACTCACCAGCGAACTGGTGCAGTTGCTCAAATCGGGCGTGCGCGCCAACGGCATTATCGCCACTACTTTCACCCAAAAAGCCGCCGCCGAATTGCAGGAGCGCGTGCGCGTGCGACTGCTGCAGGACGGCCTCACCCAGCAAGCCGACGAGATCAATAACGCCCTTATCGGTACGGTGCACGGACTCGGTGTGAAGCTGCTGCGCCGCTTTGCCTACGAAGCAGGCGTGTCGCCCCAGGTAGATATTATTGCCGACGAAGACCAGCAGGTGATGTTCAACCAGGCCCTGGCGATGGTGCTGCCCGAAGAAAGGGTGACGGAGATTGAACATCTCGCCGATAAGCTGGGGTTTAGCAAGAAAGGATATACCGATTGGCGGAAAGAAGTAAAAACGATTACGGATATAGCCCGCGCCAATGACTTTTCAGAAGCGGTGCTGATCGACAGCCGCAACCGCTCGTACCAGTCATTTTCCGCCTTTCTCGAAAAAGGGGCCGATATGCCGCTCAGCACGATGCACGAACGACTGGCGGCATTGCTCGCTGAGACGATAGACAGCCTGCAGAATGGCGAAGACCATACCCTGAAAACAAAAACGGTGGTGGATACCCTGCGGCAACTCCAGCGCGAATTGCGCCTGCGCGACGAGTTGCACTGGCATCAGTGGATGAAAATAGCCAAAATCGACCCCGGCGCCAAAAGCAGAGACGACGTGGCCCTGCTGAAGGAATGGGCCTTTCAACACGAAAAACACCCTGCCTTTCACAGCGATATCCAGGCTTTTATCTACCACCTCTTCGACGTGGCTATCGACGCTTTGCGCGAATACGAACAGTACAAAAAAAGGCGCGGACTTATCGACTATACCGATATGGAGACGCTCGTATACCGCCTGCTCGATCATCCCGATGTACACGCGGTATTGGCCGAAGAACTCGACCTGCTCATGGTAGACGAGTTTCAGGATACGAGTCCCCTCCAACTGGCTCTCTTTTTGCGGCTCTCGCGGTTTGCCCGCCACGCCGTGTGGGTTGGCGACCCCAAGCAGTCGATTTATGGATTCCGGGGCGCCGAACCCCGCCTTATGCAGGCCATCATCGACCACGCCGGCGGCATCAAACCCGAAGATATCCAGCAATTCTCCTGGCGCTCCCGGCAGGATATCGTATACACTACCAATGCCATTTTCTCAAAGGCTTTCGCCCCCACTCCCGTCGAACAAATTGCGCTGACGCCCAAGCGAACCGGCGAAGGCGAACCCCTTCAAGCCGGCAACGCCCTGGTGCACTGGCATTTTGAGGTAGACGACGACGGAAAACCTCCTGCTCAATCCTGGATTATCGATTGCATAGCCGTTTCCCTGCGCCAATGGCTCGACAACGGCGCCGCTTGGGTGCTGCCTAAAGGCGAAAAGGAATGGCGCCGCCCGCGCCCCGGCGATGTGGCCATCTTGTGCCGCAGTAATGCCGGCTGCCAGGCTATGGCCAACGCACTCCACCGCGCAGGCCTCAAAGCAGCGCTGTCGCGCACCGGACTGTTGCTCACAGCAGAAGCCAAACTAACCCTGGCCTGCCTCAAGTATTTGCTCAACTACTACGACTCGCTGGCCGTAGCCGAGATCATCCTGCTGGCCCAGGGAACTCCCATCGAAGACATCATTGAAGACCGCCTGGAATATCTGGCACAAGTAGAAAATAAATCGGCCAAAGGGCGCTGGGCCGAAAGCAACGACTTTATCAGCCGGCTGAACCACCTGCGCAGCCAGGTCGTCGAACTGTCGGCCACAGAAATCCTCAACCTGCTGCTCGAAACCCTCGACCTGCGCCGCATCATCGCCGCCTGGGGCAATGCCGAGCAACGCCTCGACAATGTGGAAATGCTGCGCCACCTGGCCCACCAATACGAAGAAGCCTGCAACCGCCTCCACTCGGCCTCTACGCTCGGCGGAATGCTATTGTGGATCAACGATCTCGAAAATGCCAAACGCGACTACCAGGGCTGGGGCGAAAACCCCGACGCGGTGAATGTGCTCACCTATCACAAAAGCAAAGGCCTGGAATGGCCCGCGGTGGTCTGCAGCGATCTGGGCGATCAACTCCGCGCCGATCTCTGGGGCGCTGAAATTGTGGCCGACACGGCCACCGTCGACCTCGATAATGTGCTGGAAGGCCGCTGGCTCCGATACTGGGTAAATCCCTATGGCGACGCAAACCTGATTTCCCCCCTCTCGGAACGCCTCGATCAAAGCCTCGAACAAGCCCTCAAAACCAGGCAATCGCTGCAGGAAGAAGCCCGGCTGCTATACGTGGGTATTACCCGCGCCCGCGATTACCTCATTTTGCCCAGCGCCTATAAACCCACCCGATGGCTCAACCGCGTGTGGCACGACGGCAATGAAGACCTGCCCACCCTCGATCCCCATTCCAGCGAAAGCCCCTGGCATTGGGATGGTTATTTTATTGATAACGAAACCGAAATCTTTCGATATCCGCGCACTTTTCCCTACTCGACTCCTGAAACCCCGCAAATTTATTACCTCGAACCGCGCCACGGCAGACTACCCCATGCCCCTTTCCAAATCGACCTGCACCGCCGCGATCATGGCGTAAGTTGCCAGGCTTCGCTGCGAGCCACATTTGCCTATGCTGCGCCCCTGCCCTGTGGACAAGTAGCGGAGGCTTACCAGGATGCCAAACTCGTAAAAGCTTTTCTGCATGCCGACCACGACGATTACCCGGCAGAAGAGCGGACGGCCTTAGCGGAAGGTCTGATTCGGAATATGTCGCCCGATACCCCGCTCGACGAAGCTATGCTACTGAAAACCGGTGAGGAGTGGCGGCAATGGCTGCAATCCCGTTTTGCGGCAAGCGGGGTATGGCGCAAATACCCCCTGCGGTATTTCCACGGCGCCCAACTATTCGATACCATTGCCGACCTGGTGCTCGAAACTGCCCAAGGGCTCGTACTCATTCAGCACAGCAGCTTTGCCGGCGACGCCAAAGGCCGCGAAAAAAAATCAATGGAGTTGGGGCCCTGGTTAAGTCTGAGCAAGGCCGCCCTCGAAGCGCATTTTCAAAGGCCTGTAGCGCACACCCTGGTGCACTTCGTGTTGGCCTGCAGCCTCACCGAAGTTGATTGCCGGCTCGACCCACCTACCCAGCATCAACCGCAGTTGGAGTTGTTTTCATAAAAAAGCAGCTATTTAGATTAACCGCTTAACCTGGGAATTACAGCCCAAAACCCCTAGCCCCTAAAGGGGAACCACTCTCATAAACGGATTATTCCCGATAGCGGGAAGACTCCCCCTTTAGGGGGCGGGGGGTTAGAAATAGCGACCTTTGCACTTATTTTTGCGTTAAGTTATACCTGCTAAATATGTACTAATAAAAAAAAACGGGCGCCCCACTCGTTGGAGTGAGGCGCCCGCCTGTGTTTTCTCAATGATGGTTAATTTTCCTGTTATTTCATACCTGCGGTGTGGAAGCTCATAGACATGGCCGTGTTATCTTTCGAAGGCATGCCGTGTATCTCTGTTTCAGGGTGGAAAGCATACCAGGCAAACCAGTACATCGTAGCCGAGGGAATGGGTTTGCCTTCTACGTCCGTTACAAAAGCCGTCTGTAGGGCGGCATTAAATTCAATGCGCACAGATTGTCCGTTAAATTCATCGGTGGTGATGCCGCTTTTGCCATTGGGCAGCATAGCAAATGGGTATGCTTTGAAGCGACCGCCTACGGCCACCCCCACGATCTTCTCTTTCAAAGGCAGGCGCTTGTCGGTCTGGCTCACCGGAAACAACAGGCGATTCGACGAAGCCTCGTAGGGAATACAATCGTAGTTGCGCTTATACCCTGTTTCGGTAGTCAACACCTGGGTATCGGGGTATTTCGCTTTCCACTCGCCCCAGCTCACCACAGCAGTAGGCAATAACTCCATTTTGGAACCGGCGGCCTTGCCCGACACGGCTTCACCCGTGATTTGCGACCAGAGCGACTCAGTCTGCTTGTCGTAGTACAACGAGTTGCTGTTGTACACCAATCCAGAGGTACCAAAAGCCAGTTGTTGCTTGTTAATCTGAGACTTGTACGCCATAGCACTGGCACACAGGGGGTTGAAAGTTACGGCTACCGGCGTATCGCCAATGCGGTCGTTGACTATCTCGTGATACCCCAGAATACGCGCCGGGTAAGCCCTGGCTACCCCGTTCACCACCACGCCGATTACCTCGTCGGCACTCGTCAGAAAATCGGCTTCGGCAGCCGCGGCAAATTTCGGGTGGCTAATCGCCGGAATGCCATCGCGCGGAGGGCCCGCAGGAATCACCTCGTACACCGGAATCGTCAATGACGACATCCGAAAATCATTGTAATAAGACGACTCCACGTATTGCGCCATCATCGGGCTTGAGGCAAGTACTATCATCGTCATCAACAGGAAAAAGCGGTTAATAGTGCTCATAGTTAAATTAAATTTGATGTTTAAATTACTGATGTAGTTCAAAAAACACTTCATTTAACTACTATGCACAAACCGTGCCAAAAATTCTCGGTTGTCGGTTGTTCATTATTTTTTTAAACTCACAACCCACAACCCACAACTGACAACCAACAACCCACACCCCCTTCACACCACCTCCTCCAAGTGCATCGCCGACTTCTTACCCAGCAAATGCAAATCGGAGATTCGGTGCATAACCAAAACAGCTGTAACCGCAGTGAGTAGCGGCGCTACAAGGGTTCCCAGCAATGGCACATACATAAGCAACTTGAGCAATACGCCCAGCCCGAGCGCGACGCCTATATAGTGAGAGGCATATTTGACGCTTTCTTTGATAGTGAGTTTGTATTGCTCGTGGTAATTGTCGAGCACGGCAAACCCCATATAATAGCAATGGATGCCGAAGACCAACGCGGGTTCAATATAATTGGCCCTTGAGAAAATATCAAAATAGATGCCGATAACAGCCACAAAAATAGTCTCCGAAATCAACGACAATGCACTCACCTTGATCATCCGAACCTGCGCATCGATAAAATCTTTGAGCACGGCGGGGCGGCTTTCGCCCGTAATCACTTCTATGGTGCGGCGAGAAAAATGATACACGATAACCTCCAGCAAAATCAATACGATATATTTGGTACTATTGGACTGCAACAGGTTGAGCGCTTCGCCGGCCACCTGTCCCATAGCCATACCCATCTGGTTCACAGAAGCAAAGGGCTGCTCCCAATTCACGCGGCTGATCCAGCCGAAGATTTTGGAATACATCTGGAGGCCCATGAAAATGGCCACCCCTACTAAAAACTTGGACACCCAGCCATACTGGTCGATGCCGATCCACAACTTATGTTTTATAATAAACCGATAGGATTCGGGATAAGTGCGCAACGTTGTGAAAAGCTGACGCGGGTATTTGAGCAAGATGTGGTCCTTGAACAACATGGGTTTGATGTTTTAAAGCTTAAAAATAAACCGGCTCACCGGTAAATCAAAAAATGTTTGCTTACCGACCGGTTTCTGACGGCGAAAGTGTGGTTTTAGCGTATTTTTGGCCGGCTTTGCGGTAAGACGCCTTCTCCTGACACGGCGTTACAATTTTTCAAATTCTTATTTACAAAAAATTATGGAAGCGCAACTCAGCTTTTACTGGCAAAAAATCAGCACCATGACCCTCGAATATCTCCCCAAGCTGGCATTGGCTGCGGTGGTATTATGGATAGGGCTCCGCGTCATCCGCCAGTTTAGCGCCTGGACCAACGCCGTGCTCGAACGGCACCACGTAAACCCCGATATCAGGCCGTTTTTTGGGTCAATTATCGGCGTTTCGCTTAAAATACTCCTGTTTTTCAGCGTAGCGGGTATTGTAGGTATTGAAACCACTTCTTTTGTAGCTGTGCTGGCCGCTGCCGGCTTTGCCGTGGGTATCGCGCTGCAGGGTAGTCTGGGCAATTTTGCCGCAGGCATCATTATCCTGGTCTTCCGGCCCTATAAAGTCGGCGACCTGATCGAAGTGCAGGAAAACCTGGGGTATGTCGTTGAAATCCAGATATTCAATACCGTCATCTCCACCCTCGACAACCGTACGATTATCATCCCCAACACGACTACCGCCAACGGCGTGGTGACTAACCTCTCTACCCGAAAATATCTGCGCCTCGATCTGAAGGTCAATATCCCCTATCAAGAAGATTTCAACCGAATTGAAACAATTCTACTCGAAGCGCTACAACAAACGCCGAAAGTGCTGGACCAACCCGCGCCTTTTGTCGGCATTGAAAAATTCGACAGCCACTACCTTGTCGTCACCGCCAGACCCCATGCCAAAACCGAAGATTACTGGGATGTTTATTTCGCCGCTTATCGCAATATTAAACGTGCCTTACACGACCACGACGTGCAGGTAGCCTATCCCGAAGAAGTAACCCTGGGCGTAATCGGGAAATAAGTTTTTTTGTACCTGTTTAGAAGGGTTTAGAAGGGTTTAGTAGGGTTTAGTAGGGTTTAGTAGGGAAAAACTAAACCCTACTCAACAGTTAAATTTTTTTAGCTTGTTTTTCGCCCTCAAACAGCGTATGGACAAGGCCAAACGTTGTATTCATATGCCGAAGCCGAATATTAAAGTTTGGGCAATGATAGGAAATTGGGCGGTATCCTCTTATTTTTGACGAAAGTACGCCTGATGGACATCGCAATTCAACTGCGCGGCGACGAGAGGGACTTCATCAATGCCTGCATGGCGCAGGAACGATGGGCACAGCAACTGTTGTACGAAGAATTCTACAGCAGCATGATGGGTGTTTGTCTGCGCTATGCCAACAATCAGGACGATGCGCTCGATATTTTGCACGAAGGTTTTATAAAAGTCTTTAAACATATCGCAAAATACGAGCCAGGAACTTCCCTCTCCGCCTGGATACGGCGCATCATGGTCAATACGTCTATCGACTACTACCGGCGAAGTATCAGGCGAAGAACCGAAGACCTCGAACAGGCCTATGACCTCAGCGTAGATGAAGCCGACGCCATCAGCCAATGCGGCGAACAGGAGATACTCGATGCCATCCAATTGCTTTCACCCGCCTACCGGGCGGTTTTTAACCTTTACATAATTGAAGGTTATTCCCATAAGGAAATCGCCGACTTGCTGGAGATTTCCGAGAGCACATCCCGATCTAACCTGGTGAAAGCGCGAATTAAATTAAAAGCCATTCTCACATCGAGATTTTACGGGTACGACCATGAGGAAGAAGAATAGCGCATTTGACGATCATATTCGTAATAAAATGAAGGACATGCGCCCCGCGTATGATCCAACGTCCTGGCATTTGCTAAATAGCAAACTGGATCGAGCTACCGCCGGCGCACAACAGCCGGCAGATGACGCCCATTTTGACGAGATGGTGGCCGAGAAGCTAAAGCGCATCAAACCCGCCTACCAGCGGGCTACCTGGAACAAGCTGGTCGCCCAACTCGACAAACAGGATCGCATCAAACGTTTTGTACAGCGCACAAAAACTATAGAACTGGCCGCCGCCTGTTTTCTGCTATTGCTAGTAGGACAATCGCCCGCAGGAATTCCCGACACCCTGCCGCAGCGCCAACGCATAATACCCACCATGCCGGCGCCCAAAGCACAAGCTGCATTGGATAACCCTGCTAACCCGATTGCCAAGCCCGTCACTAATGAAATTACCGTTATCCAATCGACGATAGTAGCCGATCTGGGCAATTCGCCCCTGCAATCGCCTGCGTTGCCGGTTAACCCCGAGTCTTCCGCCAACGCAATTGCCTTCTCGGCTGAGCTCCCCCCTGTAAATGCCGCGCTAGTGGATGCGCTGCCTGCCACGAACCTCGCATCGCCGAGCTCCCAAACCCTGGCGCCATCGCTGAGGACCGAGATGTACAAGCCGATGCCCATTAACGCCTATGAATTTGCACCCGCCGAACCCATTGCAGGTATCGAGGCACTGGGCGTAAGTCGCTACAGCTATCCGGAGATTACGCCCGGTGATTTACCCAACATCAAACCGCTTGATAAAAAGCGATTCATAAGAGTAGGCATGCTGGGCTCTTCTGATATTAACCGCATCATTACACCGCCAACCACTATTACCCAGGAATCGGAAAAAGTTAGTTTCGACCGTTATGCCCCCGGCTATGGCGGAGGTATTACGCTGGGATTCGAAACGAAACGCTGGGAAGTAGAAACCGGGCTCATTTATGCCGCTAAACAATATACCCCCCTGCAAATTTTATACGTAGAAGGAAGCGTAAAAAGCGGCTTCTTCGGCGCCAGCCTCGAAAATTTTGAGCTCAATACGATTAATGTGCCGCTACATTTTCGCTATAATTATTTCGTACGCGACAAATGGCGGCTCTATGCCTTAACCGGCGCCTCCTGGCATGTGGTCACTCAAGCCAACTATTATATCAATTTCCGCCCCGACGCGCTATTGCTACAAGCGCCCGCTCCGCACGACAGCAACCCGGGCCGCTCTACGGGACTGGAAGAAAAAAACCTGGTGAGAGGCTGGCTGGAAGGCGGTAGCTTTATGCAAAATAGCTACTTCAGTATCAACGGCGGCCTGGGCATCGAGCGTTATATGTCTACCCGCTGGAGCATTTTTGCCCAGCCTACTTATCAGCATTCTCTGCTGTATTTCGGAAGCGGTTTGGGTCCGTACAAGGACCGCATGCATACGATGTCTGTCCTGATAGGCCTGAAGGTGAGACTTTAGGACTTTACGACTTTACGACTTTACGACTTTACGATCAGGGAAACTTCTCGTATCTTTAATGGTCCAATTTTACAGTCGTACAGTCGTACAGTCGTACAGTCGTACAGTCGTACAGTCGTACAGTCGTACAGTCGTACAGTCGTACAGTCGTA
>Ga0209573_1004138_pt1 | contig 14792 bp, 13 predicted proteins | sample TNRBio252014_DNA_FD_185870 | JGI IMG/M metagenome (GOLD analysis project Ga0209573, IMG submission 185870) | Wastewater treatment Type I Accumulibacter community from EBPR Bioreactor in Madison, WI, USA - TNR Reactor_6/25/2014_ DNA (SPAdes)... | ecosystem: Engineered > Bioreactor > EBPR >...
AAAGGAGCCGCGTGTGTGCAAAGACCGGCAGAACAAATACACTTTCATGACCAAATCTCGTCACCTCTACACCCTTCAAGATGACCTTGCCCATGCATCCTAAAATGAGCTTAATTCAGTGCCATTCCGGTCAGCGCCTTTTCACGGGCGGCGGGATCGGGAGCCTCCCCTGTGATGGCGATGTCAAAAAAGCGCACATCGACCACGGGGTCACTGACGCCGGCCTCCCGCAGCCGTTTCAACGCCTCCTGGGTCAGCAGCGGCAGATTTTCCCGGCAGAACAGCCACGCATGCACACCTGTCGCCACGGGCAGCAGGATCAGCATGAGGAAAATGAGGCTCAGACGCATGAATTTGGGTGCGGAGTGGCATTTGACACGGCTAGGGCGGAATGGATACTCCGCGCTCCCCGCGCCTGCCCGTACCGTTATAGGCTCGTCGTGCGCGAGGCAAGAATCAACTGCTCCAACTCCCACACCACCTCTCATGTCTGTTGTCATCGCCGGAACCGTCGCCCTCGATAATGTCAAAACCCCGCAGGACGCGCAGGAAAACCTGCTCGGCGGCTCCGCCAGCTACGCGGCCCTGGCCGCCAGCATCTTCTGCCAGCCGATCCATCTCGTGGGCGTCATCGGTCATGATTTCCCCAAGCCGCATCTCGACATGCTGGCCGCGCGCGGCATCACGCTGGAAGGTTTGGAGCGCAGTTCCGGCGAATCCTTCACCTGGACCGGCGAATATCACGAAGACATGAACAGCCGCACCACGCACAAGGTGGGGCTCAACGTCCTGGAAGCGTGGCAGCCGAAGCTCCCGGAGGCCGCGAAGAGTGCCAAAATCGCCGTGGCCGCGAACATGAGCCCGGACAACCAGATGCAGATGCTCGACCAGATCCAGGCCGACTTCGTCACCGCCGACACCATGGACTTGTGGATCGAGATCGCCAACGACCGCCTGCACGAGGTGCTCAAGCGCATCGACCTGCTCGTCATCAATGACGGTGAAGCCAAGGAATTCGCCAAAACGACCAATCTCGTCGAAGCCGGACGCCGTTTGCAGGCCAAAGGACCGCGTTTCGTCATCGTGAAGCGTGGCGAGCACGGCAGCTTCCTGTTTGGCGAGAACAAGGAAGACTTCTTCGCCTGCTCCGCCTACCCGCTGCACAGCGTGTTTGATCCGACCGGCGCTGGGGACAGCTTCCTCGGCGGTTTGTCCGGCTGGCTGGCCGCCAATGGCAAGACCAAGCCCACCTTCGAAGACCTGAAGACCGCCGTCGTCCACGGCAGCGTCACCGCCAGCTACACCTGCGAGGCCTTCAGCACGCACAAGCTGCAAACCGTGTCCCTGGCGGACATCGCAGCGCGTATTGCGGAACTGCGGAGCTTCACGAACTTCGCGTGACGCTGCGCGGTCAAGTTGGCTGCGCCGTCAAAGCGTCAAGGTGGTCAAGTGTCGTGCGAATGACCATCTTGACTCCCTTGACCAGTCCTTGACTCTCTTGACCATCCCTGACTTTTCCTTCCCATCATGTGGACCACGATAAAGACCTTCACCGACATCAAGCTGGAGAAAACCAGCGATGGCATCGCCAAGATCACCATCAACCGACCGAAGGTGCGCAATGCCTTCCGGCCGCTGACGGTGAAGGAGATGCTCCAGGCGTTTGAGATCGTGCATGAAGACCGGGAGGTGGGCGTCATCATCCTTTGCGGTGAAGGCCCGCTGGCCTTCTGCTCTGGCGGCGATCAGAAAGTGCGTGGCGACGCTGGTTACATCGGCGAGGACGGTGTTCCACGTCTGAACATCCTCGACGTGCAGCGGAAAATCCGCACGATCCCGAAGCCCGTCGTGGCGATGGTGGCCGGTTATGCCATCGGCGGCGGGCATGTGCTGCATGTCGTGTGTGATTTGACCATCGCGGCGGACAACGCCCGCTTTGGCCAGACCGGGCCGAAAGTCGGCAGTTTCGACGGCGGCCTCGGCTCCAGCTATCTCGCCCGCATCGTCGGCCAGAAGAAGGCGCGGGAGATTTGGTATCTGTGCCGCCAGTATGACGCCAAGCAGGCTTTGGACATGGGACTGGTGAACACCGTCGTCCCGCTCGACCAGCTCGAAGAAGAAACCCTCAAATGGTGCCGCGAAATGCTCCAGCACTCCCCGCTGGCCCTGCGCTGCCTCAAATCGGCCCTCAACGCCGACTGCGACGGCCAGATGGGCCTGCTCGATCTCGCCGGAAACGCCACACTGCTCTATTACATGAGTGAAGAAGGCAAAGAAGGCAAAAACGCCTTCGTGGAGAAGCGGAAGCCTGATTTCTCGAAATTTCCGCGCGTGCCTTGAGCCTTGACGCCGCCGTCATCGTCCACACTCTTTCCGTGAATGGCTCCCTCACAGAACAATCCATCTTCGACTTCCGCACCGGTCGTGAAACCGCCTTCCAAGGCGCTTTCTTCGGCCCCGGCGAGCGATCAGCTTGCTCTGCCCTTAACCGACGACGAGCGAAAGGCATCACGGAGGCAACTCGCGACTCTCCATCGCGGCAATCGTATGCGCCTCATGCTTGGGCAGCCCTTGTTGACGCCCGATCCCGTCAGTGGGGCGTCCCGCTGATCGACCTCGCAGCCCTCGGCATCGGGCACGATGCGGACGGAATGTTGAAATCCGCTGTTTTGCGTCCGCTCAAGACTGGTGCTGAGGCATGTCCGTTTGCGGACGATCAATGGCAGGTCGTTTACAAACTGTTCCCGCTCCACAGCCAAGGCGGGCTGGGCAAAACATTCGAAATCGATGTGTCTGACGACGGCGAAGGCTATGAAATGACCACCCAGGACGCCACGCTGCTGCAAACGATGGACAAGCTCATGGTGCTGCATGACGCGGGTGCATGCCCCACGGAAATCGTGGGCATCGACAGCATGTTTGACTATCTCGTCGTCAAACAACCCCTGGCGGCACCTTACCGAGAGTTTGAAACAGATCGCCTTGCCGCCTTGGATTCGATTCACGCGATCCCATGCAAAGCCCGCTTCAAACGACCGACCTGGATTCTTTGGGAGCACGAGTGCGCGTGGATCATGAGCGACCTTCACCAGGGAAACGTCATGCGAGACGCGCAAGGCCAGCCCACGATCATCGACGCATTGCTGGCACCGCTGCCGCCGGCGTTGATCAAAGGCAGCCGATTGCTTGCCGAGCATGTCGAGGATGCCATGACGCTGCGCCATGGGCTGCCACTGGCTGGCCGCAAAGCCTTCGATGATGTGAAAGACGAGGACTTGTGAATGGGAACCATCCTCGTGATGGGAAAAACAGCCGGTCCCGCCCTTGAAAGTCAAGACCGCCTTTATGGTTGCCACCGGCAAGGGAGTTTGTAGTATCGGGGCGTCTTCAGACACACTCTCTCCCTGACATGGCCAAACGCACCACCACCAAACCGGTCTCTCCAGCCCCCGCAGCCTCCGCCTGCACCTACGATTTGAAGCAAATCCGCGAAATCGTCGGACTGATGGCCGAGAACGACCTGACCTATTTCCACAGCGAGCAGAAAGGCTCCAAGCTGGAACTCCGCCGGGGTTCAGATCTCAACACGGTCAAAGAACTGCTTCAATCCATGCCTGTGGCCGCTCACGCGCCCGTTTCCGCCGCACCGGCAGCCGTGGCCCACGCCCCGGTGAGCGCCGCAGCGCCTGTGGCCGCGCCCGCCGCTCCGATTGCCAACGACCCTGTCGGCCCCACGATCAATTCACCGATGGTCGGCACCTTCTACCGCAGCGCCGCGCCGGGTGAGAAATCCTTTGCCAACATCGGCGACGTTGTGGATGAAAACAGCAACGTCTGCATCATCGAGGCCATGAAGGTCATGAACGAGATCAAGGCCGAGGCCCGAGGCACCATCGCCCGCGTGCTCGTTGAGGATGGCAAGCCCGTCCAATACGGCCAGCCTCTCTTTGAGTTGAAAGCCTGATCGCCCAGCTTGACCGACTCCCAGACCGTCAAGCAGGTCAAGCCAGTCAAGACTCACTCCACCTCTCTCGTTACTCATGTTCAAAAAAGTCCTCGTCGCCAATCGTGGTGAAATCGCCCTCCGCGTCATTCGCGCCTGCAAGGAACTCGATGTCAAAACCGTCGCTGTTTATTCCGAAGCTGATGTCGATTCCATGCACGTTCACCTCGCTGACGAGGCCATCTGCATCGGACCCGGCCCGAGCAGCGAAAGCTACCTGAAGATCAGCCGCATCATCAGCGCCGCTGAGATTGCCAATGTCGATGCCATTCACCCAGGCTACGGATTCCTCTCTGAGAAGGCCGAGTTCGCCGAGGTCTGCGAGAAGTGCAAAATCAAGTTCATCGGGCCTTCCGCCCGCGTCATCAGCATGATGGGCGACAAGAACGTCGCGCGTGAAACGGCCCTGAAAGCCGGCATGCCGATCACCCCCGGCTCCGACGGCATCATTCACACCGAGGAAGAGGCCCTGGAATGGGCGCGGAAGATTGGCTACCCGGTCATGGTCAAGGCCAGCGCCGGTGGTGGCGGCCGTGGCATGCGCCCGGTGCTCAATGAGGCCACGCTGGGCTCCAGCTTCCAAGCCGCCTCGCTGGAAGCGATGAAATGCTTTGGCGACGGCTCCATGTACATGGAAAAGCTCGTCGAGAAGCCGCATCACATCGAATTCCAGGTCGTCGCTGATTCTCACGGCAACGTCGTCCACCTTGGCGAGCGCGATTGCTCCATGCAGCGGCGGAATCAGAAGATCATTGAGGAGTGTCCCTCGCCAAAAATCTCTCCCGAGATGCGCAAACGCATGGGCGACGCCACGGTGAAGCTTTGCAAGGAGATCGGCTACGAGAACTGCGGCACCATCGAGTTCCTTGTCGATAACAACTGCGAGAACTTCTACTTCATGGAGATGAACACCCGCATTCAGGTGGAGCATCCGATCACCGAGGAAGTCTATGGCTGCGACTTGATCAAGGAGCAGATTCGCGTCGCCGCCGGCCTGCCGCTGAGTGAGCACGTCATCGACGCCCAGCCGCGCGGCCACGCCATTGAGTGCCGCATCAATGCCGAGGATCCTTCCCGCAACTTCGCGCCCAGCCCAGGCAAGATCAACCTGTGGTACACTTCCGGCGGACGTGGCGTGCGTGTCGATACCCACGTTTATTCCGGCTACTCCGTGCCGCCGTATTATGATTCGATGATCGCCAAGCTCATCGTCACCGGTGCCACGCGCGACATCGCCATCCGCCGCATGCGTCGTGCGCTCGGCGAGTTCACCGTCGAGGGCATCAAGACCACGATCCCGCTGCAAAGCCAGATCCTGACCACCTCCGATTTCCAAAACGGACAGTATGACATCACCTGGGTGGAGAATTTCCTCCGCCAGGAAGGCATGAAAGCATAACAGCCGTCTTCAGCGGCAGCATTGGGTTTGCCAGAAGAAGAATGACGCTCTCAGCCGGTGGTGGCTGCAAGATGATCTGTGCGCGGGTCGTTTTGCCCATCCCCCCATTAACGCCAGCGTCGTCTCCCCTGCGAAAGGTATGAAAATCGCATTGATGCGCGTCGCGTGCTCACGATGTTCGTTTTCTTCAATCAAATCCAACCCATGCATCACCGTCCACGCCCATCTCTCGGCAGTTTGTTTGCCGCCACCCTGGCTCTGACAGGATTTTCCCACGCGAACGATTGGACCAACTGGCGCGGCCCGCTGCAAAACGGTGTGAGCCTGGAGCATTACACGAAAGCCGGGAAACTCGCTGAAACGCCCACCTGGTCGGCTGACATCCGCAGCCGTGGCTGCCCGGTCGTCGTCGATGGCAAGGTGATCCTCTGGGGTTACAAAGGTGAAACCAGCGACCTCATCGAGTTGCTGACCTGCTTTGACGCCAAAACTGGCAAGAAGCTCTGGGAGCATGAGATCGCCGACTATCTCAGCGATTCCATCTACAACCGCTACTCCATCGGCGCGCCGACCGTGGACCCAGAGACGAAGCGCATCTACCTCACCAGCAACGCGGGGGTGTTTCAGTGCTACGAGCTTGATGGCAAAAAGGTCTTTGAGATTCCGCTGATGGAAGACCTGGGCCGCATGACCTTCCCCAACAGCCGCGTGGGCAGCCCGGTGATCGAGGGCGAGTTGGTCATCATCCATTTCATCTTCTCCAACTGGGGAGCAGACGGTCCGGCGGCGGACCGTGCTTATGCGTTTGATAAAAAGACCGGCGAACTCGTCTGGTGGACACTGCCCGGCGTCAGCCCGCCGGTGGACAGCTCCTTCTCCACCCCCGTGCTCGAAACCCGCGATGGCAAACGAGTCGCTTACTTCACCACCGGCTGCGGTCACATCGTCTGCGTCAACGCTCGCAGCGGCAAACCCTACTGGAAGATGCCGATCTGCAAAAACGGCGTGAACCCCTCGGTCGTGCTGCACAACGGCACGCTGATCGCCGTGCATGGCGACGAAAATGTCGATAGCTCCGAGAAGGGCCGCATGGTCTGCATCAAGCTCCCCGAAAAACTCGCCGCAGCGATCCCTCCTGCTGAAACCGCCATCCTGGAGCCGAGTGTCGAGCTCTGGCGCCATCCGCTCGGTGCCACCAGCAGCTCTCCTGTGGTGGTGGGCGATGTGATTTACCAGCTTACCGACGGTGCTGAACTCTATGCCATCAACGCCAACACCGGCGCTGAACTGTGGAAGAAAAAGCTCAGCAATGCCAATCTGCACTCCTCGCCGCTCTATATCGATGGCCTGCTCTACTGCCCGATGATGGAAGGCAAGCTCGTCGTGGTGAAGCCCGGCGAGAAAGACGCCGAGATCGTTCAGGAGATCAAACTCGATGGCGACTGCCTCGGTGCTCCAAGCGTTTGCGACGGCACGCTGTATGTCACGACCACCAAGCACTTGTATGCCTTTGGCATTCCGAATGAAGGCATCAAGGTCGATGCCGCTCCGGTGGTGGAAATCCCGAAGGCAGGCAAAGCGGTGGCCCTTCAGGCCATCCCTGCGGAAACCGTCATCATGACTGGCAACAAGCAGGCCTTCCGCATCCGCAGCATCGACGCCAACGGCTACGTCGTCAGTGAGGATGTCAAAGGCGTGAAATGGGAAAGCTTCATCCCGCCGACGGCCAAGGTGAAAGCCACCATGGACGCCAAGTTTAACGAGGCAGGAGAACTCGTCGTCGCTCCCGATGCCAAGGTCAGCGCGGGAGCCTTCAAAGGCACGGCCCCGGACGGCACCTTCGGCACCATTCGTGGCCGTGCGCTGAAAAACCTGCCTCTGACCGAGGACTTCGAGGGCTACACGCTCACCGAGGAGTTCCCCGTCGATCCGCAGAACAACCCGGCCTACAAGTTCGCCTATCCGCCGCTCCCATGGATCGGTGCGCGCTTCAAATTCCAGGTCATGGAAAAAGACGGCACCAAGGTCTTCGGCAAAAGCTTTGACCGCCTGCTGTTCCAGCGCGCCACCGTTTTCGTCGCCCCATCGAATCTTTCCAACTACACCATGCAGGCCGACGTCCTCACGGAAGGCTCCGCCCGCTCGAAATCTGACATCGGCCTCATCAACCAGCGCTACCTCATCTGCCTGCGTGGCAATGCCGGCAAGCTCGAGATCAGCTCCAATCCCGAGCGCCTCAAGCAGGAAGTGGCCTTCAAGATGACCGCCAACAAGTGGTACACCCTCAAGACCCGCGTCGATGCCGCCGCCGATGGCAGCGGGGTCGTCAAAGCCAAGGTGTGGGAAAAAGGAGCCGCCGAGCCCGAAGCCTGGACCATTGAGGCCAAGGTCGCCAAAGCGCACACCAACGGCTCCCCCGGCATCTTCGGCTTCACCCCGCTCAACCAGAAGCGCATGTACCTCGACAACTTGAGCATCACGCCGAATTGATCGACGTCACGTCTTAGACTAATCTGCCTTATGGTCGCCACTGCTCCCAGCCTCCCGTTGCCTGAAATCGAGAGCGCCGTCACCCGGCTCTCGCGTGGAGAACTCAGTGCCTTCCGCGACTGGTTCTCCCGCTTCGACGCCGAGGCATGGGACGCCCAATTTGAAGAAGACGTGAAAGCCGGGCGTCTCGACGCCCTCGCCGACGAGGCCCTTGCCGACCTACGAGCCGGACGCTGTCGTGATCTATGAAGCACCGTGCCACGTTCAAATTCTGGCAACGCTACGATCAACTGCCCGCCAAAATCCAATCGCTGGCCGATGACAACTTCGAACTCCTCAAATCCAACCCCCGCCATCCCTCGCTCCACTTCAAGCGAGTCGGTCGGTTCTGGTCCGCCCGTGTCGGCGACCACTACCGTGCCGTTGCGGTCGAGGAAGGCAGCGACTTCGCTTGGTTTTGGATCGGTCACCACAACGAATATGACCACCTGATCCAGCGTTAATCTCCACGTCTCACTTCCTACTCCTCATATCTTCCTTCCTAACCGCTCTTCAACGACCTTGACCCGCCTTTCCCAAAACATGACCACGAAACCCACCCTCCTCCTCGCCCTGGCTCTTGCGGCCACGGCTTCGCTGCAGGCCGCTGATTACTCCCAATGGGGCGGCGGCAACACCCGCAACATGGTGTCCGATGAAAAAGGCCTGCCCATCGACTTCGATCCCGGCAAGAAATACGGCCCCAAGGCCGCGCCGAAAATCGCCGGGCGCCTTCGTCCTGATGCCCAGGCCGCCAACAAAGGCCCCGGAGCCGAGGACATCGACCTGAGCACCACGAAAAACTGCCTTTGGGTCGCCAAGCTCGGCTCCCAGACCTACGGCACTCCAGTGATCGCCAACGGCCAGGTCTATGTCGGCACCAACAACGAATCCCCTCGCAATGACAAGCACGCCGGCGACCGCGGCATCGTGATGGTCTTTGACGAGTACACCGGCCAGTTCAAATGGCAGCTCGTCTCCCCAAAGATGGGCACCGGCAAGGTGAACGACTGGGAATACCTCGGCATCTGCGCCAGCCCCACCATCGTCGGCGACAAAGCCTATGTGCCTGGCAACCGCTGTCAGATCATCTGCATGGATGTGAAGGGCATGTCCAACGGCAACCAAGGCATGCAAGACGAGTCCACCTTCATGGCACCGCTCGACAAAGACGGCAAGCTGACCGCTCCCATCGCCCCCGGCGACACCGACGCAGACATCCTCTGGGTCTATGACATGTACAAAGAGCTCGGTGTCTTCCAGCACAACGCCACAGCCGGCTTCCCGCTCGTCGTTGACGGCAAACTCTTCGCCCCGACCTGCAACGGCGTCGATTGGACCCACACCAACATCCCCGCCCCGAACAGCCCAAGCTTCATCATGCTGAACGCCGAGGACGGCACCCTGCTCGGCGAGCAAGACCACGTCTCCTCCGAGCGCGTGCTGCACTGCTCCTGGTCCTCACCGAACTACCTCGAACTCGGTGGCAAAAAGCAGGTCATCTTTGCCGCAGGTGACGGCTGGGTTTATTCCATGGCCCCGGAGACCAAGAAAGACGCTGAAGACCTCGACATCCTCGTCGAACACTGGCGCTACGACGCCAATCCGCCCGAGTATCGCAAGAACTCCGCTGGCGAGCCCATCAAGTACGTCGAATACGACGGCCCAAGTGAAATCATCGCCACTCCCACCGTTGCTGACGGCCTCATCTACGTTCCCATCGGCCAAGATCCTGAGCATGGCGAAGGCGTGGGCTGCCTGAGCTGCATCGACCCGAAAATGACCGGCGACATCACCGGCAAGGCCGTGTGGACCTTCAAAGGCATCGAGCGCTCCATCTCCACCCCGGCGGTCAAAGACGGTCTCGTCTATGCCGCCGACTACACCGGTCGTCTCTTCTGCCTCGACGCGAAGACCGGCAAGGAATACTGGAAGTTCGACACCAAGGGCCACATCTGGGCCAGCCCTCTCGTCGCCGACGGCAAAGTCTGGATCGGCAACGAGGAAGGCGAGCTCTTCATCCTTGCCGAAGGCAAGGAACTGAAGGAGCTCAAAACCATCGAGTTTCCCTCCCCGCTCCTGAGCAGCGTCGTTGCCGCCAACGGTGCCGTCTATGTGACCACCCACACGCACCTCTACTGCTTCAAAGAAGGCGCCAAGACACCTGAGTCGAAGTAACCTGCCCGACAGCATAATTCATTCCGACCAACAAGGCGGGCCTGGAAACAGGCCCGCTTTTATTTTGTGGGACAACCCGCGACATGATCCATTGAAGAACACACACAACCTGGCCGCGCCAGGGGCACACCGGCGAGATCGCCGTGACCATGCCGTCACTTGTTCCTGATTTTTAGAGATCGCCGAAACGGACTGGCTCGCTTTCACGAGACGCAATCCGTGGCAAAAAAGAAGCGCATGGCCCGGAGGCCATGCGCTTTTATTTTCAGTGTGTCAGAGGTGCCGCTTACTCGCAGCAGCAGCCTTCGCAGCACTCGGCGATTCCGTCGTCTTCTTCATCTTCCTCTTCTTCCTCCTCCTCTTCTTCGTCTTCTTCCTCTTCCTCGTCCTCTTCTTCATCTTCGAGGCCGTCGCCGTCATCATCGCCATCTTCTTCGTCAGACACGCCGTCGTTGTCGTCATCGGCGTCTTCTTCATCAGACACGCCGTCTCCGTCCTCGTCGTCGTCGCTGTCTTCCACTTCCTCGAAGAGGCTGTCGTCCTCCTCTTCATCGACCTCGACCTCTTCCTCAAGCTCAGCCTCGTCCTCTTCATCTTCCTCGGTGGCCTCTTCCTCGCTGTATTCTTCGATGTCTTCCTCAAACTCGGTTTCTTCCGTTTCGGTGATGGATTCCGTGATGGAGGTCTCCTCGTAGTAGCTCTCGTAGTTTTCGATGCTCACTTCGTAGTAGTTCCAAGACTCGTAGTAGCTCCAGGCGTCCTCATAAAAGAGGGCGTTCATCGCGGTGGTGTCGCTGTCCAGCACCTGCCACACCGTGTAGTAGTCCGGGTAGTAGGCCTTGATGATGTTCGAGTAGGCGGCCAGCGCGTTTTGAAGGCGGTTCCACTGGTACTGATACTTGGAGTAGGCCAGGCGGCCGTCACCTTCCACACCGGCGAGTTGCTCCACCAGGTTCAGCAGGTCCAAAACCATGCGCTGCTGGTAGGATTTCGGTTTTGCCTTCGCGGCCACCTTCTCCAGCTTGCCCAGCAACGACTCCAGTTGTGTGCCGGACTTCTCAATCAGCGCGAGTTCCGCCGGTGTCAGCTTGCCCTTCTTGCCGCCACCCTTCTTGTAGCTGGCCACCGAGGGGCCGAAGTGGTTCAAATACAGGTCATAAGACGTGGACAAAGAGGCCACGCCGCGACCGACGGTGGATTTCGGATGCGCACCGCGGATCATGCCCCAGGTGGCGGCCAGTTCTGTGATGCCCTGGCCGGTGATGTCCAGGCCTTTGAGCATGTCAGGACTCTTCTTCTGGATGCCGGCATCCATGAGGTCGATGCCTTCAATGATGGTCTTCAGGGACGACCAAAACGGCACCGCCTGTTTCGACTTCGGACTGATGTCCTTGGCGTTTTTGACGATGTAGATGACGGATGTTTTCATGTCATCCACCAGAGAGGCGGCCGTGGGAGGCGCGCCCTTCTTGTTGTGGGCTTTGGAGGGGGCCTTGTCCTTGCCATGCAGGCTGATCCCGGGAGCGCCGAGAAGGCTGAGGCTGGCGACAAAAGCAATGCTTCTGAGTAGAATGAGTCGATGTTTCATAGTTGAGGGCGGAGTCTGCTTGTAGCGCCAGCCATGAGCAGATGTCACTCCTTTTTTGTAACTATTTAGCCCAAGCGGCGGCCCTTTCGCCATGCGACGAAATCAATCAATGGTCGGGCTGGCGAGATTCGAACTCACGACCTCTTGCACCCCATGCAAGCGTTCTACCAGGCTGAACTACAGCCCGACCTAGTTTGATGTTCCCTCCAATGGTGCCGCGTTGGGGTGGCTGCCGGTTGGAGAGGTGCGCATTCTGGAGCAGAGCCTTTTGAATGCAACGAGATATTAGCCCGCGACAGCATGAAAAAAATGCGAGGAGCCTTCCGGCTCCCCGCACTCGCAGCAACAACTCATGGCAAAGACTCAGCGCACTCTGCGGCGGCGCAGGGCGACAAACGCAACACCGACCAGGCCAAGCATGGCGCGCGAAGGCTCGGGCACAGAGTAAACACTGATGCCGTTTGTGATTTCGTAGCCTGTGACCAGCATCGCCGATCCCGTGGGACTGTCCGCCGCTGAGATAAACACCATGCTTTCAGGTCCCACGAGTCCGTTGGCATAATTTTCTCCCGCACTGATGTAGCCGACGTAGGATGGATTGTTCGGGTCGTTGATGTTGTACACCAGTGTGCCGCCCTGCCGCTCAAGCCCCACAAAGGCCAGCATGTCGCTGCCGAACTGGCCCACGGTGAGCGCCTCAGGCTCGGGGCCTTTGTCATCGGAGCGGGAGTCGGTGTTTGGCGCGGTGCCAAAGGTGTTTTGGTTGTTGTTGTGCATCGTCGGATCAAGCCCCAGCAGCACGTTTTCGAGGCTGCCGCTGTCCCACACGAGGGCACCGGTGTCGGCGTTCCAAATGGAGAATGAACGTGTTCCGATCATGGTCGGCGTGTCGATCTTGCCGTCCGCATTGGTGTCACCATCCAGACGTGAGACATTCAAACGTCCCAGAACAGTGTTGTCACGCACCCCCGTCTGGGTGGTTGGGAAGAGGGTCGTGTCCAGAATGTTGTTCATGCTGTCACTGCCTGCAATGTCACCAAAACGGCTGATATCGCGATCATCAGGACGAGCATCGCCTTCATTCACCGAGACGATGTAACTTGTCCCCGACACGCTGTAATGCGCGATGGTGTCCGGCATCGGAAGTCCCCGCACAATGTCGTTGATGTTTGCCCCGCCGTCCTGGTCAGAGGCGTCGATGGTCTGCTGGATCGTGCCCAGGCTGCTGATCTTCTCCCACTTGCTTGTGGTGAGGTCAAAGGTGCCAATGGCGTTGTTCTCCTGCATCGAGACATAGAGCTTGTTCCCGTTCTGCACGAGAAACTCCGGCTCCATGCCCTTGTAGAAGTCGGGATCACTGCCTGCCAGCGCCACGAAGTCCGGCACGGCACTGATAAAGGTGCCGCTGGTGCCCACGGCGGCGATGCTGTGATTGCGGATGCCTTCCAGCGTCACTCCGGCGGCCAGATTGGAGCTGGAAAAGTCGAACGTGCTCACATCGCCAGCGGTGATGTTGGTGCTGTTCACATCCGCCAGCGAGCTGATACCGCTGAGATCAATGATGCTGATTGATCCTGGCGCGTTGGTGGTGCCCGAGATGAACTCACCTTCATTCACCACGAAGAGCTTGGAACCATCCGAGGAGAACTTCACGCTGTCGGGGTGGAAACCCACATCCAGTGTCACCAATGCCGCTGGATTGCGGTAATCAAAAAAGGCCACCTTGCCCGCCGTGGTCGTGCTGGCGGAAGGGATCAGCGAAACCGCGCCCCAGCCGCGGCCCAGCGGGTCCACTGACACGGAGCTGGCTCCGTTCCAGTTGCCGGTCGCGCCGAAGGTGCTGCTCATATCCACGAAGCCGCGCTCCGTGAGGCTGGCATTGCTGCCGAGCGTGAGCACCTGCACGCCGAAGCTGCCGCCAGCATTGTTGCCAACTGTGCTGAGCAAGGTGTTCATGTCAGTGGTGTAGGCCAGGATTTCAGCGCCGCCGACGCGTGCGCCGTCGGTGGTGTTGTAGGCGTTCAACAGCGTGAATGCCTGCGCGTTCAGCGTCGCGAGCAGCGACGCCAGAGTGATTGCAATAGCTTGGTGTTTCATGATGGGAGTGAAGGGAAGCGCGGCCCTTTTAGCGCCCTGCGCCACGCTGTCGAAGCGCCGCGAGTTACAATTCCGCCATGTGGCGATTACGACACCATCACGCGTTTGAAGCACCTGTTTCCAGGCGCACGGATGACTCATCTCATGGCCCGTCGCAGTCCTTACTCCAGCCTTCCCCTTCAGCGCCGACGCTCACGCGGACCCGTCATTGCCACGATCTTCGTGGCCCTGGCCGCGCTGGGCCTCGTCTTTCGCATGGTGAACAGCCGCCTGCAGCCCGCCCCGCTGGCTGCTAATGATGAGATCCTCGCCAGCCTCGAAAAAGCATCTGTCACACTGAAACAGGACAACCAAACAGCGAACGCAGTCGCGACGGAGCCGCAAACCAAAACCGCCAGCACTCAAGCAGAGAAAAAGCCAGCGGCCACGCTGCCGCTGATACCGCAGGCCATGGCCGCCGACAAAGTGCGCGAGGAGTTTGAAAAAGCAGCCACGGTGCTGCGCCAGTACTTCCAGTCTCCCTCTGACGATGCGCTGGCCGCTCTGCTGCGTCATCCTGATCAGTCCATGCCGCGTCACCGCACTTGGTCGCAGAAAAGCCGCATCGTGCCCGCCGTGCCGCTGCGCATCGGCCCGCAATTTGGCACCGCAGGCAGCTTGCTGGTCACGCCGGTGAAAATGGCCGATGGCAGCAGCCGCCTTGCGGCTCTGGAAAAGACGGAAGCCGGCTACCTTCTCGACTGGGAGAGCTTCAGCGCGTGGGGAGAGTCACGCTTTGCCGATCTGCCGCAGGTCAGCGCGGAAAAGCCGGCCCTGCTGCGCGTCACCGTCAAGCCCTCCACCGCCGTAGCGCCTGTGGCGGGCGCGCTCTCCTTCACACTCACCCACCCGGATGAGCGCTCCACTCTGGCCGCCTACGCGACTCCTGATACCAAGCTGATCAAATAATCGTGGTATTATAGGATGAGCTGTCGTAACGGGTGCTCATGGCACGAAAA
>Ga0209573_1004139_pt1 | contig 14792 bp, 14 predicted proteins | sample TNRBio252014_DNA_FD_185870 | JGI IMG/M metagenome (GOLD analysis project Ga0209573, IMG submission 185870) | Wastewater treatment Type I Accumulibacter community from EBPR Bioreactor in Madison, WI, USA - TNR Reactor_6/25/2014_ DNA (SPAdes)... | ecosystem: Engineered > Bioreactor > EBPR >...
TGACGCTGACCACGGACCACACTGCCAACTACTTCAATCTGATCGAGCCGGGCGCGGGGGATGTCGCCTACTTTGTCGGTGCGAACAGCGGCAACCATTTCGAGGGCGAATTAGCTCGCAGCGGCGATCAAACCATCCGCGTCTACCTGTATCGCAACGCCGCGCGCCGGGGGGAGACCGCCCGCTACCGGCTGAAGGTGGCGATCGCGGGCGCCGGGCACGGCCACCTGCCGGCCCACACAACGGATGCGAAGGTTCCCGAAACCGACTTCAACGCTACCGGCAATATCCCTTGCGCGCGGGCGGGCGGCCAGCCGATGGGCTCCTGCCGCTTCGGCGTGCGGCGCGAGGGCGGCGGTTCGGGCTCGATCACCGTGTTCTGGCCCGATGGCGGCAACCGCGTGATCTTCTTCAGAAACGGCGCTCCGTCCCGCTACGACCAGAGCCAGGCGGACGGCGGGGCCAGGATGACCGTCCGGCGCGAGGCGGACCTGTTCCAGGTGCGCATCGGCGACCAGCGCTTCGAGATTCCCGAAGCCGCGCTCGTCGGGGGCTGACGCCGGGTGGATGGAGTTGAAGCGATGTTAATGACCCACAAGCCGCCGATATCGAAAACATGCGGGACGAATGCCCCACCACAGTAGACGGGAGTAACCACCATGCCATTAAAGACAATACTGGCGCTGATATTGAGCGCCGTTCTTGGACTCATTGCGTCGCCAGCACTGGCCCAGCAGGTGACCGTTCGCGACACTAACCTGTTCACCTGCAGCGCATTGACTGTCACCGTTTCCGGAACCTTTCCGGGTTGGGATAAGGCTAACCTCGTGGATGGCTCCAACAAGCAAGGCGTTTGCATTCAATGACGCATCTGGGGATCAACCCGGCAATGGCACGAATAATCGCCGAGTCGTCAGTATCTCGGGTTTCAACGGGGCGATCAATCAGCTCCGCTTTTTCGATGCGCCGACTTTTGATTCTCGGGTAGCAGAACAGAAACTGTCAGCATCTATTATTCAACAGCGGCGCTCTCTTCCCTGGATCCAGCGGATTACACACCAGCGATCTTGAACGCTACTCTCGGACCAACAGAAAACAGTGTTCCTGATCGTCCCTCCCCCGACTCCTACGTGGCCAAAACTAATCCGGCCGACCACCCGAGTCCCTTAGACCCTGCCGCAGATACCAGCAAGACCATCGGTTATGCCGACGTTACCAACCTGAACATTCCATCGGGTACAAAAAGTCTGCTACTGGAGTTATACAGCCCGCGGACTTTCGGCGTCGCGCTCTCTGAGATTCAGGCATTTCCTGCCGTGTCGATCGATTATGGCGATGCGCTCGCATCCTATGGCGCTCCCTGCCACAGCATTACTTCTCAACTCTACCTGGGAACAGTGCCGCCTGACGGCGAAAGCGGCCTTCAGGACACCGCCAATGCCCAAGGCGACGACCTCAACAACACCTTGATCTATATGGCAGTAGATTTGGCTTCGAGCCAATTTGTGGCTGATCAAGCTGGCTGGAAGTCAGCTTTGCGGAAATTTTTTCTTAAAAATCAATAACGAGTTTTTAGACAGTCTGTAATAGCACCAGCGCATGGAGGTTCTTCGTGATCGCGGCTCAGGCCCGCACCACGGTGATCCGTCGTCCCTGGGGACTTTGCGCTTCGCTACTGGACGTGCGTTCCCGGATCGGCGGTTGCCCGGCGCGCCGATCGAACATCACCAGCCAGCCGCTGTCCAGTCCCAGGCCGGCCAGATAGCCGTCCAGTTGCGCCAGACCCTCGGTGAGCGGATCGGGTTCCCCGTCCCGCCACACCTTGAGTTCGATCCCCAGCGTCACCGGGCCGTAGCGCAGGCAGAGATCCATCCGTCCCCAGCCGATGGCATATTCCCGCTCCAGCGTCCCGCCGCCGTTGACCACCCGGTGCAGGAAAGCCATCAGCACCAGATGCGGAGCAATTTCGTGGTAGGGGGCGCTGCCCAGCAGCGGCTGGCCATGCTGCCGCCAAAAGTGCAGAAACGCCGTCAATAACTGTTCGGGGTTCAGGCTGCCGTCGAGATTGAGCCAGGTGGGGGAAATTTGCGGCAACGAGTCCTGCGGGCCGCTGGCCAGGGCACGCGGCAATACTTCGCGGTAAATGGGGTTGGCCACCACCAGCCCGCCGCCACCCTCGCGACGCAGCAAACCCAAATCCACCAGATATTGCCGGTCGTCCTCGGGCACCTCGCCCAGCGCCCCGCCGGCCAGCATCGGTTCGATCACCCGCCGCACCCGCGCCTCCCGCAGCTTATCGGCCAGTTGATCCAGGTGCGTCACCCGCCGCAGGATCAAGTTTTCCTTGGCCTGTTCGATCCGCTCAACCGTAACCGGTCGGCGCCGATCCCGGCCCTCGCGCATCCGAAAACAGGCTTCATACGCCAACGCATTCGTCAACCAGGGTTGCCCCTGCGTCAGGGTCCACACCGCCGCCAGCGCCTCCGGCGCAAACGCCTGGCCGGTCTCGTCCGTGTGTTGCCGCAGCAGCGCCCGCACGTCCGCCTCGGAAAAATCCCCCAGGCGCAGCGATTCGGCCTTGATGTTGAAGGCGCTGCCGCCGGTGATCACGCTGTTCTCGGCGCTGGCGTGAATCCGGTAGTCGCGCAAGTCGCGCACGCCGCACAGAACCACCGTCTGCGGAAAGCGCGTCGGCCGTTTGGGATACCCGGCCCGCAATTGCCGCAGCAGGGCAATCAGCGTGTCCCCGATCAGCGCATCCACCTCGTCGAGCAGCAGCACGGTCGGCTGCGGCGATGACCCACACCAGCGGGTGAGAAACTGACCCAGCATGACCGTCGCCGCCTGGTCCGCCAGCACCTCCCGCGCCAAGGTTTCCCCCCGGACATCCCCCAACGGCCCAGCCGCCTCCGCCGCTATCGTCTGGACAATGCCGGTCATGGCCAGGGCGACGTTTTCCCGCGCCGCCTGGGCCGGTTCCAGGTTGGCGTACACCGCCCGGTAGCGACCTTGCCGATTCAAATAGTCCGCCAGCGCCAGCAGGCAGGTGGTCTTGCCGGTCTGACGGGGCGCATGCAGCAGAAAGTATTTCTTCTGGTTGATCAGGGTGAGAATTTCCTCCAGATTCCAGCGCTGCAACGGCGGCAGACAGTAATGATCTTCGGCCACATTCGGCCCTTCAGTATTGAAAAAGCGCATGGCGGATCTCCGCGCGCAGGCTTGCGTCGAGTTCGGTTCGTGCTGGGAGGCGATGCCCATCATCTTAGCAGGCCGTCTGCAATCCGGCTTTGCGCAAGCCATCGACGCAGTGCGCGACCAGAGCCGAATCGAGGACGATGATCTCGATCAACTGGGCCGCGGCCGTGACCAGGTCGAGACGCAGCGCCAGCAGGCGCGCCAGGCTGGATTTCGATCACCTCGCTATCCTCTCAACTTCCGATCTGATTCAACACGCCCGAGATTGTTCACTCATTCGCCTATTTTCGGGCAAGCGGTTGAGCGGGCTGAAGTTTTCATCAAGAGCATCGTCTCTCTAAACCGGGCTGTCAGGAAAATCCTTACAGGAACATCCTAATTTTTCTTACGAAAATCGTAAGTTATGATTTTTCTCATTTAGGTCGGAATCCTGCTTGTCGCCAACCGCTTGTCGCCAGGAAATCGCTGGGGCGTGGAATGCGCAACCGGCATTCCCATTTTATTGAACCTGCGCGCCGCGCCGAACCCACGGGCGCGCATCGTCGGCGCGATCCCGCCCGACGGCGCCTGCATCCGCAACTTGGGCTGTAGGGGCGGGCTGAGCTTTCAGGAATTCACCGAACTGTCGCCCGCGGAGCGGAAGCAGCGCGAGCGGGAGCATCCCCGCTGGTCGGGTGGAATACCGGGGCGTCACCGGCTGGGTGGCCGGGCGCTACCTGGCCGAGGACGACTGCCGCCGCTGAGGCCGGACCCCATGCGCAGGTCAAGAGGGGGTTCAGAATTTATTGAGAAGCCGTTCAAAACTGGAGTCGCCATCATGAAACCCTTCGCAGCGCTCGCCGCCGCCCTGGTCCTCACCCTCGCGCCGGCCCTCGCGCTGGCGCAGGAGGCCCTTCGCGAGGTGCGGGTCCACTTTCCCCACGGGGCGTCGAGTACGACCCTCACGGGAACCCTGAAGGGGCGCGAGATCCTCGTTTACCGGGTAGGCTGGGATGAAGCGAAGCGAATCCCCGCGTGATCGGGCGGAATGCTGGGTTTCCGCTTCGCTCCAACCCAGCCTACCCATTGCAACAAAACTTATCGGGAACCGGTAGTTATGATCTTTGATGGATTCCAGAATGCGAGAGTGAGGTGGCGAAGATGAAACTTATGGAGTCAACCACGATGAACCGTTTCTTATACCTTCTGACCGCCGCGATCTTGATCGTCACCGGTCTTGCCGCCAGCCCAATGGCGCATGCCTTATCCATTACTCGGAATGGCGACCCTCAGGCGCTGATCCAAGCGCTCCTCGGCCCTGGCGTCACCGTGATTGGCACGCCAACATTGATCGGTACGGCAACGGGCGCCGGCCTCTTCATTAACGGCACCGCAGCGATCGGGATTGATTCCGGGATTGTGTTCTCATCGGGCTATTCAGACTGTGCCTTGGGCAACAACACGAACCAACTAGAAACGCTCGGGAACACTGCTACGGTAAGCTATAACAACTGCAGTGACCGTAACGGAGGCCCATCGGTCCCCGATATTGCTAATTCAGATGATGCTTCCGGTCTGGAGTTCCAGTTTCAGTTGGGTGATGGCAGTCAGTCCGGCACGGTATTCGTGAGTTATGTCTTTGGCTCGGATGAGTACATCGACTTCGTCGGCAGCGGCTTCAACGATGCGTTCGTCTTCTCCCTCGACGGAACGAATATCGCGACGATTGTTGACCCCTTTTTCGGATTTCCTCTTGATGTCAATGTCGCGCTTATCAATCCTAACGACAATAGCCATCTGTACCGCAACAACGTTGCCAATACTAACGGATTCCCGGTGGTGAACGCCGGTCACCGTCTGGATGGCTTCACCACCGTCCTCACGGCGCGCGCCGATATCGGACCCGGTGTTCATACCATGCGCATGGTGATCGCCGATGTCCGCGACTCCGCTTTAGACTCTGTGGTGTTCCTGCAAGGCGGCTCCTTTTCCAACGCAGCGAGCTACAACGTCACCGCCACCGTCAGCGGCGGCAACGGCTCGGTGAGCTGCACCCCCGCCAGCGTCACGGCCGGCGCGAGCAGCACCTGCACGGCCGTGCCCAACGCCGGCTATCAGGTTCTGAGTTGGGGCGGCGACTGCGCGACGGCCGGCAGCGCGGTCCAGTGCACCCTGAACAACGTGCAGGCGCACAAGAGCGCCACGGTCAGCTTCGTGGCCGCGCCGCCGAGCACCTACAGCGTCAGCGCGACCGTGAGCAGCGGCAGCGGCAGCGTCAGTTGCACCCCCGCCAGCGTCAGCACCGGCGGCAGCGCCCAATGCACCGCCGTGCCGGGGACCGGCGATCAGGTCGTCGGCTGGACTGGCGCCTGCGCCAGCGCCGGGACGAATGTCCAGTGCAGCCTGACCAACATCCAGGCCAACCAGACCTCCACCGTCAGCTTCAGCGCCCTGCCGCCGGCCAGCTACCACGTCAGCGCCAGCGTCACCGGCGGCAACGGCAGCGTCAGTTGCAGCCCGACCACGGTCAGCAAGGGCGGCAACAGCACCTGTACCGCCGTGCCCGACGCGGGCTACCAGGTCGCCGCTTGGACCGACGCCTGCGCATCCTGGGGCAGCAACAACCAATGCTATCTGAGTAAGATCCGTGCCGACCAAGCCGCCACGGTCAGCTTCGCGCCGATTCCGCCCGCGACCTATAACGTCAGCGCCACGGTCACCGGCGGCAACGGCTCGGTGAGTTGCAGCCCCACCAGTGTGACCGCCGGCGACAACAGCGCCTGTACCGCCGTACCCGATGCCGGGTATCAGGTGCAAAGCTGGAGCGGAGCCTGCGCCACGGCGGGCAGCAACCCCCAGTGCAACCTGACCAACCTCCAGGCCGACCAGAGTTCCACGGTCCGCTTCAGCGCGCTGCCGGTGCCGACCTTCACCATCAGCGCCACGGTCAGCGGCGGCAACGGCACGGTCAGTTGCGCGCCCAGTCCGGTCCCACAGGGCGACAGCAGCAGTTGCGACGCCGTACCCAATCCCGGCTACCAGGTCGCCAGTTGGACCGGGGCTTGCGCCGCCAGCGGCCAAAACGTCCATTGCGCCCTGAGCAACGTGCAGGCCGATCAGACCTCCACGGTCAGCTTCACGCTCATCCCGCCCAGCACCTACCACGTCAGCGCCAGCGTCGTCCTCGGCCACGGCAGCGTCAGTTGCACGCCCAACACCGTCACCTCCGGCGGCAACAGCACCTGCACCGCCGTGCCCGATCCCGGCTACCAGGTTGCGAACTGGGACGGCGATTGCGCCGGCTGGGGGACGCAGAGCCAGTGCTACCTGACCAAGATCAAGGCCGACCAGACCGCCACCGTCAGCTTCGCCCCGTTGCCGCCGGCGAACTACACGGTCAGCGCCAGCGTCAGTGGCGGCAACGGCCATGTCAGTTGCACCCCGACCACGGTCACGGCCGGTGACAGCAGCAGTTGCACCGCCGTGCCCGACGCCGGCTGGGCGGTCCAGATCTGGGGCGGGGACTGTGCCAGTGCGGGCAGCAGCGCCCAGTGCAACCTGACCAACATCCAGGCCAACCAGAGCGCCACGGTGAGCTTCGCGGCCCTGCCGGTTCCGACCTACGCCATCAGCGCCAGCGTCGACGGCGGCAATGGCAGTGTAAGCTGCGCACCGAGCACGGTCCCGCAAGGCGACAGCGCCAGTTGCACCGCCGTCCCCGCTGCCAACTACCAGGTCGCGGCCTGGACCGGCGCCTGCGCCGCCACCGGCCACACCGTGCATTGCGCCCTCAGTAACATCCAGGCCGATCAGACCTCGACGGTGCGCTTCGAGCCGATTCCGCCCACCAGTTACACGGTCAGCGCCACCGTCACCGGCGGCCATGGCGCGGTCAGTTGCACGCCCGGCACCGTCACCGCGGGCGGCGCGAGCCGCTGTACCGCCGTCCCCGATCCCGGCTACCGGGTGCAAGCCTGGGGCGGGGATTGCGCCGCCGCCGGCAGCCAGACGCAGTGCGCGCTCAGCGCGATCCGCGCCAACCAGGTCGCCACGGTGAGTTTCCTGCATGCGCTGCCCGGCAGCTACCAGGTCAGCGCCACGGTCGCCAGCGGTCTGGGGTCCGTCAGTTGCTCACCCACCACCGTGGCCAAGGGCGCGGCCAGCACCTGCACCGCGACCCCGAATGCGGGCTACCAGGTACAAGCCTGGGGCGGTGACTGCGCGCCGGCGGGCAACAGCGCCCAGTGTTACCTGCCCAAGATCCAGAAGAACCAGACCTCGACGGTGAGCTTCGCGACCACGACGCTGGCGACGGTCCGCGTCTCCGCTGTGGTCGACGGCGGCAATGGCAGCGTCAGTTGTACGCCCAGTGACATCGCCATCGGCGGCGCCAGCATCTGCACCGCCGCTCCCGATGCGGGCTATCAGGCCGACCACTGGGACGGCGCCTGCCTGCTCGCGGGCAGCAATCCGCAATGCCTACTGACCAATGTGCAGAGCGACCAGCGCTCGACGATCCGCTTTCAGGCGTCCTTGGTGAGTTTCGTCGAACCCGAGACCACAGCGATCCCGACCCTCTCTGAGTGGGGGCTGCTCCTGCTCGGCACACTGCTTGCGTTCGGCATTTGGCTGCGCGGACCAACGCGACTTGCCGGGCGTCGTTAGACATTGAGTTACGAAGGCGTCATCCAGCAGCGCGGTTCGCCGACCAAGAACCGCGCTGACTGGCTCGCCGCCGTCCTCGTCTTGGCGCAAGCCACTTATGCCCAAGACCCCACCCTCGGTCTGCAAGACCTGGTCGGGGCTACCGGCAGCAACAGCGAGCAGGCTCGCCAGTCATACAGGTCAAAGACTTGGTTTTTAGACCGCTTCTCAACATCCGAAAGGAAGCCAGGAAGAGGCGGGGGCGTTCCAGACGCCATGATGGCTACTGCCCCGGCCTTGAGATCGGTCGTTTGCACAGCCGCGAACCCCGCTGTCAGGAAAATCCTTACAGGGAAATCCGGATTTTTATTGAAAAGTCGGAACGTTATGATTCCGGCTAACCTGCGTGATGGTCGGTTATCGCTTTTCAAAAAACCATACCCGCCACAAATCCACTTAGGAGTTCGCACCATGCCGCATCGTACCCTTGGTTGTTCCGCAGTAATGCTCGCCGCGGCCCTGATTTTTACCCAAGCCGCGCGGGCGCAGGACCCGGCGCCGGGCCTGCAAGACCTGGTCGGGGCGCGGGGCAGCAGCGGCGAACAGGCTCTCCAAGAGCGCGGCTATAAGTTTGTCAAGGGCGAAAAGTCCGGTGGCGACAGCTACACGAACTGGCGTAACACCCGCAGCGGGCAGTGCATCATCGTGCGCACCGCCAACGGCCGCTACCAGTCCCTCGTCACGGCGCCGGCTTTCGATTGCCGGGGTGGCGCGGCGGAGCACGCGCCCGCGCCGGGACCCAGCAGCAGCGGACGGTTCGCCACGGTGTGCGGTGTGACGGTCGAAGGCAAGCCCTATCGCTATAAATGCACGGTCGAGGGCGCCGCGCCCGGTGGCCGCGGCAGGACCGTCCTCCGTTACCCCGACCAAACCATCACGCTGAACTGGCGCGGCGGACGGCGCGTGAACGTGACCTTCGAGGGCATGAAACCCCAGCCGTTGACGTACAACACCGCCGAGGGCGCCACGCAGTTCCTTTTCGAGGACAAGACCTACTTCTACGTGTCTGATCGCGACGCCGCGAGAATGGAAGTGCAGAATTTCCGCGAGTAGGACGCTGGTTCCATGAGCACGCAACCCCAAGATAACCCATCCACGGAACCCGATCTGGAACCCGAGATTCGTAACCTCGCTCATCACCTCTGGCAAACGGCCGGCCGTGACTTCGGCCAGACCGCCCTCGATTTCTGGGCGATGGCGGAACGGATGGTCGTTGAGATGACGGTGGATTCGGTCCGCCGGACCAATGTCGCCACCGCCGCGACCGTCGAGAACGCGGCGGCCTGGCCCGCGGCCCTGCGTGCCCTCTATCACTATCGGGTGCGCGAACTCGCCCGCGGCATGTGGGCGGCCAGCGCCGAACAGCGGGACTGGTCGCTGGACTACTGGCTGGCCGCCGAGCAGCACCTGCGCCTGCTGATCGAATTGGCGGCACGCACTGCCGGCGCCCGACTCGGACGCGAAGAAGCCCTGGCCCGGACCTTCGAAACGTTTTCGGCGGCGGATTACCTGGAGCCAATTCGCAAGCTGGCCTACGAGTTGTGGGAGACGGCGGAGAACCAGCAACGGTCGGCCCGCGCGGTGGCGGCGACACCGCGCCCATGCACATCCAGCCCTCGGCCGCCGACTGGGCGCGTTTGCGGGAGATCGCGGATCAACGCCGCGCGGAACAGCCGGCGGCGATGACCTTGAGTCCGAGGGACGAGTGCGCCCCCCCGGCGGCGACGCTGGACGCCGCCGACCGTTACCACTGCGGGGCCGGCAGCGAGGAAATACACGTCGATCCGTTCGGCAACGTGTTTCCCTGCCTGCACTTGCGCTGGCCAGCGGGCAATCTGCACCGGCAGTCCATCGCCGAAATCTGGAATGACTCACCGGTATTCGCCAGGGCGCGCCACCTGTCCGTCGCCACCGCCCGACGTTGGGCCGGACAACAACCGACCCAGTTTGGCGCTCCCCTGTTCTGCCCGGGACTGGCGCTGACCTGCGGCTCGGACGCTCCAGCGGCCAGCAGCAGCAAAACCGTCCAGCCCATCTTTTTCAGAGCGGGAAGCCGGCGCGCGTCAGCCCAAAGCGAATAAATTGCCGCGCCGCGCGCCAGCGATCGGCGAGCGGCACCCGAATCAGCCGTTCGGAGCAATCCCCGCCACACACCCTGCCGATGAGCCGCTCCCCTGGCACGGCGGCATCCGGCCGGCGGGCATTATCAGCCTGGGTCAACCAGCGCCATCCCCGCCCTTTGGAATAGCCGCCCAGCAGGCGATGAACCAGCAAACGACCGTCAGCCGCGTGGACGACCAGCGGATCGCCCGGCCAGTAGACCCGCTGGCGGACCACCTGGATCATCGCCCCGGATTCGAGCAGGGGCGCCATGCACTCGCCGCTGACCCGCACGCTTACCGGCGTCTCCGCCGCCAACTCGCGCAACATTCGGGCGACCGTCGCTGAAACAGCCGGCGTCATCGTCGTATCGCTCCTTTCGCTATTCGAACCACAACCTTGTTAACGGACTCGTCGTTCGCTCGCGGCTCGCGGCCGGCACCGCCGAGACCAGGGTGTCTACGGGGACAGCGCCCTGCCGTCCTCTCACCACCGCTTGGGTTCAAACCCCGGGCGGTTCTTCACTTCCATCACCTCATCGCCCACCGCCAGCACCAGAAACCCTGCCTTCTCAGCGTAGTTCAGCACGCTCTCCTCCACCGCCAGCGTGGCCAGTATCCCCACCACCGGCAGCGCCCCGTATTCGGGCAGAAATTCCCGAAACGCCGCAATGTCGGCAACGAACCGATCCACATCGGCGCTAATCAGCGTCGCCTTGGTGCTGTTCAGCCCCACCAGGTCCGCGGTCACCGCGACGGCGTCAAATTCCTTCACCCGCCCGTCGGCCAGCCGCCGCTTGCGGCGCACGCCCAGGTCGAGGATCTCCCGCCCCAGCGTGTCCCGGATGATACGCGGCAGGCTGGGGTAGACCAGGTCCTCCACCAAGGTGCCCAGCTTGTTGGCCAGGTCCCCCCACTGGCGGTTCATCTCCCGCGTCTGCCGGCGGTTCTCCTCCTTGTAAGCCCGCATCTCGTCCTTGAACGCCCGCATCTCATCCTTGAATTCCCGCATCTCCTCCTGGAACGCTCGGGTATCCGCTTCAGCCCGCTCCCGATAGAGGCGCATCTCTTCCTTGAACGCGCGCAGTTCCGCCTCGGTGCGCAGTTGCGAGTTGTACACCTTATTGAATTCAATGCCGACGCTGGTGATGAAATTCGCCAGCGCTTCCTCCAGCCGGTCAACCCGGTCGATCACGGTGGCCATGATGGCGTGTCCTCCGCAAAGTCAAGTCACCATTTCCATAATAACCCTTCCTCCCTCCAACCGCTCCGGGGAAGGGGCGAGCCAAGCGCTGTCAGGATTTTCCTTTCAGAAAAACCCGGATTTCCATGGGTGTTCGGCGAGCCAGGCCCGCTCCACCGGGGTCAACAGATCGGGGTCGGTTTCACTGGCGGCGAGCGATGCGGCCAACATGAGCCCGACATACAGCAGCACAAGCGCGTGGAGGTTTTTCACCCGTCTGCCTGTTTTTAAGCGAGTGGTTGGAATGATCTTCTTCAATTAATCAATAAGTTATTTTTTTATGACTTCTCGGTTTATTCTCCCGCCAGTTTTAGAACAGCGTTGCGGGTATCACGGTGAAACCGAAAACCAAGCTTTTCAAGGTGCTCTATTACGGGACGTAGGGCGGTCAAATCGCCGGCGTGCTTCGCCTTGAGCAAGATGCCAAGTGTTCCTGTCAGACGAACACCCAATAGCCGGGCGTAGCGTCGCGCTCGTTTATCATCCAGGACGGCTACCGCTCCGGGTATTTCTCGGGCCAGGGCCAGCACCGCTGACTCACCTGCCCCCAACCCACCCGCCAGCGGCGGCAGCACTGGATGTTGAGGCTTGCTTGATCGTTATCCAGGCAAGTTTCTCTACATGAGGCAGCGAACAACCCAGTTCCCGACCCCGTCAAGTTCCAGCACCACCGCTTCAGGCACGATAACCTGACCGTACAGGGAAGGGAGAAGCTCCAGCAAGCTGAGCTGAAACAGGTATTGCAGCGGTGAGGTATTGACGATGACGTCAGGCATTTTTTAGATCTTCCTGGAGTTCCTCCTCCGTCAAATCGAAATTAGGCGCCCCATAGTCCGCCAGGCGGCCCAGAAACAGCGGCTTTGGAATGCCGGCCAGTTCCGCTGCTGCACCGGCTGATAATTTGCCGAGTTCATAAAGCTTTACGGCAGCGGCCATGCTCACCTCGGCAGCCAGACTGGCCTGCTTGGCCTATAAAACGAGGGTCAATTCCTCAGGTACGGCAAGCTGGATCTCGATCATCTCGCTATCCTCTCAACTTCCGATCTGATTCAAAATGCACAGCAACACGAGCGTGCCAAGATTTATCAGTCGTTCGCCTATTTTTTGTACAAGCGATTGATCTGTATTAATTTTTTATCAATAACATTATCTCTCCAAGCTGGGCTGTCAGGAAAATCCTTACAGGAAGGTCCTGATTTTATTTAGAAAAACTACAGTGTATGGTTTTTCCGGTGCTGCGCAAGTTCAAATCCACTACCACCGGGAAACTCACATGAACAAGCCACTGACGTGCTGTTTGAGCCTGGCGATTGCCGCTGCCCTAACCTCACCCACGGCCTTTGCCTACGACCAAAGCGACGCTATCGCCGATTGCCAGGACAAGATTTTCGACGATTCCCAGTACTCCAGGTACTCCGGGCCCTATGGCGTGACCGCCCAGGAGACCGGTCGCAATTCCTACAAGGTGACCGGCCTGGTCAAGGACCGGGACAAAAAAGACCATCGTTTCAACTGCCGGATCGATCACCGCGAGGTGGTGAGCTGGAACGTCAGCCCGGAAGCGATTTCGGATTCCGACAAAAAGACGGCAGCGGCGGTCGGCGCTGGCGTCCTCGGCCTGGCCATTCTGGCCGCTGCGGTGAGTGGCAATAAGGATCACGACGATAAACGAAATTCCTACGAAAAGGGCGGGAACTCGCCTTTCGACAACATGGGCTACCTGAAGCAGGAATGCACCAACGAAGTACGCCGCCATCTGGATCGGGATCACGGTCAGGTCCGCGATCTGGAATTGACCCATCCGCACTTTCACGACCGCACCCTGACCGGCAATGGCCGGGTTTCCTTCGAGCGCGGCGGTCGCCGGGAACTGTCGTTTACCTGCGATTTCGACCGTCGCGGCCAGGTTCAGGACGGGCACTACAGCTATGTGGGCGGCGATGACGATGACCGCAGGGGACGCGCCGACGAAGGTGGAGCGGGCGCTTCCAAGGGCGGTATTCCCTTTTTTAACGCCACCTGTCCTGGCGGCTACGAGGTGCATGCCGATCAGGGCGGCCCGATTTATATCGGCGGCAAGGAAACTAAACTCAAAAAGTTCAACAACAACGCCTTCGAAGCCACCGGTTCTGACATCACCCTCTCCCTCACCATCAATCCCGACGGTTCGCCCAGCTTGATATACACCGGCAAGCATGGTGCCAACGGCATTTGCACGATCTCGAACTGATCCCGATCCTGCCCGAGCGGCAGGCCGAGCGCTTTCGCAACGGTCTGCCGCCCTCGTCATCCCCACTGGAGAGCCTTATGCGCCGTTTCCGTCTGTCTCCAACTCTGGCGAGTCGCCTCCTGCTGTCCGGACTCCTGCTGACCTTGGGCAGTGCGCCCTTGACCGCTCAAGCCGATGCTTCCGACCGCCCCTTATGGCTGCGCTACCCGGCGGTTTCACCCGACGGGCAGCGCACATCGCATTCGTCTACGGCGGGCAGCTCTGGCGGGTTCCCGCCGGCGGCGGCGAGGCGCTGCCGCTGACCAGCGCGGAGTTTATCGCGAGCAATCCGGTGTGGTCGCCGGACAGTCAGAGCATCGCCTTCAGCGCGAACCGCCATGGCAATGCGGACGTCTTCATCATGCCCGCGAAGGGCGGGGAGATCCGGCGGCTCACCACGCATTCGCAGGCGGACACGCCGCAGGCGTTCACGCCGGATGGGAAGTCGTTCGTCTTTGCCAGCGTGGGAGCCACCAGTGGTTTCGTCGGTTACAAGCTGCCGCTGGGCAAGCCGGGCATTTCGCCGCTCTTCACCAAAGCGCCGCCTGCCGCAGAGAGCGTTGTCACCGACGGCAAAGGCGAGAACGTCTTTTTCCTCGGCGTGGGCGGCATCGAGAAGGTAAACCTCCTCACCGGAGCCGCCGCCACCATTCCCTTCACCGCCGAGGTCGCCTACGGCTTGCAGGGCGAGATGCGCTGGTTCTTCGAGCACGTCTGGCGCATGACCCAGCAGAAGTTCTACCGCAAGGACATGGCCGGCGTGGATTGGGAGCTTTATAAATAAGGAATACGCGAAGTACCTGCCGCACCTCCGCCACGGCGGAGACCTCGCCGAGCTGCTCAGCGAAATGGCGGGCGAGCTGAATTCCTCCCACATGGGCTCTTCCTATCAGCCGAAGATCACGACTGGCGACGCGACCGCCTCGCTCGGTCTCTACTACGATCACGCCCACACCGGCCCTGGCGCGAAGATCGCCGATTACCTCAAGACCGGTTCCGCAGGCCGGGCCGACAGCCTGCTGCGCCCCGGCGCGATCATCCTCGCCGTGAATGGCGAGCCGATCCGCGCGGACATGGACATCCACCCGCTGCTCAACAAGACCGCCGGCCAGCCCGTGCGCCTTTCCATCCAGCCCGCGCAAGGCAGCGCACCGGTGGAGGAGATCGTCACGCCCGAGCCGTTCGTCAACGGCCTCCTCAAAGCGCACGACCGCTGGGTGGCGCAGCGTGTGCAACTCACCGATGAACTCTCCAAGGGCCGCCTCGGCTACATCTACATCGGCCTCATGGACACGAAGAACTA
>Ga0209573_1004140_pt1 | contig 14781 bp, 10 predicted proteins | sample TNRBio252014_DNA_FD_185870 | JGI IMG/M metagenome (GOLD analysis project Ga0209573, IMG submission 185870) | Wastewater treatment Type I Accumulibacter community from EBPR Bioreactor in Madison, WI, USA - TNR Reactor_6/25/2014_ DNA (SPAdes)... | ecosystem: Engineered > Bioreactor > EBPR >...
TGGGTTGATGCTCGACCTCGCCCGTCGGGTTCCGGCCGCCGACGCTGCTTTGAAGCGCGGCAAGTGGGAGAAGAGCGTCTTTATGGGCGACGAACTCTCGGGCAAGACCCTGGGTCTGATCGGCTTCGGCCGGATCGGGGCCGAGGTCGCCCGCCGCGCGCGCGCTTTCGATATGCACATCGTCGCCCATGACCCCTATCTGAGCGACGGCCAGATCCGTGACCGCGGCGCCGAGCCGGCCTCGCTCGAGGCCCTGCTGAACTGGTCCGATTACGTCTCGATGCACCTGCCGCTGACCGAGGGCACGCGTAACCTGTTCGACTCGGCGCGCCTGGCCCAGATGCGCAAGGGCGCACGGCTTCTCTGTTTGGCCCGTGGCGGCGTGATCGACGAGGCCGCTCTGGCGGCCGCGCTCGACGCCGGCCACCTGGCCGGCGCTGCGCTCGATGTGTTTGCCGCCGAGCCGCCCGGCCCGGGTTCGATCGCCGAGCACCCACGTGTGATCGGCACGCCCCACATCGGCGCCCAGACCCGCGAGGCTCAGGACCGGGCCGGTCTGGCGATCGCCGAGGAGGTGTTAGCCGTGCTCCAGGGTCGCGAGCCCCGCTTCCGGGTGCTGGCCAACGACTGAGGCGGTCCGTGGGGGGGGGACACCCGGCCGAGCGAAGCCTCGGCCGGGTGTCCCCCCGCGTTTCCCATTACCCCTGGCTGGGCTATAATTCGACTTAAGCGCAAAGGACGAAAGACGAAGGACGAAGGACGATCGCGCGAGGCACGGCCTTCGTCGTTGGTCCTTCGTCCTTCGTCTTTGACGCTTCGTGTCTGACGCCGGGCCTGTAGCTCAATGGCAGAGCACGCGGCTCATAACCGCTTGGTTGCAGGTTCGAGCCCTGCCGGGCCCATCTGGGCGGCCATCCTGGCCGCCGTGTTGTGTCGCGAAATCGTGAACGATACGGATGAGGAGGGCTTGTCATGAGTTGGACAGAGGATCTGGCTACCCTGAAGGCGCGAACACGCGACGTTCAGGACCTGGGCCACACCCTGGCAGTATTGAACTGGGATCAGGAAGTGCTGATGCCGCCCAAGGGCGGCCCGGCCCGCGGCCGCATGATCGGCGTGATCTCACGCCTGATGCACGAGCGCATCGCCGACCAAAAGGTCGCATCACTGCTGGCCTCGGTCGAGTCCTCCGGCAAGCTCAAGCCGGGCTCAGATGATGCTGCTTTTGTGCGCCTGACGCGCCGATTCCATGAGCACGCGGTGCGGGTGCCCACCGAGCTGGTGGCCGAGATGGCCGAAAACGACGCCCGCTCACAGCAGGCCTGGGTGCAGGCGAGGCCTGCCAACGACTTCTCCCTGGTCGAGCCGTTGCTGGCCAGGTCGGTTGAACTGCGTCGACGTGTCTCCGAATACTTCCCCGAGCACGCCCACCCGCTCGACACCCACATCGACGCCTCCGATGAGGGCATGACCGTCGCGATCCTGCGCGGGCTCTTCCGCCAGCTACGCGATGAGCTCGTGCCGCTCGTTCAGGCGGTGACCGCCAAGCCGGCGCCAGACGACAGCTTCCTCAACCGGAAGTTCCCGAAGGCCAAACAACTGGCGTTCAGCAACAAAGTCCTTGCCCGCCTCGGATACGATTTCGAGGCCGGCCGGCTCGACGAAAGCGCCCACCCGTTCACCACGACCCTGGGCGCGGGAGACAAGCGGATCACCACCCGCGTGCATGCCGATGAGCACGACGTGCTCTATAGCCTGATGAGCACCATCCATGAATTCGGGCACGGCACGTACGAGCAGAACATCAAAGAGGAGTACGACGGCACGCCGATGTTCGCCGGTGCGTCGTCCGGCGTGCACGAGAGCCAGTCGCGGTTGTGGGAGAACGTCGTTGGCCGGAGCCGCGGCTTCTGGTCGTACTGGTACCCACGACTGCAACGCACGTTTGGCAAGGCGCTGAAAGACGTCGACCTCGAGATGTTCTTGCGCGCGATCAACAAGGTCGAGACCTCGCTGATCCGCACCGAGGCCGATGAACTGACCTACAACCTGCACATCATCATCCGCTTCGACCTGGAGTGTCAGCTGATGGAAGGCTCGTTGGCGGTCAAGGATCTGCCTGAGGCCTGGCACGCCCGCTATCAGAGCGACCTGGGCCAACGTGCGCCCGATGACCGCAACGGCGTGATGCAGGACGTCCACTGGTACGGAGGTTATTGGGGCGTGTTCCACTCGTATACGCTCGGCAACATCCTCAGCGCCCAGTTCTACGCCGCGGCCTTGCAGCAACAGCCTGAGCTGGCGGCTCAGCTCGCCGTCGCCAAGACCGGCGGCCTGCACCGCTGGATGAAGAAGCATATCTACCAGCACGGCGCCAAGTACACGCCGGCCGAACTGGTCCAGCGCGTCACTGGCGGCCCGCTCTCGATCGCGCCGTATATCGCCTACCTCCGCGAGAAGTACGGCGAGCTCTACGCGTTGTGACAGGCCGTTGTAACTGTCAAAGTCATTCGCCAAAAGAGGAAGGCCCGGTGCGAAACGCACCGGGCCTTTTGTTGTGGGGCGGCTCGGTGATGGGGGGGATCACCGAGCCTGGATTGTCGGGCCGCCTTCGCGGCCCGGACGCGCTCTTGGGTGTGCGTTTTCACTCGGAGGGTGAGCGCGACAGTGATAGGATCGCGCCGCAGGCTGAGAGCCGCCTTTGACGCGCTTAAGAGTCCGCTGAGCCGCGCCGCCCCTGTTTCGCCTGGAACAGCCGTTCCCACTCCGCGACTTCCTCGGGCGTGAGCCGTGGCCCAGAATCCGGGTCCGCCTTGCGCGTCGGTGGTGGCGCAGTCAGCTGCCGCGCCAGGTCGGCCGGACTGAGCACCGCAGCGCCGCGGCGACGCGCGGCATCCTGCAGGCGAAAATCGCCGCTGACCACGATCATGCCGCGGGGATTGGGTTCGCGCGCGATCAGGTCGAGGATGATGTCGTCGGCGGTTCGCGGGGGGCGCGCGAACGTCACGGCGAGTGTGGCGGTCTTCAGGCTGGGTGCCTGACCGATCGCGCCTTTGTCGAACACCACGCGGCCCTTGCGCCGCGTGCGCGACAGGAAGCCGCGCAGCAGCGCCACGAGCCGCTTCTCGTCGTCGATCTCGGTCAGGCTCAACCCCGGCAATGCCCCGATCAGGTTGTGCCCGTCAAACAGATACGCCACGCCCGGATTCTAGCATCGTGGGGCGTGCAGCGTGGAGCGCCACACAACGCGATCCGGCACGTAGCGTGATCGCTAATCGCTCCACGCTCTCCGCTGCACGCTCCACTGGCGCCGCAAGGCCTTTATGCTACACTCCGCGACTGATATGTCCGTAGATTGGCGACGGTTCACCCCATATCTGGCGCTCTCGATCGTGGTCAATGTGCTTGTCACATTGGCTGTGCTGTGGATCTGGGACCGCAATCGGCCGCGGATCGTGGTCGAAGCGCCTCCACCTGCCGCGACAGCGCCGGCGAACGCGACGATCGCGGGCCTGGTGCGCTCCGCGACGCCCACCGCCGGGCGTCCCACGGCCACGGTCCACACAGTGGTTCCGGGCGACACATTGGGCACCATCGCGGTGCGCTATGGCGTCTCGCTCGAAGACCTGATGGCGGCCAATAACCTCGTTGATCCCAATATCCTCTCAGTTGGGCAGACCCTGATGATCCCGATTGGCGGGCTCGAGCCGACGCCGACCGCGCCGCCAGCCGATGTGCCGACAACCACGCCGATCCCGTCGGCGACGCCGGATGCCGATGCGCCCGATCCCGAGGTCTCGATCAGCCGCGTGCAGTCGCCGGGTGTGCTTAACGAGGAGACTGTGGTGGTGATCAACACCGGCGGTCCGCTCGAGCTCACTGGTTGGACCTTGCGCAGCGCAGATGGCACCGAGTTCACCTTCCCGTCGCTTACGCTCTTTCAGGGTGGGGCGGTCAACGTTCACACCCGCTCCGGCGACAACTCGGTCGTCGACCTGTATTGGGGCCTGACGGCGCCAGCCTGGACCTCGGGCGCGCGCATCCTGCTCTCGGATCAAACTGGCGAACTCCAGGCCGAGTACACCATCCCCTGAGCGCGTTACAATCTCAACATGTTTGATCGGATCGTCGAGCGTTTGCTTGAAGCCGCTCAGGCCGAGGGTAAGTTCGACAACCTGCCCGGGCGTGGCCGGCCACTGGCCCTCGACGGCGATGAAAACGACCCGGCTTGGGCGGCGCAGCGCTTGCTGAAGCACAATGGCGCACGCCCGCCGTGGCTCGAGGAGGATCTGGCTATTCGTGAAGCGCTGGAGGAGGCGCGCGCTCAACTACTGCGCGCTGCGACCTTCGCGCGCTCACGCGCCGGAGCGCTCGCGGCCTGGCAAGATTCTGTCGCACGCTTCCGTGAGCGCGCCGGTGACCTCAATCGGCGCATCCGCGACTACAACCTGTCCGTCCCGGTCGACAGGCTCCAACGGCTGCGGATCGACATCGAGGCCGAGATCGATCAAGCCCGGCGTGTGGCGGGCATTTGACAACACAAAGCGCCCTGGCGTCACCAGGGCGCTTTTCGATTCGGGTTCTGGTTCGAGGCAAGACCTCAGGCGGATTTTTCTTCGGTCTTCTTGTCTTCCGGCTTGGCGGCTTTCTCCTCGTCGGTTTTCAGGCCTTCGCGGAAGTTCTTGATCGCGCTGCCCAGCTCACCGCCCACGCGGCCCAGCCGGCCGACGCCGAAGATCAGGAGGACGATCACCAGGATGATGCCCAGCTCGAGCGGACCGAATGACATGACAGCTTATCTCCTTCTGACGTCGGCGCATCGGGTCTGCCCGACAGGCTTCGTAACGTCATCGAAAAATTATAACATGCGCCTTCGCCCGCCCCGGGCACACCCTGCGCCGCGTGTGCCCGGGCGAGTGGTCAGCCGCGGCAAACCGAACCTCACTGACAGGTCGTGCCTGCACACGGCGCCCCCACCCTACAGGCCGCCGTACAGGGTGTGCTAAACTGATTTGGTGTCTTCTCAGGCCCTTTATCGCAAATGGCGGCCGCAACAGTGGGATGAAGTCGTCGGGCAAGACCATGTCGTACAAACCCTGCGGCATGCCATCGCCCATGAACACGTTGCGCACGCCTACTTGTTTTCCGGCCCGCGCGGGTGCGGCAAGACCACAAGCGCGCGGTTGGTGGCCAAGGGCGTCAACTGCCTGGCGCCGGATCCGATGCAGCGGCCGTGCAATGCCTGCGCACACTGCATGGCAGTCAACGAGGGCCGATTTCTGGATCTGATCGAGATCGACGGCGCGTCGAACAACAGCGTCGAGAACATCCGCGAGCTCCGGGACAAGATCAACTTCTCCCCGGGTCAGGGGCGCTACAAAGTCTATATCATCGACGAAGTGCATATGCTTTCGCTCGGCGCCTTCAACGCGCTGTTGAAGACGCTCGAGGAGCCGCCGCCGCACGCGATCTTCATCCTGGCGACGACCGAGAGCTACAAAGTGCCGGCGACGGTTGGTTCACGTTGCCAGAAGTTCGAGTTTCGCCGGATCCCGGTGGCCGATATCGTCGCGCGTCTGCAAGGCGTTTGCGTTCACGAAGGCATCGCGGCCGAGACGGCTGCGCTCGAGTTGGTGGCGCGACAGGCCACCGGTGCCATGCGGGACGCCGAGAGTTTGCTTGATCAATTGATCGCCGCCGGCTCGGCGGCCACCGGCGGGCAGACGGCTGTGACGCTGGCGCAAGCTCAGGCGCTTCTTGGCGCGGCGCTGAATCAGACCGTGCAGGGGCTCACCGACGCGCTCGCGGTCTCCGATTCGGCACAGGGTCTGCGTCTGATCCAGACGGCGGTCGATGCGGGGGCTGACCCGCGTCAGCTGGCGCGCCAGGTTGTGGACTATCTGCGGCAACTGCTGCTGATTCGGCTCGGGAACGGCGCTTTAGTCGATGCCACTCCGGAAGTGCGCGCGATCATGGCCCAGCAGGCTCAGGGCTGGGCGCCTCCCGCACTCCTCCGCGCGATCCGGTTGTTCAATACGGCTGTGGGCGAAACCCGTACGGGCTGGCAGCCGCAACTGCCGCTCGAACTGGCGGTGCTCGAGTATGTGACACCGCCTGTGGTTGAGCCGGCAACTGCAGTTCAGGCCGCTCCCCAGGCGGCGAGCTCGGGTGTTGCGCCGCGTCGGCCCTCATCGCCGGCGCCTGAGCCTGCGGCGCCGGCCGAGGTCGATGCCGGGCGCGGAAGCGCGCAAGACCTGGCGCTGGTCTGGCGCCGGTCGGCTGAGCTGTTGCTCGAACGACGCAAGATCACGGCCTTGACGAAGACGGATCTGGAGCGCTGTGCGGTCGTCGGGCTGCATGAGGATGAGCTCCGAGTGCGCGCAACAAAGGCCTTCATCGATCGCGTTCACAATCGCCCGGAGTTCGTCGGCACACTGGCCCAGGCCGTCTCCGAGATCCTTGGGCGAGCTGTGCGCATCGTCTTTCAGCCGGGCGACGGCCCGGTGCGGGGGGGCGGTGCTCCGCCGGGGAGCCTGGCGGCGGCCGCCATCGATCTGGGTGGTGAATTGGTCGAGTGAGTGAGGAGCGTAACCCTATGACCTTTATGCGAGGCAATCGTCCGCCGCCTGGGATGAATCAGTCGTTGGCCGAGCGGATGCAGAAGCTGCAGGAAGACATGCGTGCGATGCACGAAGCGCTGGCGGCCGAGCGTTTCTCGGCCACCTCCGGGGGTGGCGCCGTCAGGGTGACCGTCAACGGCCAGCAGCGTGTCGTGGGCGTTGAGATCGCGCCCGAGGCGCTTACAGACGCCGCGCTGCTGACCGACATGCTTATCGTCGCGACGAATGCAGCGCTCGAAGAGTCGCAGACCGTCGCGGCGGAGCGACTTCAGGCGCTTGGGCCGGCGATCGGGCTCCCGGGTCTGGGGTCCTGAGCGCCCATGCCGCACCCGGTGCTCCCCTCGGCCGTTCAGCGATTGATCGACGAGTTCAGCCGCTTGCCGGGCATTGGCCCGAAGTCGGCGTCGCGGTTGACGTTCTTTTTGTTGCGACAGGATCATCACGATCAGAGCGAAGCGTTGGCGCAGGCCTTGCGCGAGTTGCGCGAGCGCACGCGCACCTGCTCGAGTTGTTTCAACATCACCGATGACGATCCATGCCGTTTGTGCAGCGATTCGAATCGCGAGACAGGCGTGTTGTGTGTGGTCGAGGAGCCGCTGGATGTGGTCGCGATCGAGCGGACCGGGCGCTTTCGTGGGCGATATCATGTGCTTGGCGGGGTGATCTCGCCGGTGGAAGGTGTGGGTCCGGAGGATCTGCGCGTTGCCGAGCTTGTGACGCGGGTGCGCGAAGCTCAGCCGCCGTTGCGTGAGATCATCCTGGCGACCAACGTCAGCCTCGAGGGCGAAGCGACAGCCATGTATGTGCAGCGTCAGCTCGCGACCATCGATCCGGGGTTGCGGGTGACGCGTTTGGCGCGCGGTTTACCGGTGGGTGGCGACCTCGAGTATGCCGACGAGACGACGTTGGCGCGAGCGCTCGACGGGCGCCAGGCGATGTGAGCGCAGACAACACGAGAGGGGCGGGGCGCCGATGCGTTCCGCCCTTTTTGATTCCGCGGGGAATCGCTGCTCAAACGGGGTTCAAGATCTCGCAGATAAATTTAAGATAACAAGCCTTGACTCCTGAACGCGAAAACGTATAATTCCCCTTCGCTGACGGGGTTGAACAACAGCAAGTCTGCTCGCCCCAAAGCGCCCGAGCGTTTACCGCCCAGGACGTTTCAAAAGCGAATAGGGCCAAAGCACCGGCGACAAGAGGCAACGAAAGAACGAAATTGCCCCTTGACAACTTCTGGTGAAGGGGGTAAGATCCCCTGCGCTCTGGGGACGGGCAAACTGCCCGAAAAAGAGCCCCAAAGCTCGTGAACCTTAACAACTGAAGAGTGACAGGAAATCTGTGAGAACAGGGAATCCGTTGATCCTATCGATCGCTTCGGTGATCGAAGAAGTTCAATTACGGAGAGTTTGATCCTGGCTCAGGATGAACGTTGGCGGCGTGCTTAACACATGCAAGTCGAACGAAGAACTTGTAGCAATACGGGTTCTTAGTGGCGAATGGGTGAGTAACACGTAGGTGACCTGCCCTAGAGTGGGGAATAACAGTCCGAAAGGATTGCTAATACCCCATACAGTCCCGGAGGTTAGAGTCTCTGGGTCCAAAGCAGCAATGCGCTTTAGGAGGGGCCTGCGGTCCATCAGCTAGATGGTGGGGTAACGGCCTACCATGGCGACGACGGATAGGGGACCTGAGAGGGTGGCCCCCCACACTGGAACTGACACACGGTCCAGACTCCTACGGGAGGCAGCAGTGGGGAATATTGGTCAATGGGCGAAAGCCTGAACCAGCAACGCCGCGTGTGCGATGAAGGCCTTCGGGTCGTAAAGCACTTTTCGAGAGGATGAGGAAGGACAGTACTCTCGGAATAAGTCACGGCTAACTACGTGCCAGCAGCCGCGGTAAAACGTAGGTGGCTAACGTTATCCGGATTTACTGGGCGTAAAGCGCGCGCAGGCGGCTTCGCAAGTCGGGCATGAAATCTCCTCGCTTAACGGGGAGAAGCTGTTCGATACTGCGGGGCTTGAGGTCGGTAGAGGGTGGTGGAATTCCGCATGTAGTGGTGAAATGCGTAGAGATGCGGAGGAACACCAGTGGCGAAGGCGGCCACCTGGACCGATCCTGACGCTAAAGCGCGAAAGCTAGGGTAGCAAACGGGATTAGAGACCCCGGTAGTCCTAGCTGTAAACGATGTCGACTGGGTGTCGGCGATTAAAAACCGTCGGTGCCGTAGCAAACGCGTTAAGTCGACCGCCTGGGGACTACGGCCGCAAGGCTAAAACTCAAAGGAATTGACGGGGATCCGCACAAGCAGCGGAGCGTGTGGTTTAATTCGAGGCTACGCGAAGAACCTTACCAGGGTTTGACATGCAAGTAGTAGTGAAGCGAAAGCGGAACGATCCTTCGGGAAGCTTGCACAGGTGATGCATGGCTGTCGTCAGCTCGTGCCGTGAGGTGTTCGGTTAAGTCCGCTAACGAGCGCAACCCTTACCGTCAGTTACAAGTGTCTGGCGGGACTGCCGGTCTTAAGCCGGAGGAAGGTGGGGATGACGTCAAGTCAGCATGTCCTTTATATCCTGGGCTACACACACGCTACAATGGCCGGTACAATAGGGCGCCAAGCCGCAAGGCGGAGCCAATCCTAAAAACCGGTCTCAGTTCGGATTGTAGGCTGCAACCCGCCTACATGAAGTTGGAGTTGCTAGTAACCGCAGGACAGCTATACTGCGGTGAATACGTTCCCGGATCTTGTACACACCGCCCGTCACGTCATGGGAGCTGGCAACACCTGAAGCCGGTGAGTTAACCGCAAGGAGACAGCCGTCTAGGGTGGGGTTGGTGACTGGGACGAAGTCGTAACAAGGTAGGTGTACCGGAAGGTGCGCCTGGATCACCTCCTTTCTAGAGACATGAGCAAACCACTCACGGTGGTTTGCTCCACCTGTGATCGCGTGTATTTCCTGTCACTCTTCAGGGGTTAAGGTCGAATGGGCCTTTAGCTCAGTTGGTTAGAGCGTCCCTCTGATAAGGGGAAGGTCTGAGGTTCAACTCCTCAAAGGCCCACTTTTCTCGGGGATGTAGCTCAGTTGGGAGAGCGCCGCCTTTGCAAGGCGGATGTCAGGGGTTCGAGCCCCCTCATCTCCACTGAGGTTTAAAACTGGAGAGCGAAGATTAGCTTCGTAAACTCGGCACGGTAACGGAACACGATTAGGACAAGCCTGAGGCGCTCGCAGCCCGGTTTGGCCGGGCTGTTTCGTCCCTGTCGGGGGTTGGAGATCGCGCTCTACGCATGTGAGTTCACGTGCGTAGAGCGCGGCAGCCAACGTGGCTCTGCCCGCCTCGCTTTGGCGAGGTAACCTGTGCCAGGCACACTTGTGTGCTACACAGGCTTGAACATTGACAACTGAATATTAACTGTGGAACTTCAATTTCTCCGCATCACGTGGGCTAAGCTACTAAGGGCGTACGGTGGATGCCTTGGAGACAAACGCCGAAGAAGGACGCGGTACACTGCGATAAGCCTCGATGAGTCGTGTGCAGACGTTATAGTCGGGGATTTCCGAATGGGGAAACCCACTGGACTTTAAACCTCCAGTACCTGTCAGTGAATCCATAGCTGCCAGGAGGGAACGAGGGGAACTGAAACATCTAAGTACCCTCAGGAAAAGAGATTATTCCGCTAGTAGTGGCGAGCGAACGCGGAAAAGCCTAAACCGACCAGCATGCTGGGCGGGGTTGTAGGACCGACATATGGAAGTTACCAAGCAGTGCGTTAGCAGAATGGTTCTGAAAACCAGCCATAGAGGGTGATAGTCCCGTAAGCGAAAACGCTCTGCCTTCCGTCGGGATCCTGAGTACTGCCGGACACGCTAACTCGGCAGGAAGCAACGGAGTCCACTCCGTAAGGCTAAATACGTTTGTCTACCGATAGTGAACAAGTACCGTGAGGGAAAGGTGAAAAGAACCCCTGCTAGGGGAGTGAAATAGAACCTGAAACCGTACGCTTACAAACAGTCCGAGGGCTATGTACTGTCGAGCGCCGTGGTAACACGGATGTTCCGGTAAATGCCTGAGGGCGTGCCTTTTGGAGAATGAGTCCGCGAGTTAATACGTGTGGCCAGCTTAAGGGAGTAACACCCGGAGGCACAGCGAAAGCGAGTCTGAATAGGGCGTCTAGTCGCACGTATTAGGCACGAAACCCGGTGATCTACCCATGGTCAGGGTGAAGCGAGCTTAACCGCTCGTGGAGGCCCGAACCTTTTGTTGTTACAAAAACATGGGATGAACTGTGGGTAGGGGTGATATGCCAACCGAACTGGGAGATAGCTTGTTCTCCCCGAAATAGCTTTAGGGCTAGCGTTGTGCGTTCAGTAGTGGAGGTAGAGCACTGGATTGGCTAGGGGGCTTATCGCTTACCAAACCAAACCAAACTCCGAATGCCACTACTCCAGAGCACAGCAGTCGGACTACGGGTGATGAGATTCGTGGTCGAAAGGGAAAGAGCCCAGATCATCAGTTAAGGCCCCTAAATCCATGCTCAGTGGAAAACGATGTGGGATTGTTTAGACAGCCAGGAGGTTGGCTTAGAAGCAGCCATCCTTTAAAGAGTGCGTAATAGCTCACTGGTCAAACGATCCTGCGCGGACAATTTACCGGGGCTAAGCATGGTGCCGAAACTGTGAACTCCTTCGGGAGTGGTAGGGGAGCGTTGTGTTCAGCTGTGAAGGTCAACTGTAAGGATGGCTGGAGCGGACACAAGTGAGAATGCGGACATGAGTAGCGTAAATCACGTGAGAACCGTGATCGCCGTATGTCTAAGGTTTCCGACGCAAGGTCAGTCCGCGTCGGGTTAGTCGGGCCTTAGTCGAGGCCGTAAGGCGTAGATGATGGACAGCTGGTTAACATTCCAGCACCGTCTGAGTGGAGCGAAGGAGTGACGCAGACAGGTAGACCAGCCCACCTATGGACATGGTGGGTGCGAAAAACGTAGGCGTTGAGACCCGTAGGCAAATCCGCGGGTTGAGCTGAGGTGATCGCGAGCCCTTGAGGCGTAAGTGGTTGAGCCTGGCTGCCAAGAAAAACTTCGTAGTGTTGATGCTCAGGCGCCCGTACCGCAAACCGACACTGGTAGACGGGTCGAGAAGACCAAGGCGACCGGAAGAACCTTCGTTAAGGAATTAGGCAAAATTACCTCGTAACTTCGGGAGAAGAGGTGCCCCTAGGTGTGAAATCTATCCTGATCAAGCACCCGGGGGTCGCAGTGAAATGGCTCTAGTGACTGGTTAACTAAACCACAGGTCTCTGCAAAGCCGCAAGGCGATGTATAGGGGCTGACACCTGCCCAGTGCCGGAAGGTTAAGGGGAGAGGTTAGCGCAAGCGAAGCTTCGAACCGAAGCCCCGGTGAACGGCGGCCGTAACTATAACGGTCCTAAGGTAGCGAAATTCCTAGTCGGGTAAGTTCCGACCCGCACGAACGGTGTAACAACTGGAGCACTGTCTCAACGAGGGATCCGGCGAAATTGAAATGGCAGTGAAGATGCTGCCTACCTGCAGTAGGACAAAAAGACCCCGTGGAGCTTTACTACACCTTGGCATTGCGTTAGGACTTGATCTGCGTAGTATAGGTGGGAGACTTTGAACCTGGGATTTCGGTCTCGGGGGAGTCGTTAGTGAAATACCACCCTGATGAAGTTCTGACCCTAACCTTGTGCCGTTATCCGGCCAGGGAACCGTGCCAGGCGGGTAGTTTGACTGGGGCGGTCGCCTCCTAAAGAGTAACGGAGGCGCCCAAAGGTTCGCTCAGGCTGAATGGAAACCAGCCGTAGAGTGTAAAGGCACAAGCGAGCTTGACTGCAAGGCCAATGCGCCGAGCAGAGACGAAAGTCGGGCTTAGTGATCCCACGGTTCAGTGTGGAATGGCCGTGGCTTATCAGACAAAAGCTACCCCGGGGATAACAGGCTGGTGAAGTCCAAGAGTTCACATCGACGACTTCGCTCGGCACCTCGATGTCGGCTCATCGCATCCTGGGGCTGTACAAGGTCCCAAGGGTTGGGCTGTTCGCCCATTAAAGCGGTACGTGAGCTGGGTTCAGACCGTCGTGAGACAGGTCGGTCTCTATCCACTGTAGGCGTAGGGGATTTGAGGGAGCCTGTCCTTAGTACGAGAGGACCGGGATGGACGAACCTCTGGTGTGCGGGTTGTCGTGCCAACGGCATCGCCCGGTAGCTACGTTCGGTCGAGATAACCGCTGAATGCATCTAAGTGGGAAACTCGTCCCAAGATTAGATCCCCCATGGCAAAAGCCAGTAAGGCCGCAGGTAGACCACCTGCTATATAGGCACCACATGTAAGCGCTGTAAGGCGTGAGTGAAGGTGTCCTAATCGGCCGAGGGCTTAGTCCATTGTGCGTGGTGCGGAGAAATTGAAGGTTCACAGTTGACGTCGAAAGACGGTATTCAGTTGTCGGCCGGCTTAGGCCGGCCTCCAAACTCGATAAACTCTCTTGGTGATTTGTGCGTCGAGGGTACACCCGGTCCCATCCCGAACCCGGAAGTTAAGCTCGACAGCGCTGATGATACTTGGTGGGAGACTGCCTGGGAAAGTAGGTCGTCGCCAAGGGGTTTGTATCGCTCTTCGGAGCGACTCGCTCTTCGGAGCGGCGCACTCTTCGGAGTGCACAGAGAGGGCCCGACGCAAGTCGGGCCCTCTCTGTTTAATCGGATCAGCACATGTCGCGTCGAAAGACGCGCACGAACCGCTCGCGGCGGAAGCCGGCTGCCTCGTAGGCCGCCAGCGCCGCGTCCCGTTGATTGTCGGTCTCGACGCTCACACGCTCTGCGCCCAGCCTCGCCAGGCGCCCGCAGCAGGCTCCCAAGAGCGCCTGACTAAGCCCCAGCCCACGATGCGTCGCTGACACCCCAAGCGGCTCGATCTGGCCGCCCGGGCGGCCTGTCCGGCCCTCAGGCGCGAACCAGCCGATGCAGAACCCGGCCAGCGTGCCATCCGGCGCCTCGACCACCAGGTCGAGCTCGGGGCGATAGCGTTGTTGCCTGAGCGTGCGACTACGCCACGCCTCCGTCATATTCTTGCTTTCGAAAACCGCTTGATGCAGCGCCACATAGGCTGGCACCTCGACGTCTCCCAGCAACTGGCGCACCCGATAGCCCTCGGGCAGTTCGACTTCAGCTATGCCAACCGCGGGGCGGCTCAACAGGACCTTGGACCACGGATCCTGCGAAACATCGGCCTGATCGGCAAACCCGGCGGCCGTCAGGGCCCGGATCTCGGCCTCTTCGCCATCGAGCACGGAGACAAACCAGCATGGACGGCCCTGGTCCGGGTCGCCACAGAGCGCCTGCGCCTGCTCGACGGCCCAGGCCAGCGCCTCGGCGTACAGGCCACTGGCGGCGTCGGCAACGATGTCGATCGCCCAGAACGGCGACTGCACAACGGCCCAGGCCGACGGAGCTCCGCCGGCGTCGCGCCAGACACGCAGGTTCTCCGGGCGATCGAGGGCCCACGAACTCAGCCTGTACGGAAGGTCGATCAGGTGCAGATGACGCTCCGGCTGCCGAAAGGCAAGGGTAATCAGCGGTTCGCGGTCGATGGGTATCATCTGTGACCTCCCGTGCGGTCAGTATACGGCTTTTGACCGCGCCTGACGCAAAGACGGATCAACCGCAGCCGGGCACTGCCCGGCTGCGGTTGATCCGTCTGCACTGCAATGCGCTGGCACTCAGTGGCGCAGGATCTGGCTCAAGAACAGCCGTGTGCGCTCCTCTTCGGGGTTGTTGAAGAACTCCAACGGCGGCTTCTCCTCGACGATCCGGCCGCTGTCGAAGAAGATGATCCGGTCGGCCACGCCACGCGCAAAGCCCATCTCGTGGGTCACGGCCACGATCGTCATCCCCGACTCGGCCAGGCTCTGCATGACGTCCAGCACCTCCTTGATCATCTCGGGATCGAGCGCCGATGTGGGTTCGTCGAACAGCATTACTTTGGGTCGCATCGCCAGCGACCGTGCGATGGCCACCCGCTGCTGCTGCCCACCCGAAAGCTGGGCCGGGTACTTTCCCGCTTGCTCCGGGATTTTGACCCGCACCAGTTGTTCCATCGCCATCTCCTCGGCCTGTTTTCGCGGCCACTTCCGCACCAGGATGGGC
>Ga0209573_1004141_pt1 | contig 14775 bp, 28 predicted proteins | sample TNRBio252014_DNA_FD_185870 | JGI IMG/M metagenome (GOLD analysis project Ga0209573, IMG submission 185870) | Wastewater treatment Type I Accumulibacter community from EBPR Bioreactor in Madison, WI, USA - TNR Reactor_6/25/2014_ DNA (SPAdes)... | ecosystem: Engineered > Bioreactor > EBPR >...
ATCTCGACGTCGTGCGGGGTCTGGATGTCGCTGGCCAGGACCGGGCCCTCGCCTTCCTTGCGCAGCACGAGGGTGACCTCGTCGCGGTTGTGCAGCCGGAACACCACGCCCTTGAGGTTGAGCATGATGTGGACCACGTCTTCCTGCACACCGTCGATGGCCGAGTACTCGTGAAGCACACCGGCGATCGTCACTTCGGTCGGCGCGTAGCCGACCATGGACGACAGCAGCACCCGGCGCAAGGCATTGCCCAGTGTGTGGCCGTAGCCGCGCTCGAAGGGCTCGAGCGTCGCCTTGGCACGGTAACCGCCGAGCGGCTCGACCTGGATGGCCTTGGGCTTGAGGAGAGTCGTTTGCATTGAGTCAGAGTTCCTGTCAATACCCTCGGCTCGTTACACCGATAAGGCTGATGGACCGTGCCGGGCGGATGGCTGTGGTGCTTCGTGCCCGGCAAGCCGAAGCGCCCCTTGTCGACCGCGGCCCGCGGCCGGGCCGCGGGCCTTCACAGGCGGATCAGCGCGAGTACAACTCGACGATCAGCGCTTCCTTGATCTCGGCGCCGAACTGGTCGCGATCGGGCACCTTCTTGAAGACGCCTTCCATCTTGGTGGCGTCGACCTGCACCCAGTCGCACTGCCCGACCGTCTGCGCCAGCTTGACGGCGTCCTGCACACGCAGCTGCGCCTTGGCCTTCTCGCGCAGCGCCACGGCGTCGCCGGCCTTGACCGAATACGACGGAATGTTGACGACCTGGCCATTGACCGTCACCGCCTTGTGCGACACCAGCTGGCGTGCTTCGGCGCGGGTCGAGCCGAAGCCCATGCGATAGACGACGTTGTCCAGCCGGGACTCCAGCAGCGCCAGCAGGTTTTCGCCGGTATTGCCCTTGCGGCGCTCGGCCTCGGCGAAGTAGCGACGGAACTGCCGCTCCAGCACCCCGTACATGCGCTTGACCTTCTGCTTCTCGCGCAGCTGGACCCCGAAGTCCGAGGTGCGCGAGCCGCTGGTTCGGCCATGTTGTCCGGGCTTGGTCTCGAACTTGGCCTTGTCCCCGATCGAACGACGCGCGCTCTTCAGGAACAGGTCGGTGCCTTCACGGCGGGAAAGCTTGGCCTTGGGGCCCAGGTAACGTGCCACTGTGTGTCCTCTGTTCGATCTCTGACGCGACAAGCCCGTGGGGCTTCGCGCAAGTCTGGCGTTCGGTTGTTCTGTCGCTCAGACGGTGGGCTTGATGGGGCACGGGGCATGATGCACCGTCCCCAGTGGGACCGCCGACAGGCACGATCGATGCCAGCCGGCTGCGGGAAACTCTTGAGTATACGACGATTGCTTGCCCCTGACCCGGAGCAGCCTTCGGCCGGGGCTTCGATCAGGGCCGACCCGCCTGCGCCGGCCTGCCTTGCGCGCAGCTTTCGGTGAAGGCTCGCGCGAACTCCCTGGCGGGAAAGGCCTTCGACGCGCTGCCGCCTGGACTCAGATGCGGCGGCGCTTCTGTGGGCGGCACCCGTTGTGCGGAACCGGCGTCACGTCGCTGATCGAGTTGATGCGGATGCCCAGCGAGGCCAGTGCACGCACCGACGATTCACGCCCCGGGCCCGGGCCCTTGATGCGCACGTCGAGGTTCTTGATGCCCTGCTCCTGTGCCGCGCGGCCGGCCACCTCGGCCGCCACCTGGGCAGCGAAGGGCGTGGACTTGCGCGAGCCCTTGAAGCCCTGGCCACCGCTGGATGCCCAGGCCAGGGCACCCCCCTGGCGATCGGTGATGGTGATGATGGTGTTGTTGAACGACGCATGCACGTGCGCGATGCCGTCGGCGACGTTCTTGCGGATCTTCTTGCTGACGCGTCGCGCCGCAGTGTTGACGGGTGCTTTGGCCATGGGCTGTGCCTCTATCGGAATCGTTGCGGCTTACTTCTTGAGCGCGGCGGCGCTCTTCTTCGGCCCCTTGCGCGTGCGGGCATTGGTGCGCGTGCGCTGGCCACGCACGGGCAGGCCGCGACGGTGGCGAATGCCCCTGTAGCAACCGAGGTCCATCAGGCGCTTGATGTTGATCGACAGCTCGCGCCGCAGATCGCCTTCGATGGTGAGTCGGCCGATCTCGTCGCGGATCTTCTCCAGATCGGCGTCGGACAGGTCCTTGATCTTCTTCGAGTGGGCGATGCCGACCGCGTTGCAGATCTTCTGCGCGGTCGGGCGGCCGATGCCGTAGATCGCCGTCAAGCCGATCTCGGCATGCTTGTGCGGCGGGATGTTGATGCCTGCGATACGTGCCATGGGGCTCTCCGAATCAGCCTTGACGCTGCTTGTGACGCGGGTCGGTGCAGATCACGCGCACCACGCCCTTGCGTCGGATGATCTTGCAGTTCCTGCACATCTTCTTGACCGAAGCGGCGACTTTCATGGTCTTCTCCTTGACCTCTCGACTCATTTCGCGCGGAACACGATCCGCGCTCGACTCAAATCGTAGGGCGTCAGCTCCACGGTCACCTTGTCGCCGGGAAGGATGCGGATGTAGTGCATGCGCATCTTTCCGGAGATGTGACCGAGCACGACATGCCCGTTCTCTAGCTTGACGCGAAACGTCGCGTTGGGGAGGTTCTCGAGGATCTCCCCCTGCATCTGGATGACGTCGTCCTTGGCCATCTCAGCTCGCCTTGAAGTTGGCCTTCTTGAGCAGGCTCTCGTACTGCTGGCTCATCACGTAGCTCTGCACCTGGGCCCAGAAGTCCATCGTGACGACGACGATGATCAGCAGCGACGTGCCCCCGAAGTAGAACGGAACGTTGTACTTCAGGACCAGGAACTCCGGCAGCAGGCAGACAGCGGTGATGTAGATCGCGCCGGCCAGCGTCAGCCGCGACAGGATGCGATCGATGTGCCTGGCCGTCTGCTCCCCGGGCCGGATGCCGGGGATGAAGGCGCCGCTCTTCTTGAGGTTGTCGGCGGTCTCGCGGCTGTTGAACACCAGCGCCGTGTAGAAGAAGCAGAAGAACACGATCATCGCCGCGTACAGCAGCACGTAGACCGGCTGCCCGGGCGAAAGCGCGGCCGACAGGTCCTTCAGCCAGCGCAGTCCTTCGCCGGTGGCGAACCAGCCCACGATGGTGGCCGGCAACAGGATGATGGACGAGGCGAAGATCGGCGGGATGACGCCGGACATGTTCAGCTTCAGGGGCAGGTGCGACGACTGGCCACCGTAGACCTTGTTGCCGACCTGGCGCTTGGCGTAGTTGACGAGGATCTTGCGCTGGCCACGTTCGACGAACACCACCACGAAGGTCACGACGACAACCACGGCGATGATGAACAGGCAGGCGACGATGCTCATGGCACCGGTGCGCACGAGCTCGAACAGCCCCCCGATCGCGTTCGGCAGACCGGCGACGATGCCGGCGAAGATGAGGATGGAGATGCCGTTGCCCAGGCCGCGCTCGGTGATCTGCTCGCCCAGCCACATCAGGAACATGGTCCCGGCGACCAGGCTGACCACGGCCGTCATGCGGAACCCGAAGCCAGGGACCAGCACCAGGCCCGGAGAACCCTCCAGCGCCAGCGCGATGCCCAGCGACTGGAAGACCGCGAGCACCAGCGTGCCGTAGCGCGTGTACTGCGTGATCTTGCGACGCCCGGATTCGCCTTCCTTCTTCAGCGCCTCCAGGGTCGGCACGACGTAGGTCATCAGCTGCATGATGATCGACGCCGAGATGTAGGGCATGATGCCCAGCGCGAAGACCGTGAAACGCGACAGCGCGCCACCGCTGAACATGTTGAACAGGTTCAGGATGCCGCCCTGCTGCCCCTGGAACAGCTGCTGCAGCTGGTGAGGGTCGATGCCTGGCACGGGAATGTGCGCACCGATCCGATAGACCACCAGCGCCAGGACGAGGAAGACCAGGCGACGCCGAAGGTCACCGAACTTCCCGCTCTTGGCGAGCTGGTTTGCCGAAGTCACCACCGCCCGGTCACTCGATGTCAGCCGGCGGCGACCGTCTCGACCTGGCCGCCCGCGGCTTCGATCGCCGCCTTGGCGCCAGCGGTCGCCGCGATGCCCCTGAGCACCACCTTGCGGCCGATCTCTCCCGACTTGATGACCTTGACGGACCGGACCAGCTCACGCACCAGGCCCGCGGCCTTGAGCGTCGGCAGATCGACCTCTTCGGCGCCCAGGCGCTGCAGGTCGGCCAGGCTGACCTCGCCCGTGAAACGGGCCTGCGCGGACTTGAAGCCCCGCTTGGGCAGGCGACGCTGCAGCGGCATCTGACCGCCTTCGAAGCCGACCTTGTGAAAGCCGCCCGCACGGGACTTCTGGCCCTTGTGCCCGCGGCCGGCGGTCTTGCCCAGGCCGGAACCGATGCCGCGGCCCACGCGGCGCCTGGCGTGCTTGGCGCCGGCAGCGGGTTTGATCGTGTTGATTTGCATCACAGCACCCTCACCAGGTACGCCACCTTGTCGATCATGCCGCGAACGGCCGGTGTGTCTTCCAGCATCCGCTGGCTGTTGAGCTTGCGCAGGCCGAGCCCGCGCACGGTGTCGCGGTGCGACTGGCGGGTTCCCGCCACACTGCGGACCAGCTTGACGGTGAGTGTCTTCTTGTCGGACATGGGGGTCTCCAGGGTGCGCGCCCGAGATCAGTTGAACAGGTCCTCGACCGACTTGCCCCGCTTGGCGGCAATCTCGGCCGGCGTCGTCGAGCGCTCGAGCGCATCGAGCGTGGCGCGAACCATGTTGTAGGGGTTGGTCGAGCCATGGCTCTTGGCCACGATGTCGGTCACGCCCAGCACCTCGAAGACGGCGCGCATGGGGCCACCCGCGATGATGCCGTCACCCGGCTTGGCCGGCGCCATGAGCACCTTTGCCGTGCCGTGGCGGCCTTCGACCTTGTGGTGGATCGAGCCGTTCTTCAGGCTGACCTTGATCATGTTGCGGCGGGCCGATTCCATGGCCTTCTGCACTGCGACCGGCACTTCCTTGGCCTTGCCCTTGCCCATGCCGATGCGGCCATCGCCGTCACCGACCACGGTCAGCGCCGCGAAACTCAGCGTGCGACCGCCCTTGACGACCTTGGTGACGCGGTTGACCGCGATCATCTTCTCCTTCAGGCCGTCTTCGTTGCCTTCGGTCTGCGCACGGGGAGTGAACTTTGCCATCTTGATCTTCCTTGCGGGCCCAGGGGGCTCAGAACTTCAGGCCGGCTTCGCGCGCGGCCTCGGCCAGGGCCTTGACCCGGCCGTGGTAGGCAAAACCCGAGCGGTCGAAGGCGACGGTCTCGATGCCGGCGGCCCGGGCCTTCTCGGCAATGCGCTTCCCGACCAGCGTCGCGGCGGAGGTGTTGCCCCCCTTGCCGGCCGCGCCCAGCTGCTCGCGAACTTCCTTCTCGGCCGTCGACGCCGACGCCAGCACACGCGCACCATCCTCGGAGACGACCGACGCGTAGATGTGGAGATTGGAGCGGAAGACGGTGAGTCGGGCCGCCCGTTGCTGGACGATGCGCACGCGGGTCTGCCGGGAGCGGCGCAGACGTTGCTCTTTCTTGGTCATCATGGCGCGGCTCCTTACTTCTTCTTGGTCTCTTTGAGGACCACCCGCTCACCGAGGTAGCGGATCCCCTTGCCCTTGTAGGGTTCAGGGGGCCTGAAGGCACGCACTTCGGCGGCCACCTGGCCGACCTTCTGGCGGTCGGCACCCGAGATCACGATCTCCGTCTGCGTCGGAGTCGCGACCTTGACGCCTTCGGGCATCTCCTTGACGACCGGATGCGAAAAACCGACCTGCAGGTTCAGCTTGGTGCCTTGGGCCTGGGCGCGGAAGCCCACCCCGACCAGCGACAGCCTGGTTTCGAAGCCCTTGGACACGCCGTTGACCATGTTGGCCACCAGCGCACGCAGGGTGCCGCTCATGGCATTGGCTTCGGCGCTGTCGTTGGCCGGCGCGAAGCGCACCGTGCCGGCGTCGTGGGTCACCGTGACCAGCGGGTTAAGCGCACGGGCGAGTGTGCCGTTGCCGCCCTTGACGGTGATCTGATCGGCCGAGACCGCGACCTCCACGCCCTTGGGCACGGAGACCGGCATCTTTCCTACGCGGGACATGTTGCAGTGCTCCCTTAGGCCACGAAGCAGAGGACCTCACCGCCCACGCCGGTCTGGCGCGCCTTGCGGTCGGTCATCACACCCTTGGGGGTCGTCACGATCGCGACGCCGAGGCCGTTCATGACCTGCGGAATCTGATCGTGACCCTTGTAGACGCGCAGGCCGGGACGGCTGACACGCTCGATGCGCTCGATGACGGGGCGACCCGCGTAGTACTTCAGCGCGATCTCGAGCTCGCTCCTGCCGCCCTCGTTGCGGACGACGAAGCCGTCGATGTAGCCCTCGTCGCGCAGCACCTGCGCGATCGCGATCTTCAACTTGGACGATGGCATCACCACGACCGCCTTCTCCACGCTCTGACCATTGCGGATGCGGGTCAGCATGTCGGCGATGGGATCACTCATGCTCATGACGAATCTCCTGATCTTTCCGTCGCGTCACCAGCTGGCCTTGACCACGCCCGGGATGTCACCCTTGAACGCGAGCTCACGGATCTTGTTGCGGCTCAGCCCGAACATGCGGAAGGTGCCACGTGCCCTGCCGGTCAGCTCGCAACGGTTGCGAAGGCGCGTCGGGTTGGCATTGCGCGGCAGCTTCTGCAGCTCCAGCCGGGCGGCGTAACGCTCTTCGTCGCTGCGCTTGGCATCGTCGGCCACGGCCTTGAGCTCGGCATACTTCTTGGCGTACTTGCCGACCAGCTTCTCGCGCTTGGACTCGCGCTGCTTCAGGGAGAGTTTGGCCATCTCGTGCCTCAGTTCTTGAACGGGAAGCGGAAGGCCGTCAGCAGTGCCTTGCACTCCTCGTCGGTCTTGGCGCTGGTCGTGATGCTGATGTTCATGCCGCGGATCGCATCGATCTTGTCGTAGTCGATCTCGGGGAAGATGATCTGTTCCTTGACGCCGACGTTGTAGTTGCCGCGGCCGTCGAAGGCACGACCGGAGATGCCCCGGAAATCGCGGACCCGCGGCAGCGCCACGGTGACGAAGCGGTCGAGGAACTCGTACATGCGCACGCCGCGCAGCGTCACCATGCAGCCTATGGGCACGCCGTCGCGGATCTTGAAGCCCGCAATGGCCTTCTTGGACTTGGTGACCACAGGCTTCTGGCCGGCAATCTTGGTCAGGTCGCCGACCGCGTTGTCCATCACCTTCTTGTCGGACACCGCCTCGCTGACGCCCATGTTGAGCGTGATCTTGGTGAGGCGCGGGACTTGCATCACCGAGTCGTAGCCGAACTTGCCCATCAGTTCGGGCACGATCTTCTCGCGGTACAGCGTCTGCAGACGCGCAGGGGGGTTTCGATCCATGACTTACGTCCTCAGGCCTTGATCTCTTCGCCGCTCGACTTGTAGACACGCGCCTTCTTGCCGTCGCCGAGCAGCTTGATGCCGACCCGGTCGGCCTTGCCGGTGGCGGCGTTGTAGATCGCGACGTTGGACTGGTGGATGGGCATGGTCTTGTCGACGACACCGCCTGTCGTGCCCTTCATCGGGTTGGGCTTGACATGCTTCTTGACGACGTTGATGCCCTCGACGACGACACGCTCCTCGTCGACGCGCTGGGTCACGGTGCCGCGCTTGCCCTTGTCGCGGCCGGTCAGCACGATGACCTGGTCGCCCTTGCGAATCTTGTTCATGGTCGTTCTCTCGGTTCGGTCTCGGCGCTCAGAGCACTTCCGGCGCGAGCGAGACGATCTTCATGAAGCGCTCGGAGCGCAGCTCACGCGTCACCGGCCCGAAGATGCGGGTGCCGATCGGCTCGAGCTTGGCATTGAGCAGCACCGCCGCATTGCCGTCGAACTTGATCAGCGAGCCGTCCTGGCGGCGCACGCCCTTGGCGGTGCGCACCACGACGGCGCTGTAGATCTCGCCCTTCTTGACGCGGCCTCGGGGGGCCGCCTCCTTGATGGAGACCTTGATCACGTCGCCGATCCCGGCATAACGGCGCTTGGATCCGCCGAGGACCTTGATGCACATGACGGACTTCGCGCCCGTGTTGTCGGCGACGTCGAGTCGCGATTGCATTTGGATCATTTTTAGTCCCCAACTTCTCCCGCTCCGGGGACGCCGGAAGCGGTCAGTCTTGGGCCCGGTGAATGGGCTGAAAAAGCGGCGCCGCCTGGCGGTCCGACCGGAGGATCTGCGTTGCCGGCATCCGTCGCCCCGCAGCGTGCGGGGTTCCGGCTGCGACATCGTGTCTGCCAACCTGGCCGGGCGCCTGCGCCGGCCTTGTCGAGGATCACGAACCCTGCTTGTCTGGGTTCCAGACGAGGCCCGCGGGTCCGACAAGGCTTGGCACTACTGCGCTTGGCGAAGCCGTGGATTCTCTATCGACCACGCAGGGGATGTCAATACCTTCTGGCGCCCTGCTGCTGTCGCCTGTTTCCGGAACGGCAGGTCAACCGCGAAGCGCCTTGGCCTGACCGAGCAGGGTGGCCGCGTCGCTGACCTCGAACTTGCCGGGTCCCTCGACGTTGAGTGACTTGACCACGCCGTCGACCACCAGCATCGAGTAGCGGTTGGAGCGCAGACCCATGCCACGCGCGGTCAGGTCCAGCGTCAGGCCGGTCTGCTTCGAGAACTCGGCACTGCCGTCGGCCATCATGCGCACCTTGCCCTGCACCTTCTGGTCCCGGGCCCAGGCACCCATCACGAAGGCATCGTTCACCGAGACGCACCAGATCTCGTCGACGCCGGCCGCGCGCAGCGCATCGGCATGCTCCAGGTAGCCCGGCACATGCTTGGCCGAGCAGGTCGGCGTGAAGGCGCCGGGCAGGCCGAAGACGGCCACCGTCTTGCCCGCGGTGGACTTTCCGATGTCGAAGCTGTTGGGGCCGACGCTGCAGCCGTTGCCCTCGACTTCGACGAACTCTTGCAGGCTGCCCGCGGGCAGACGGTCTCCGACTTTCAGCATGGTGATGGATTCCTGGGTGGGTCTTCGGGGTGCCGGCGGCGGCGCGAGTCGCGCCAGGCCTGCGGCTGCGGGCCCCGGAAGCAGCCGAGGCCGGCGACCGGAGTATCCGGCAACCGGCCTCGTCGGGCGGCCCCTGGGGTCATCGGGCGGCCTGCAGGCCGGCCCGTCGAGGACGAAAGGGGCGCGGTTGCGCGCCGGATCAGACCAGCCTGGCCTTCTCGATCAGGCGCGTCACCACCCAGGACTTGGTCTTGCTGATCGGGCGCCCCTCGGCGATCTCGACCAGGTCACCCATCCTGTACTCGCCCTTCTCGTCGTGCGCGTGGTACTTCCGCGAGTGTCCGACGATCTTTCCGTACAGCTCGTGGGCGGCACGCCGTTCGACCAGCACGGTGACGGTCTTGGCGCGCTTGTCGCTGACGATGCGTCCGATCAGCGTGCGGGTGTTCTTCGCCGGGGCAGACTGGACTTCGCTCACTTGGCGGCCCTCTTCTTTTCGGCCAGCACGGTCTTGACGCGCGCGATGTCGCGGCGGGTCTTGCCCAGCTGGGCGTTGTTGGTCAACGATTGGGTGGCCTTCTGCATGCGCAGCCCGAAGTGGGCCTTGAGCAGGTCGGCGACTTCCTTTTCGAGCGCGGCCACGTCCTTGGCGCGCAGTTCGGATGGTTTCATGACAGGGTCTCCGATCAGGTGCCGACCTGGCGAGCGACAAAGGTCGTGCGCAGCGGCAGCTTGGCCGACGCCAGCAGGAAAGCCTCACGCGCCAGCTGCTCGGGAACGCCGTTGAGCTCGTAGAGCACCTTGCCCGGCTGGATCTCGGCGACGTAATACTCCGGGTTGCCCTTGCCGTTGCCCATGCGGACTTCGGCAGGCTTCTGCGAAATCGGCTTGTCCGGGAAGATGCGGATGAAGATTCGCCCCCCGCGCTTGATATGGCGCGAAATGGCGCGCCGCGCGGCTTCGATCTGGCGGGCCGTGATGCGCCCGCGTTCGGTGGCCTTGAGTCCGAACTCACCGAAGGACACCGCCGCTCCACGCGTGGCAATGCCGGTGTTGCGGCCCTTGTGTTCCTTGCGGAACTTGCGACGTGCGGGTTGCAGCATCGTCATTCTCCTTTGCTGTCGCCGGCCGCCGGCGCGCCGGCACGTCGGACTCGCTTGACGGTCGGGCCCTTGGGCCCGTCGGCGGGCGGACGATCACCCGCCGGGGCTGCATCGGCTCGCGGGGCACCGCGGTCACCACTGCCCGGCCGGCCTCGGCCGGCACCCGGGGCGCCGGGGCGCGGACCGCGGCGGGGCCGACGATCGTCTTCGCCCTCGGTCTTGGCCAGCGCCGGCGCCTCGCCATTGGCCAGACGGTCGCCGCGGTAGACCCAGACCTTGACGCCGATCACGCCGTAGGTGGTCTTGGCCTCGGAGAAGCCGTAGTCGATGTCAGCCTTGAGCGTGTGAAGCGGCACCCGGCCTTCGCGGTACCACTCGCAACGAGCGATCTCGATCCCGTTGAGGCGGCCCGACGACATGATCTTGATGCCCTGGGCACCGAGCCGCATGGCGTTCTGCATCGCGCGCTTCATCGCGCGGCGGAACATGATGCGCTTCTCGAGCTGCTGCGTGATCGACTCGGCGATGAGCTGCGCGTCGACCTCGGGCTTGCGCACTTCCTCGATGTTGACGGCCACCGGCACGCCGAGGCGGCGACCGAGTTCGGCCTTCAGGTTCTCGATGTCCTCGCCCTTCTTGCCGATGACCACGCCCGGACGGGCCGAGAAGATCGTGATGCGGGCATTCTTCGCCGGCCGCTCGATCAGGATGCGCGACACCGCCGCGTTCTTCAACCTGGTCTTGAGGAAGTCCCGGACCTTCAGGTCCTCGGCGAGCATGCCGGCAAAGTTCCGGTTGGTCGCGAACCAGCGAGACTGCCAGGCACGCGTCACCGCGAGGCGGAAGCCGGTCGGATGGATTTTCTGTCCCATGTCTTTTCCAGCTCCTCAGTTGCCGACCGTCACGAAGATGTGACAGGTGGGCTTGCTGATGCGGTTACCCCGGCCCTTGGCTCGCGCCGAGAAGCGCTTGAGCGTCGCGCCCTGCTCGACGCAGATCGTCTTGACCTTGAGTTCGTCGATGTCCGCGCCGTCGTTGTGCTCGGCATTGGCGACCGCCGACTCCACCGCCTTCCTGATGATGACGGCGGCCTTCTTGGGCGTGAACGCCAGGATGTTCAAGGCCTGGTCGACCTTCTTGCCGCGAATCATGTCCGCCACCAGGCGACCCTTGTCCACGGAGAGGCGCACGCCACGGACGCTTGCTTTGGTTTCCATCGCCTGCCCCTTACTTCTTGGCCTTCTTGTCCGCGGGGTGACCCTTGAACAAGCGGGTCATCGCGAACTCGCCGAGCTTGTGGCCGACCATCTGGTCGGTGACATAGACCGGGACATGCTGCTTGCCGTTGTGCACGGCCACCGTCAGGCCGATGAACTCGGGCAGGATGGTCGATCGACGTGACCAGGTCTTGATGGGCTTCTTGTCCTTGATCGCCGCCGCCTTCTCGACCTTGGCCATCAGGTGGTGGTCCACGAAGGGACCCTTCTTCAGTGAACGTGCCATGTCCTTGGCCTCACTTCTTGCGGCGCGAGACGATCATCGTCTGCGTGCGCTTGTTGTTTCGCGTGCGGTAGCCCTTGGCCAGGGTGTTCCAGGGCGACACCTGCGCCTGGGCCTCGCCGGTGCGGCCTTCGCCGCCGCCATGCGGGTGGTCGATCGGGTTCATCGCGACACCCCGCACGGTCGGGCGTATGCCCTTCCAGCGGATCGCACCGGCCTTGCCGTACTGGCGCAGGCTGTGCTCCTCGTTGCTGACCTCGCCGATGGTGGCGCGGCAGTCGATGTGGATCCTGCGCACCTCTCCCGAGCGCAGCCGCACCTGCGCGTAGATGCCTTCGCGGGCCATCAAGGTCACCGAGGCACCGGCCGAACGGGCGATCTGCGCGCCCTTGCCCGGCAGCATCTCGACGCAGTGGATGATGGAGCCCACCGGGATGTTGCGGATCGGCAGCGCATTGCCGGCCTTGATCGGTGCCTCCGCGCCGGACAGCAGCGTGGCGCCGGCCTCGACGCCCCGCGGCGCGATGATGTAGCGTCGCTCGCCGTCGGCATAACACAGCAGCGCGATGTGCGCCGTGCGGTTGGGGTCGTACTCGATGCGTTCGACCTTCGCCGGGATGCCGTCCTTGTTGCGGCGGAAGTCGACCACGCGATAGTGGTGCTTGTGACCCCCACCCTTGTGGCGCATCGTGATGTGGCCGTTGTTGTTGCGGCCGGCCTGCTGCTTCTGCGGCTCGAGCAGCGAGGCCTCGGGCGCCCCCTTGTGCAGGTGCTTGTGGACGACCTTGACGACCGCGCGGCGGCCCGGAGAGGTCGGCTTGACCTTGATGACAGCCATTTACGCGGCCTCCCCGGAGAAGTTGAGCTGCTGCCCTTCCTTCAGGCAGACATAGGCCTTCTTGACATGGTCGCGACGGCCGATGCTGCGGCCGAAGCGCTTGACCTTGCCCTTCTGCACGACGGTCTGCACCGACTCGACCTCGACCTTGAACATGAGCTCCACGGCCGCCTTGATCTCGGGCTTGGTCGCCGCGCGCAGGACCTTGAACAGGACCTGGTTGTGCTTCTCGCCGATTCGCGTGGCCTTCTCGGAGATGATGGGCGCGACCAGCACGGTGGCCAGGCGAGCCTCGTCGAACTTGGGAGTGCTCATGCGTACATCTCCTTGAGCGCCTCGATGGCACCCTTGGTCACCAGCACCTTCTTGTAGAAGACCAGTGACAGAGGGTCGGCGTAGCGGGGCTCGACGACCAGCACGTTGGCCAGGTTGCGGGACGCCAGCGCGAGGTTGTCGTCGATGCGGTCGGCGATCACCATCACGGAGTCCAGGCCCATGGCCTTGAACTTGGCCGCCAGCAGCTTGGTCTTGGGCGCGTCGACACTGATCGAGTCGACGACCGCCAGGCGGCCGTCGCGCGCCAGCTGCGAGAGGATGGAGGCCATGCCCGCGCGGTACATCTTCTTGTTGACCTTGTGCGAGAAGTTCTCGTCCGGCCGGTTCGGGAAGATGCGACCACCGCCGCGCCACAGCGGCGAGCTCGTCATGCCCGCACGGGCGCGACCGGTTCCCTTCTGGCGGAACGGCTTCTTGGTCGAGTGCTTGACCTCACCGCGGTCGAGCTGGGCCCGGGTGCCCTGCCGGGCGTTGGCCTGGTAGGCGACCACGACCTGGTGCACCAGCGCTTCGTTGTAGTCACGCGCGAACACGGTGTCGGGCGCGTCGACCTTCTCCGTCGCCTGACCTTGTTCGTTGAGGAGCTCGAGTTGCATCGCTTAGGCTCCCTTGCTCTTTGCCTTGACGGCGGGGCGTACGACCACGTGGCCGTTGCGGGAACCGGGCACGGCGCCGCGCACCAGCAGAAGCTGCCGCCCCTCGTCGACCCGGACGATGTCGAGGTTCTGGGTCGTCACGGTGACGTCGCCCATGTGGCCGGTCATCTTCTTGCCCGGGAATACGCGGCCCGGGTCCTGCGCCATGGAGATCGACCCCGGCACGTTGTGCGAGCGGCTGTTGCCGTGCGAGGCGCGCTGGGAGCCGAAGTTGTGCCGCTTGATCGTGCCGGCAAAGCCCTTGCCGATCGAGGTCCCCTGGACATCGACCTTCTGGCCGGTGGCGAACAGCCCCACGGGCAGCTTGGCACCGGCCGGGTACTGGGCGGCCACCTCGGCGCTGACGCGAAACTCCCTGAGGAGTTCACCGGCCTCGACGCCCGCCTTGGCCAGGTGGCCGGCCTCGGGCTTGTTGACGCGCGAGGCCTTGCGCTTGCCGTAGGCCACCTGAAGGGCGGTGTAGCCGTCGGAGTCGACGGTCTTGACCTGGGTGACGCGGTTGTCGGCGACGTCGATCACCGTCACGGGAACGGCGTCGCCGTCATCCGTGAAGATGCGCATCATGCCGACCTTGCGGCCCAGCAATCCGAGGCTTTCGCTCAGACTCATGCTGCTTCTCCAGCGCCACCCCTGCCGGGGCTCGCGGCGCCTGTTTGTTCACGATCCCGACATCGATTGGCCGGGGCGGGGGCCGGTGCCGGCCGCTCCATCATCACGCCTCGGCAATGCGAGGCCGGTGACTGAGCGGCAGGCCGGAGGCCCATGACATGCCTGGGGGTTTCGCTGCGACGCGTCTGCGCCGCCGCTTGCCGCCAGGAACCCCTGGCGGACCAGGGAAAGCCTGCGAGTATAACCCATGCTCCGGGGCCCAGGGGAGCCCCGGTGGAAAGGGTCAGATCACTGCAGCTTGATCTCGACGTCCACGCCAGCGGGAAGGTCGAGCTTCATCAGCGCGTCGACGGTCTTGTCGGTCGGGTCGACGATGTCCATCAGGCGCTGGTGCGTGCGGATCTCGAACTGGTCGCGGCTGGTCTTGTTGACGTGTGGCGAGCGCAGGATGTCGAAGCGCTGCATGCGCGTCGGCAGGGGCACCGGACCCTTGACGATGGCGCCGGTGCGCTTGGCGGTCTCGACGATCTCTGCCGCCGACTGGTCGATCAGCTTGTAGTCGAATGCCTTCAGGCGGATGCGGATCTTTTGCTTGGTCGACATGGCCGATCCTTATTCGATGATCTTGGCCACGACGCCGGCACCGACGGTGCGGCCGCCCTCGCGGATCGCGAAGCGCAGGCCTTCCTCCATCGCGATCGGCGCGATCAGCTTGACCGTGATGCTCACGTTGTC
>Ga0209573_1004142_pt1 | contig 14771 bp, 9 predicted proteins | sample TNRBio252014_DNA_FD_185870 | JGI IMG/M metagenome (GOLD analysis project Ga0209573, IMG submission 185870) | Wastewater treatment Type I Accumulibacter community from EBPR Bioreactor in Madison, WI, USA - TNR Reactor_6/25/2014_ DNA (SPAdes)... | ecosystem: Engineered > Bioreactor > EBPR >...
GCCCCTCCGTCCGGCTGGCGCGGCCAGCTTGCCAGCCGCCGACGACGCGCTGCGCGCCGAAACGCTCTACGAGCAGGGCATGGCCTACTACCAGCGCCGCGAGTGGCGTCAGGCGTTGGACCATTTTCGACGTCTCAAGGCCGTCGAACCCAACTGGCCCGGCCTGGACCCGCTGATCGACGAAGCAAGCTGGCTGTTGCAGCTTGAACAGGTCGATGCGCGCGCCGGTCTGGTGCCGCTGGAAGAAGACGCCGAACGCAAGCGCCGGCCGGGCGCCGCGTTGCGCTGGCTGGCTGTGCTGGCTTTGGTGGCTGCTGCGCTGGCCGCCTTGGCCTGGTGGCAGGGTTGGCTGCCCGGTCTCAGCGACCGGCTGGAGTACGAAGCGCTCTACAACCGCGGACAGTCCAGCCTGGCTGTGGGCGATTACCAGGGAGCCAAGGACGCGTTCGGCAGCCTGGCGCGTCTGGCCCCAGAGCGTTTCGTGGCGCTGGCGCAAGAGGGAATGGAGCGGGCCGCGCGGCTGGAGCAGGTGGCCCTGGCCTACGAAGAAGCCAACGCCGCCATCCTCGCCGAGGACTGGGACACGGCCGAGGCCCGGCTGCGCTCGATCCTGGTCGTCGACCCGGTCTATGCCGACGCCAGCGAGCGCCTGGACTTCGTGCTGCGCCAGCGTGAGACCTCGGCGCTGTTCCGCGCGGGCGTGGCGGCCTACGACGACGGCAACTTCAGCTTAGCCATCGAGCAGTTGGAACGACTGAGTGAACTGGACGCAAGCTACCAACGCGACGCCGTGCGTGAGCTACTCTTCGTGCTCTACCTGCGCGATGGTCGGGCATTGCTGGCCACGCCCGACGCCAGCGCCGACGCCATTCGCCTGGCGTTGGCCCGCTTCGGCAAAGCGTTGGCGCTGCGCCCGCGCAACGTCGAGGCGGCCGAGGAACGGCAACTGGCCAACCGCTTCCTCAGCGCACGCACTGCCCTCGATCGTGATGAGCTAGCCCAGGCTGGCGTGGCCCTGGCAGATCTGCTGGCCGATCAGCCCGACTACGCGGCTGGCCAGGCGGCCGAACTGTATTATCGAGTGCTCCTGCGCCAGGGCGAGACGGCTTTGGCGGCGGGCGACGAGGGGACGGCTGCGCTGGCTCTACAGAGTGCGCTCGCGCTGGCCGTGCAGGACCCCTCGCAAGCCCGCCGCGCCTTGCAACAGCTCCAGCCGACAGCCACACCCACTCCGTCGATCGAGGCCGCGCCAACGCCCTTCGTCCAGGCCCAGGCTGACAGCCTCAACGTGCGGCTGGGGCCCGGCACCGACTTCCCCATCGTCGGCCAAATCGGCGCCGGCGGCCAGTTGGCGCTGCTGGGCCGCAATGAAGCGGGCGACTGGCTGGTAGTGTGCTGCGTTGATGACAGGCCCGGCTGGGTGGCCGCGCGTCTGGTGAGCACCGATGCCGACATCATGGCGCTGCCGGTGGGGCTGCCTCCCCCGCGCGTGCCCACCGCGCCGCCTCCAGCCACGCCTGCTCCCGCGGCCACCCCGACGCCCACGCGGGCGGCCACGGCCGAGCCCCCACCCGCGCCCACCCGCGCCCCTCCGCCGCCTGCGCCTACTGAAGCGCCGCCCACGGCGACTCCGCTGCCGCGTTAGCCATGCAGACGTCCGCTCTACCCGCCCCACAGCCCCAGCCGGCGCCTTGGTACCGCCAGCGCAGCCTGCAACTGATCGTGGCTACGCTGGTCTTTCTTTCGCCGCTGTTGGCCCTGCCCATCGCGTGGTCGCAGGCCCCGGCCAGCCAGCCGCTGGCCCTGCGCGGCCAGCCGGTGCTGCGCTTGCAGGCCCGGCCCAGCGGCGCAGCCACTCTGCTCTATGGCCAGACCCCCGGCAACCTGTGGCGCAGCGTCGACGACGGCGTGACCTGGACGCGCGCCGACAACGGCCTGCCGGCGGCCGGGCTGGGAGCTGGCCTGCTGCTTGACTGGGCCGTGGCCGCAGCCGATCCGTGGACCGTCTATGCGCTGGCGCGCAGCGACGGCGCGGTGCGGCTGTTTCAAAGCAGCGACGGCGGCGCCACCTGGCGGGCCGGCAGCCGCTGGCCCGCCGACGATGAGGCAGAGAGCTGGTCCCAGGCCCACACCCTGGCGCTGCCGGCCAACGATCCACAGGGGGTCTACCTGGCCAGCGGAGCGCAGCTTTGGCTCAGCAGCGATGGCGGTCGTTCGTGGCGTCGCTCTGGCCTGTTGCCAGGCAACGCAGCCGGCGCGCGTCACCTGCTGCTGGCTGTGGACAGTGAAACGCCTGCCCTCCTCTACGCGTCGACCGGGACCGGCGTCTGGCGCAGCCTGGACCAGGGGCTAAACTGGCAGCCGGCCGGCGATCTGCCCCCGTTGGCTGAAGTTGCCAGCCTGGCCGCCGCGCAGGAGCGCAGCGGTCTGGTCTTTGCCGGCGGCCGCGCCGTAGTTTTTCACAGCGCCAACGGCGGCGAGCGCTGGACCGCCGCCGAGCTGCCGGGCGCGGTGGGGATGGTGCGCACGCTGCTGGTTGACCCGCGGGTGGGCGAGACCTTGTTTGCCCTGGACGAGCACAGCCAGCTCTTTCGCTCCGACGACGCGGGACAAAGTTGGCAGACGTTCAGCAGCCAGCGCGGCCAACTGCTGACCGCCCTGGCCCTGAACCCAGTGCGACGTGATCGCCTCTACAGCGCAGGCCATGACGGCGTCTGGTCGCAGCCGGTGGACCTGTTGCTGCCGACGGCAACGCCGACCGCCACGCCCAGCCCCACACCCACACCCAGCGCCACGCCCACAGCAACGCCGACCGCCACCGCCACGGCGACGCCTACTGCAACCTCCACGCCTACAGCCACACCCTCGCCAACCGTCACAGCGACCCCTAGTGCTACCCCGACCCGCACAGTTGCGCTGGCGGCAACGGCCACTGCGACCGCGACGGCGACGTCCACGGTCAGCGGAAACTCGGCCGGGGCGCCGCCCGCTCAGCCCACTGATCCGCCAGCGTCGGGGGGAGGCGCCGTTCCAACCTCCCCGCCGCCCGCGCCTGGCCCCACCAGCGCGCCCACCATCCCGCCGACACCGCCGCCGCGATGAACATCAATTATGCCCGGCTGCGCTCCAACGAGCTGCGCTACAGCATCCCGGTCAAATGGCTGTTGTTAGCTATCGGCGTATGGCAGCTCACGCAGGGCGCTACGGCGGCAGTCCAGGCCGCTGTCGGCGGTTATGCGCTGATCACCCTGGCCACAACCGTCTATTTCGTCAGTCCGCTCAGCGGCCGGCTGGATGCCACCTGGCCCTATTGGCTATCACAGTTGGTGGATGTATTCTTCGTCACCGCGCTGATCGCCCTGGACGAGGGGGTAGCCAGTCCGCTCTATTTGTTCTATCCGGTGTTGGCGCTCAAGTCGCTGGTCTATGGGCCTGACGCGCGTTGGCTGGTCTGGCTGCCCTTTGCGTACGGCCCGCTGTACGCGCTGGCGTTGGTAGTCTCCTACGGCAGCCTGGGCTTCCTGGCCGACCCATTTTTTCTCACCCGCTACCTGCTGCTGCTGCTGCTGATCTTTGGCATCGCGGGGGCCAGCCTGGTGCTGGCCGGCCGGCTGAGCGAGGTGGACCGCCTGCAGGTGGCGCTGGCCGCGCGCAGCGAGGACCTGGCGGCCCAGGCGCGCGCCTTGCAACGCACTGCCACCGACCTGGGCGACCGCGTGCTGGAGCTACGCGCGCTGCAAGAGGTGGCCAAGGCGCTGTCAGCCACGCTCTACCTCAACGACACCTTGCGCACCATCGCCGACCGCCTGAGCCGGCTGGTAGAGTCGCCCTATTGCGCCGTGGCTTTGCTGGACGAGCCGCGCCAGGCGATGAGCCGCATCGTGACGCCCGACGGCGCGCCCAGCCCGCTGGCCGGGCCAGTAGCGGTGAGCGTACCAGCCAGCTTCCAGGAAGCGCTCAACTCCGGGCGGAGCCAGGTATTGAGTCCAGCGGCCGGCGTCGACGGACGGGCGGGTGTGCTGGCGTTGACCCAGGCCTGGCCCGTGGCCGCGCTGGAGGTCACGCCCATGATGGTGCGCGGCCAGCCCATCGGCGCGCTGCTGGTCGGCGTCAACGACGGCGATGCCAGCAGCCGCGTCCAGCGCGGCCTGACCGAGAGTTTCGCCTATTTCGCGGCCACAGCAGTGGAGAACGCCCGTCTCTACGGCGACTCGACCGACAAGCGGCGCGAGCTGGAAGCGGTGCTGGCCGGCATTGGCGACGGCGTGCTGGTGGCCGACACCGAGGGCGACCTGGTGCTGATGAATCCGGTGGCAGCGCGCCTCTTTATGTTGGACGGCCCACCGGCCGGCGCGCCGATTCGGCGTCTGTTGTCGGCCGACGAACTGGTCGATCTGCTGGAGGAGACCGTCGTCGCCGGCCATGTTCTGATCCGTGAACTGCCCATTGCGGCAGCCGGTTTTGCCAGCGACGGCCAGCCGCGCACCTTTCAGGCGCTGGCGGCGCCGCTCTACCGTGCGACCGAAGCAGGCGAGCAGGTCGGCGGCGTGGTGGTGGTACTGCGCGACATTTCCGCCCAAAAAGAACTGGAGCGGATGAAGTCCAACTTCCTCTCGGTCGTCTCGCACGAGTTGAAGACGCCGCTGCACTCGATCAAGGGCTTCGTCGAAATCATCTTGATGGGCAAGACCGGGCCGGTCACCGACCTGCAGCGCGACTTCCTGGGCACGGTGCAGGAGCAAACCAGCCATTTGCAGCGCATGATCGAAGACCTGTTGGAGTTCAGCCGCCTGGAGTCAGGCCAGGTGCGGCTGCGGCCAGTGCTGATGCAGCCGGCCGAGCTGGCCATAAACGTGGCGGCTAAGCTGGAGCCGCTGGCCCAGAAGAAGGGGCTGGCCGTCACCTGCGAGCTGCCGGAGGGCCTGGCCGAGATCGAGGCCGACGTCATGCGCCTGGAGCAGGTCTTGACCAACCTGGTGGAGAACGCCATCAAGTTCACGCCCGAGGGCGGCCGGGTGCGGGTGTGCGGCTGGGATCGAGGCGACAGCGTGGAGATGGCGGTGATCGACAGCGGCATCGGCGTGCCGGCCGAGGAGCGTGAACGGATCTTCGAGCGCTTTTACCAGGTGGACAGCAGCGCGCGGCGGCGCTACAAGGGCACCGGGCTGGGCTTGACCATCTGCAAACACATCGTCAGCCAGCATGGCGGCCGCATCTGGGTGGAGGATGCCGAAGGCGGCGGCAGCCAGTTCCACATGGTGCTGCCCAAAGTCTTCCCACTGGAGCCCACGCGCGCGGCCGCGCTGGATTTTGGCGCTCTGGCCTATCGCTAGGCGAAACCAATACTTGGCAAGTTCAGGGGAGTGTGCTAGAATGGCTCGTGAAGGCGTCGGCGAGGTTTGGCTTGTTTCTCTCAGGGCAAGATACAAGACTCTCCCTCACCTCCGTGGCCAGGTGCGTTCCCCCCCGCCCGCGCACTGTCGGCCTTGGTACCTTGAACGTCGCACCTTCATAGTAACAGCAGACCCGGCGCTATGCGCCGGGTCTGCGATTCTACAGCCAAGTGCAGGTCGTCACGATTCGCCCGCGCAGAGGCCAGAAACGCCAAAGGGGTCTGCCTTTCTTTGCGGTCTTTGCGCCTTTGCGTGCGCCAAAATCGAGTAGTTGAGGTGCCCGGCACTGGAACCGAGCTTGTCATCATGTGCGAATCGTCGCAAAAGTGCCGGGCACCTCTGCGCAGTTACTTTGTTGACGCTATATTTACTGCCGGCAGGCCGCAGCGATCGCCTCGACGGCCGTGTCCAGCTCGGACTGGTTGGTGAAAAACGCCAACGAGAAGCGCAGGGCGTTGAACTCGCGGATCACGTTGCTGATGATGCGCTGCTGCTCCCACAGGCGCTGCTGAAGGGCATCGTAGCGCCAGCCATCCACGCGCAGTGTGACCAGGCCGGTACCCAGAGCCCCATCCCGCGGGCTGAGCAGTGTGACCTGCGGGATCGTTTGCAGTTGGCCGGTGAAGTCGCGGCGCAGTCGCTGCACACGCGCCTCGATGGCCGCCAGACCGACGCCCTCGACGAACTCGATGGCCTTGCCGAAGGCCAGGTAGAGCGGCCAGGCGCGTGTGCTCTGCTCGAAGCGGGCGGCTGTGTCCTGCAACTGATAGCTGCGCGCCGCCCGGTCGAAGGCCTGCCCCACGTCCCAGCCCAGCCAGATGGGGCGCAGGCGCTGCACGTGCTCGCGCCGCAGGTAGAGCATGCCCACGCCTTGCGGGCCCAGCAGCCACTTGTGGCCGCAGGCTGCATAGAAGTCACAGTCCAGCGCCTGGACATCGACCGCGAACTGTCCCTCCGCGTGCGCGCCGTCGACCAGCGTCAGCACGCCAGCCTGGCGGGCCAGCCGGCACAGCCGCTCCATGGGCAGGCGCAGGCCGGTCAAGCAGGAGACGTGGCTGAGCTGGGCCAGCCGCGTGTGTGGGGTCAGCAGGGCCTGGAAGCGGTCGACGATCTGGTCAGCGTCGTCGACCACCTCCAGCCAGCGCAGCTCGACCCCGGCCCGCTCGGCCAAGGCCAGCCAGGGCACCGTGCCGCTGGGGTGCTCGTGGTCGGTCAGGATCACCTGGTCGCCCGGCTGCCAATCCAGGCCGTGCAGCACGATGTTGATGCCGTCGGTGACGTTGCGGGTCAGGGCGATGTCGGCTGGATCGGCGTGCAGCAGCGCGGCTATCTGCTGGCGTACAGCCTCGAAGCCGTCCAGTTCCATCTGCCAGAAGACGGCAGGCGAAAAAGTGCCCTGGCGTTCGATCTCGCCATAGACGCGCCGAATTTCGTCGGCTACCGGCGTGGGCATGGGGCCGAAGGTGCCGGTGTTGAGGTAGATGCTGCTGGCGAGGGCGGGGATGGCTGCGCGGATGTGTTCCAGGTTCATGGGGATTGCGAAGGTGGCTCGGTCAGGAGACCGGCCACAGCGACGTCCGATAACCGATCACCGATTACCGCTTACTGATCACCAGGAACTGAGCGCTCTTGACCGGTTGTCAACGACTGCTCCGGCTCCAGCGGCATGATCAACGCCAGCACCACATAGAGCAGCAGCAGCGTGCCAAAGGACATGAAGCCCACGATCACCGCCAGAACACGGATCAGAACAGGATCGAGGTTGAAGTAATGGCCAAGGCCAGCGCAGACGCCTGAAATCACCCGGTCGTTCCGGGAGCGGTAGAGTCGCTTTTCCATGATGCTTTCTCCTTCTGAATGGGTCTGAGCGTCGCAGCGCGCGACGCAGCTTGCATAGCTCATTACGCAGCAGCGCGCGACTGGTTTCAAGTTTGGCGTCACCTGCCCATTTTGACAGAAGCGCGCAGCGTGTGGATACTGAATGGCTGGTGCAGTCCACGGCGCCGCCGCATCTTGTGGCCCGGCGCCGTGTTTTATACAGCGTAGGAGCAACCGTCCATGTCCGTCCGTGTGATCTGCGATTCCAGCCAAAACGTACCGGCCGCCTACCTCCAGCACCTTGGCATTGTCGAGTGCCAGGCCAGCCTGATCTTCGGCAACGAGGTGTACCTCAACAAGGTGGACATGCCGGAAGCTGAGTTCTACCGCCGGCTGGCCAGCCTGCCCAAGGATGCGCCGCTGCCGACCACCACCCAGCCCTCGCCCGGCCAGTTCATCGACGCGTTGCAGCAGATCAAGGCTGAAGGCGCCAGCAGTGCGATCATTACCGCGGTCTCGGCCAAGCTCAGCGGCACCTACAACTCGGCCGTGCAGGCAGCCGAACACGAGACCGACATCCCGGTGACGCTGTGGGACACCAGCGGCGTCTCGATTGGCGGCGGCTGGCAGACGATTCGGGCGGCCGAGATGGCCCAGGCAGGCGCTTCCCACGACGAGATTATGGCTGCGCTGCCAGCGATCCGCGCCAACATCAACACGGTCTTCACGGTCGATACGCTCAAGTATCTGGCAGCCAGCGGCCGGCTATCTTCGGCCCAGGCGATGATGGGCACACTGCTCAACGTCAAGCCGATGTTGATGGTGGACGATGGCCTGCTCAAGCCTTTCGGCCGGGAGCGCGGGCGCAAGAGCGCCAAGAAAGCGCTGATCGAGGCGAGCCGCACCAAGGCCGGCGACCGTCCTGTGCGCGTGGCCATCGCCCACACCAATGTGTTGGCAGAGGCGCAGGAATTCGAGTCCGACGTGCGCGCTGCCTTGAACGTCCGCGAGCTGATCATTATCGAGCTAGGCCCGGTGTTGGCTGCGCTGGCCGGCCCCGGCGTGCTGGCTTTGGGCGCACTGCAGGAGACGCCATGAGAATCGTGTTGGATGCTATGGGCGGCGACCACGGGCCTGAGGTCACAGTAGCCGGCGCCGTCGCCGCGGCCCGCGAGTTCAAGCTGGACCTGATTCTGGTGGGCCAGGAGGCGGTGGTGCGGCAGGAACTGGCCAGGCACGACAGCGCCGGCCTGTCCATCGCCGTGGTCGACGCTGCCCAAGAGATCACCATGGAGGACAAGCCGGGCGATGTGGTGCGCGGCAAGCCCCAGTCCTCGATGCACGTGGGCATGCGGCTGGTCAAACAGGGCGAGGCTGATGCGTTCGTGACGATGGGCAACACCGGCGGCGCGCTGGCTGTGGCGTTGTTCGAGCTGGGCCGCATCAAGCTGGACGGCCAGCGGCGCATCCACCGGCCCGCCCTGGCCACGCGCTTCCCCACCAAGAGCGGCTCGTGCCTGCTGATGGACATCGGCGCCAACACCGACTGGAAGCCGGTCTTCCTGCAGCAGTTTGCGGTCATGGGCAACATCTATGCCCAGAGCATGTTGGGCCTGGCCAGCCCGCGCGTTGGCCTGGTGTCCATCGGCGAGGAAGAGGGCAAGGGCAATGTCCAGGTCAAGGAAGCCTACGACCTGATCAAGGCGACGCCGGGCCTGCATTTCGTCGGCAATCTGGAGGGCAAGGATATCCCGGCTGGCAACGCGGACGTGGTGATCACGGACGGTTTCACCGGCAACGTGATCATCAAGCTCTCCGAGGGCGTGGCCTCGCTGATCGTGCAGGGCCTGCGCGAAGAGCTGATGCGCACCCTGCGCACCAAGCTGGGCGCGCTGCTGGCCAAGCCGGCCTTCCGCGCCTTTGCCAAGAAGATGGACTATGCCGAGTACGGCGGCGCGGTGCTGCTGGGGCTGAACCACATCTGTATCATCGGCCACGGCCGCTCCAATGCCCGCGCGGTGCGCAGCGCGTTGAAGGTGGCCAGCGAGGCGGTGCAGGCCGATGTTCCTGGCAAGATTCGCGCCGGCCTGGCCCAGCAGCCGGCGCTGCTCGATAGCTCCGATTGACGGCGAGAGCACGATCCGCGCGGGCGCCTGCGCCCGACGGGTCGAAGACGCCTTGCTGATCAGACGCCCATGCGCTGGGCGCACAACCGTCAATGAAAGCGCAGCGGGCTCGGTCGGAGACCGGCCCAAGCGATTTTCAGGATAGCTTATTCGCAAGACCCAGCTATGGGCTGGGCGTAACACCACAACCTTTAGCGAGATAGACAGTATGCCAACTTTGCATGAAACCCTGGAAAGGCTGCCGGCCAACGTGCGGCATGCCTTGATCGACGAGCTACAGGGGCTGAACGGCCACCAGCAGGACGATCTGCCGCCGCTGCCCGATGATGCGCTGCTAGTGGCCCTGAAGTCGGCCATCAACGGCGTGACCGAACGCAAGCGCCGCCGCGTGGTGATCACCGGCATCGGCGCGGTGACTCCGGTGGGCAATACGGCTACCGACACATGGGCCGCCCTGGTGGCCGGCCAGTCCGGCATCACCGCAGTCACTCAGTTTGACGCGACTCCCTACGACAGCCACGTGGCTGGCGAGATCAAAGGCTTCAACCCTGAGCTGCGCATCGCGCGCAAGGAAGTCCGGCGCATGGCCCGCTGCTCGCAAATCTCGGTCGTGGCAGCCTATGAAGCCATCGAGGACGCGGGGCTGGACCTCCAGCAGGAAGACCCGACGCGCATGGGCGTGATCATGGGCACGGGCGTCGGCGGCCAGGACATGTTCGTAGATATGATCCGGTCGGGCGCCAGCGCCGGCCGGATGCGCAGCCGGCCGGTGGATGTGATCAACGGGCTGCCCAACATGCCGGCCTTCCACGTCAGCAATGTCTTCGGCTTTCGCGGGCCGCTGAACACCGTGGTGACGGCCTGCGCGGCCGGCACTCAGGCCATCGGCGTGGGCACCGAGGAGATCCGGCGCGGCGCGGCCGATGTGATGGTGGTGGGCGGCACCGAAGCGATGATCTCCGAGGTCTTCTTCGCCACCTTCGAGGCCATGCGGGCCGTCACCACCCAGAACGATGATCCGCCGCGCGCCAGCCGGCCCTTCGACGCCACGCGCGATGGCTTTGTCATCGGCGAGGGGACTGCCATCTTCGTGCTGGAGAGCCTGGAGCACGCTTTGGCGCGCGGTGCGCGCATCTACGCGGAGGTGCTGGGCTGGGGCGAGTCGGCCGACGCCTACCATATCGCCGCGCCCGATCCGGAGGCCAAGGGCGCTGCGCTTTGTATGCACAACGCGCTGGCCGACGCCGGCATCAGCCCGGACGAGGTGAGCTACATCAACGCGCACGCCGCTGGCACGCCGTTGGGCGACGCGCATGAGACCAAGGGCATCAAAGATGTCTTTGGCCCACGCGCCTACGAGATTCCAGTCAGCTCCACCAAGTCGATGGTAGGGCACCTGTTCGGCGGCGCGGGCGCCATCGAGGCGTTGGCGTGTGTTTATGCCGTCCACACCGACACGATCCACCCGACTATCAACTATCATACGCCCGATCCAGAGTGCGACCTGGACTACGTGCCCAACGTGGCGCGCCATACGGAGGTCAACGTGGCCCTGTCCAACTCCTTTGGGCTGGGCGGCCAGAACGCTTGCCTGATCGTCGGCAAGTATCGACCTTAAAGGAGACAAGTAGGCAGAGAAACGGTAAACGCCTTCTCTGCTCAAGCAGCCTGAAAGCATTATGCGCATCTACACCAACGACAAATACATCAAACGACGAGCCAAGGTCGGCCAATACGTTAGTTGGGCCGGCTTGGCCGTGTTGGCCCTGGGCCTGTTCATCACCATTCGCACGTCGCCAGGCGTCTTTCTGCGCTTCTCCAACGATCCCACCGCGCTGACGCGTGAGGTCTCCCGCAACCGCAACGCCCTTGGCTTCATGGGCTTCGAAGAACTGGCGCTGGCTGAGAACCCGGTGCGCGTGTTGGCGATCGATGGCGTTGCTCCCAGCGAGGAGACGATCGCAGCGGGCACGTATCCGCTGACCGGGCAAGGGGGGCCTGTCGTCGTGTTCGTCAACCCCCAAAACACCTGGGTCGGCGAAGGCGTCAGCATGGCCGTCTTGGCGCAGCTCTTTTCTACAGAGAACAGCCGCTGGGTCGACGTGGAGTCCGGCTGGCCTGGGCAGGCCATGGTGCGCCTCAGTTTGCCCCAGGAGAACAACGCGGACTTCGCCACCTTCCAAAGCGTCGTGATGGAACCGGTGTTCGGCGCCAACGCTGAGCAGGTTCTGGTCGGCACCGTCAACCCCAACTACAGCCGGATGGTGCTGCTGAGCTTTGCCTGTCTGGGCTTGGGCTTCATTGCCGCGCAGATCGGCAACTATAACCAACGGCGCTTCAACCGTCCGCCGCGGCCGGATGAGCGGCTGGCCAAGGAATTGAAGGGCTTCGACGATCGCTATTCGCTGTTTGCCTGGATGCTGCCGGCTGCCTACGTCTTCCTCGGCCCTACCGGGGTCTATGCGTTTGCTTTGCGTGAACAGGGCGGCCTGGTGACCAACGAGCGGGACAAATGGAAGCACAAGGGCTCCCGGTTGAATTTCTTGCTGGCCTTCAGCAACGAGGGCATCGGCTCACCCACCCTGGACGCCCAAAACGACGCGGCCAAGATGGAGAAATTCATCGCACAACACCTGCCCGACGTAGCGGTCGAGGTGCAGCCGATGGCGCTGTTTATCAACCCCCAGGTGAAGCTGGAACTGAAGAGCCCATCGATTCCGGCGGTCAAGCCAGACCAACTGAAAACCTTGCTGCGCCAGCGCACCAAGGACAATCGGCTGGACGCAGCCACCTTGCAGCAACTGCAAACCCTGTTCGAGACGCCTGCCCGCTAGTTTCGTGTCAAGGCTCATTCGAGGAGTTCGCACGTGGGCGTGCGAACTCCTCAAATCACGGCTGACGAGACACTAGCGCGCCGCAGGATAGCCGGCTCACGGGCCGTCTTTCGTGTCCACGAAAGGCGGCTCGTTTTCACTGTGGCCCGACTGCCAGGTTGGGCAGCAGCAGGGAACGCCATAGAATATCCAGCGGAGGCTCCACCCGGTTGGCGAGCGGATCGAGTTGCTCGCCCGTCACTGGGTCGAACAGGCCGATCTCCAGAAAGTATTCGCCAGAGGGCATATCTTCGGGCAAGCGCACGCGAAACTCGTCGACGTAGAGCTTGCCCGACTGGTACTGGCTGGTCAGCCGGCCGCCGGGCGCGTAGTTTTCCTGCTGCGCCCAGATGCCGTCGCCGCTGCGCGGGTTGAGCGGATCGTCGGGGTGCAGGTTGCGCACATGGACGAAGCTGTGCAGCAGCGGCGATGGCTGCGCCGTCCCCTGCCAGTAGAGGTTGACGCGCAGCTCGTCGCCCTGCGCCAGCTCGTAGGCCGAGACGCTGTAGCCGCGCAGCACCGGACCGCCGATGAAGGGCACATCCACCGCGGCCTGTGCGCCACACACCTGCTCGCCGGTGGAAGTACAGCGAAACCAGGTGGTCTGGGGATCGATCACGGCGAACTTGGCCAGCAGCACCAGGCTGAGCGCGGCCAGCAGCCAGGCGGGAGGCGCCGGCTCGGCGGCGGCTGGCGACGCCAAGGCGCCGTCTGGCCCAGACGCCACGGCGTTGCGCCGCCACAGCGTCCATGCGCCCAGCGCCAGCAGCCCCAAAGCGGCCAGGGCGCTGACCAGCAGCCCGACCTGTTCAGCCGCCGTGCTGCCGTAGCGCAGCGCCAGGCGGTGCTCGCCGGCAGGAATCTGCACCTGCACCAGGCCGCGCCCTTCCTGATAGCCCAGCACCGCTGGCTCCCCGTCCAATGTTGCCTGCCAGCGCGGATAATAGTGCAGGTAGAGAGTGATGGTCGCCGGCTGCGAGGCCGTCAGCTCCAGATCCCAGGCGCTGCTGCGCACGCTGGCCGAGCGCACCTGGACGCCGGCAGGCGGATTAGCCAGCGGGCGCTGCTGCGGGTCGAAGTCAGGTCCCAACTCGGCCAGCAACTGATCATCGAACCGCAGGGTGTGCCAGCGCGGCTCAAACTCGCCAAAGGCGGTCAACGCGCGGCCGCCGGTGGCGATCTCCGCGGCGCGCACCTCGGCCAGGCTGACGCGGTTGCCAAACTCCACGTAGCGCAGTTGCAGCTCGACGTACAGCGATGGCACAGCCGCGGCCACCAGCGCGATGCCCAGCGCCAGCGCCGCCGGCATCTGGCGCCTGGCCGGCAGCAGGCTGACCAGCAGGCCGGCCGTCATGGCGCTGAACAGCGCCTGGAGGCCCATCAGGCGGGTGCGATACTGCACGCGATAGAGCAGCGGCTCCAGCAGCCGCCACAAAGGATCGGACGCGCTGGTGAGCATCCAGGTCAGGAACAGCCCGGCGCCGGCCGCCACAGCCAGGGCTACGGCCAGTTGACGCCGCCCTTGGCGCCAGGCGATCAGCGCGCCCGGCAGGCCCAGCGCCAACAGCGCTGCGTGCAGCAGCCCCATGCGCACCCCCGTTTGGTTGGCGTCGCGCGCCGTGTCGTAGACAGCTGGCGGGGCGAGCAGGCGGTCCAGCGGCAGGGAGCCGGTGACCGGATTGCCTTCGGGGGTGCCGAAGTTGCGCTCCACGTGGACGTAGGCTTGCTCAGGGATCATGGGCGCCCAGATCACGGCCGTCAGCAGCATGCCGGTGAGAAGGGCCAACAGGGGGGCGACTGTGCGCCAGCGCCAGGCCAGGCCGCCAGCCAGCAGGAGGGCGAAGGGCGCCAGCAGCAGCGGCGCCAGCACGTGGCTGGCAATGGCCATGCTCCACAGCAGCACAGCCAGGCTGAAGCGGCCCACGCCGGGGCGCTTGGCCAGCCAAATCAGCGACCACAGCACCCAGGGATAGAGAAACATGCTGTAGGCTTCGTTGCTGCCCCGCTCCAGCGCGTTGCGCAGCACGTAGGGCGCGTAGAGAAAGGCCACGGCCGCCAGGAAGGCCGGCCAGCGTCGCCCGGTCAGCTCCAAGGTGAGCAGAAATGCCCCCAGAAAGGCCGCCAGCAGGCCGGCCGCGATCAGAATGCGCCAACCGATGGGGTGCTCGATGCCCAGGCGAAAGAGGCCGTCCAGCAGCGCGTAGGGCAGCGGCCCCTGGAAGGTAAAAAGCGGGCTGCCCAGCCCCCAGTGCAGGAACTGCACCCAGCGCGGCAGCAGCGCGCCGTCGCTGACAGCCTGAGAATAGACCACGGCGCGCAGCACGTGCTCGGCCGCCGCGTCGTAGGCGAATGCGGCAACGTTGTAGAGTAGAGCGGTCGCCACGGCTGTGGCCGAGAAGACAAGAAACAGCCACCACCAGCGCAGGGCCAGCCGGCTACGCATCCTCTTCGACCTGCTCCAGGCCGACGGCCATCAGATAGCCGCGCGCTCGTTCGCTGCGGGGATACTGGTTGACCAGCCGCCAGAAGCGCTGACCGTGGTTGGCTTCCAGCAGGTGCGC
>Ga0209573_1004143_pt1 | contig 14767 bp, 12 predicted proteins | sample TNRBio252014_DNA_FD_185870 | JGI IMG/M metagenome (GOLD analysis project Ga0209573, IMG submission 185870) | Wastewater treatment Type I Accumulibacter community from EBPR Bioreactor in Madison, WI, USA - TNR Reactor_6/25/2014_ DNA (SPAdes)... | ecosystem: Engineered > Bioreactor > EBPR >...
AAATCTCGGCTGCCACGGCTGGCGTCGTTTTGTCAGGGTGACCCTGCCGCTGATCCGTCCGGGGCTCTTCGCCGGAGGCACGATCATTTTCATCTGGGCCTTCACCGAACTGGGCGTGCCACTCGTATTCGATTTCGACCGGGTCACCTCGGTGCAGATCTTCGAGGGGATCAAGGATCTCAGCGGCAATCCCTTCCCCTATGCCCTCGTCGTGGTGATGCTCGCGGCGACGACGCTCTTTTACCTGCTCGGCAAACTCTGCTTCGGTCGCGACAACTTTGCCGGATCGGGCCGGGCCTCGACGGGACGCACGCTCCGCCCGGCTTCGAGCGGGATGGCGGCGCTTTCGATCGGGTTGTTTTCCGCAATCACCGCCCTCGCGATCCTGCCGCATCTCGGCGTCGTCCTTCTTTCGCTCTCGAACGACTGGTATGGCACGATCCTTCCGACGGCCCTAACCGGACAACATTACGCCGACGCCCTCGGCCATCCCCTCACCCTCTCCTCGATCGGAAATTCGCTGAAATACGCCTCCCTCGCGACCCTCCTCGATCTCTTCCTCGGCATCGGGATCGCCTACGTCGTGGTGCGGACGAAACTGGCCGGACGCGAACTGCTCGATGCGATGGCGATGCTGCCGCTCGCGGTGCCGGGACTGGTCCTCGCCTTCGGCTACCTCGCGATGACGCGAGAGGGCCAGGCCTTCGACTTCCTCATCCGGTCCGAAGATCCCCTGCTCATCCTCGTGATCGCCTACGCGGTGCGGCGCCTGCCCTACGTGGTGCGCTCGGCCGCGGCCGGTTTCCAGCAGACCAGCGTCAGCCTCGAGGAAGCGGCACAGAATCTCGGTTGCCCGCCACTGCGGGCGATGCGCCGCATCACCCTGCCCCTGATCTCGGCGAATCTCATCGCGGGCGGCCTTCTCGCTTTCTCCTTCGCGATGCTGGAGGTCTCGGACTCGCTCATCCTCGCCGAGCAACAGCAGCATTTCCCTATCACCAAGGCGATCTATGCACTCGTCACCTCGCTCGGCACGGGGCCGAATCTCGCCTCGGCCCTCGGGGTTTGGGCGATGGTCTTTCTCGCGGTGACGATCGTCGGGGCCGGATTGATCCTCGGGAAAAAGCTCGGAGCGCTCTTCCGGGTGTGATCGATCTCACATCCCAAGCCCCTGCTGCGGGGTCGTGAAGGCGTTCTCGATCACCTGGATCTGCGGTAATTCGTTCGGCCGGAGGAGCACCTCGATGATGTCGAATCGGAAGAGCACCTCGGGATAGTTCAGCTCCCGCAACCAGCCGTTCGCGCCGCGAATGACGAGCTTTTCTTTGGCGCGATCGACGACTTTCGAGGGATCGCCGAATTCGCCCCTTCTCCTCGTTTTCACCTCACCAAAGACGAGGGTGTCGCCCTCGCGGTAGACAAGATCGACTTCTCCGCCGCCCTTGGGACGGTAGTTGCGATAGAGCACCTTGCGTCCCGTGCGCCAGAGATACTTCGCCGCGAGGCGTTCGCCCGTGGTCCCGACGAGGGCATTCCACGCGCCCGACTCCATCGAATCCCGCTCCGGCAGTTCGACGACTCGGTCGAGTTCCCGGTCGCCCCACGAATACCAGGCTTGGAGAATCAGTCTCACTGGATGCCGAAGTCGAGTTCCAACTGGGACACGGGAGCAAAGCTGCGTCGATGGAGCGGACAGGCTCCGAGGCGGCGCAGGGCCTCGAGATGCAGGGCCGTCCCGTACCCTTTGTGCTGCTCGAAGCCGTAGCCGGGGTAACGCGCGGCACATTCGATCATGTGCCGATCGCGCTGGACCTTGGCGATGATGCTCGCCGCCGCGATCGAGAGCGAGAGACTGTCTCCTTTCACGATCGCCCGGTGTTCGCCGGGAAAGGATTTCACGGGCAGCCCATCGATCAGGGCCAGATCGGCCCGGGGAGAAAGCAACTCGAAGGCCCTCGCCATCGCGAGATGGGTCGCCCGGAGAATGTTGATACGATCGATCTCCTCGACCGCGACATGGACGCAGGCCCAGACGATGCGGGGATCCTTCGTGATTTCCTCGTAGAGCGCCTCGCGGCGCTTTTCACTGAGCTGCTTCGAGTCGTTCAGCACGGAGTGCTCGTAGTCGTCCGGCAGGATCACTGCCGCCGTCGTCACGGGACCGGCGAGCGGCCCCCGTCCCGCCTCGTCAATCCCCGCGATGCGCCTGAAGCCCTCGGCCCGCCAACGTCGTTCGTGGGAAAGATCCGGCATGGGGCGCAGGGAGAAGGTTTAATGTTCGTTGAGGCAATCGATGAGCTGGCGGAAGCGCCCCGATAGACCGCGCTTTCTCGAGCAGATGAGTCGCGGCAGATCGTGCAGATGCGGCTCGTCCTCGTCTTCGGCGGGAAGGGCGTCGCTCGTGTGATAGGCACCTTCCTCGATCAGGTCGATGAATTCGGTATTCAGATGCCCCAGGAGCTCGGGCGTCACGGGACGCTGGAGGCGGATCACCAGCCGTTTCCCCACATAGCGGTAGCTGTGGAAGTTGCGATAGAATTTCACAATCTCCTCAGCCGCCACGTCGAGGTCGTCGGTGACCTTGAAGAGATGAAAATCATCGTCGGAAATGAGCCCGAGGCGATGGAGATGATCCTTCACGAAGCGGAACCAGGTCTTCCAATACGTCCCGCCCTTGGCATCGATCAGGACGATGGGCACGACCTGCGCCTTTCCTGTCTGGATCAGGGTCAGTACCTCGAAGAGCTCGTCCATCGTCCCGAACCCGCCGGGAAACGCGGCGATCGCGTCACTCTCCTTCACAAAGGCGAGCTTGCGGGTGAAGAAGTAATTGAAATTGATCAGCTTTTCGTCGCCATGGATGTGGGGATTGGCGCTCTGCTCGAAGGGCAGCTTGATGTTCAGACCGAAGCTCCCGTCGCGCCCCGCGCCTTCCTGCGCTGCTTCCATGATCCCCGGTCCTGCACCCGTGATGGTCATGAAGCCGGATTCCCTCATCTTTTTGGCGAACGCCACCGCCGACTTGAATTCAGGCTCGCTCGGCTTGGTGCGGGCGCTCCCGAAGATGGAGAGCTTGCGCTCCGTCTCGTAGGGACCAAAGACGAGGCTGGCCCGCCGCATTTCCTTGAGAGACCGGCTGTAGAGTTTCATGTCGCCCTCGGCGAGACAGTCACGGCCCATCTTAAGGGCGGTGACGATCATCTCGCGGACGAGACCATTCGCCTTGCCACAGGCCCAGTCGTCGACGAGGGCCTTGATCCGGTCATCGAAGAGCGCGTCTCCTGTCGAGCCGGGCGTTCCGGGAAGGCCAAAGATGCCGCCACCCGTGAAATCGCGGGGGTCTTTGCGGAGATGGGCGGGTTTGCTCATGTGGGAGCGAGATTAGAGGAGGTTACGGATTTGCTCAATCTCGGAACGACGAATTTTGACCGCTTTTCATCGAACCGGATGGACCGAAAAGAGTCGATTTTCCCCTTTCCCACCTCGGCAATCAGTTGTTCATTCCCCGCCCCATGTCCATCCCCCTCGACGATCTTCGCATTGCCAGCACCCGCCAGTTGATTCCCCCGGTCATTCTGATGGAAGAACTGCCTGTCTCCCCGGCTGCCGAAGCGACCGTGGCCAAGGCGCGAGAAGAGGTCGCCGACATTCTCGCCGGCAAGGACGACCGCGTCCTCGCCATCGTGGGTCCCTGCTCCATCCACGATCCCAAGGCCGCCCTCGAATATGCCGATCGCCTCGCCGAGCTCAAGGATGCCGTCGCCGAGGACGTCCTGCTGGTCATGCGCGTCTATTTTGAGAAGCCCCGCACCACGGTCGGCTGGAAGGGACTCATCAACGATCCCCATCTCGACGAATCCTACGACATCAACGAAGGACTCGCGATCGCCCGCAAGCTTTTGCTCCAGATCGCTGAAAAAGGCGTCGCCGCCGGGACCGAGTTTCTCGACACGATCAGCCCGCAATTCTACGCCGACCTCATCGCCTGGGGAGCGATCGGGGCCCGCACGACCGAGTGCCAGCTCCACCGCGAGCTCGCCTCCGGCCTGAGCATGCCCGTTGGATTCAAGAACGGCACGAGCGGCAACTTCCAGATCGCAATCGACGCGATCCAGGCCGCCGAAAAGCCGCACCGTTTTCTGTCGGTGACGAAGGCCGGTGACAGCGCCATCATCTCCACCCGCGGCAATGAGACCTGCCACATCATTCTCCGCGGCGGCAGCACCGTCGGCACGAACTACGACCACGAGAGCATCCGCGAGGTGCGCCGGGCGCTTGAGGCGAAGGGTCTCGAGCCCGCCATCATGGTCGATTGCAGCCACGCCAACAGCGAAAAGGATTACCGTAATCAGCCGAAGGTCTGTGCCTCGCTCTGCCAGCAGATCAGCGGCGGCGACTCCTCGATCCGCGCGACCATGATCGAGAGCCATCTCAAGGAAGGCGCGCAAAAGATCGACTCCGATCTCTCGAAGCTCGAATACGGCGTCAGTGTCACGGATTCGTGCGTCGGATGGGAGACCACCGTCGAGATGGTGAAAGAACTCGCCACGGCTGTGCGCAAGCGCCGCGCCACCTTCCTCGCCTGATCAGAGGGTCACTTCGATCGCGGCACTCGCGGCGCGCGCCTTGTCCCTGGCCGCGTCGACCTCATTCGCGCGTGCCAGAGCCACGCCCATGCGGCGTTTCCCGGCGACCCGCGGTTTGCCGAAGAGGCGGATCTGGGTATCGGGCTCGACCAAGGCCTTTTCGAGTCCGCCGTAGGTGATCGCCTGCGACTCCCCCTCCACCAGCAGCACCGCCGAGGCGGAGGGACCATGCAACCGGATCTCCGGGATGGGCAGCCCCAAAATGGCGCGGGCATGGAGGGCGAATTGCGAGAGATCCTGCGAGATCATCGTCACCATCCCCGTGTCGTGGGGACGAGGGGACACTTCGGAGAAAATGATCTCATCGCCTTTCACAAAAAGCTCGACCCCGAAGATGCCGCGACCACCGAGCGCTTCGGTGATGGCCCGGGCATACTCGCGGGACCGCTCCTTGGCGAGATCACTCATCGGCTGCGGCTGCCAGCTTTCGCGGTAATCACCGTCGATCTGGATATGGCCGATCGGTTCACAGAAGGAGGTCCCGCCGACATGACGCACGGTCAACTGGGTGATCTCGTAATCGAAATCGACGAATCCTTCCACGATGACCTTGCCCTTCCCCGCCCGGCCGCCCTTCTGGGCGTAGTCCCAGGCCGCTTGGACGTCTTCGGAACGCTTCACCGTGCTCTGCCCTTTGCCTGAGGAGCTCATGATCGGCTTCACGACGCAGGGCAGCCCGATCTCGGCGACGGCGGCGTGGTATTCCTCCTCCGTCGCGGCAAATCGATAGGGCGAGGTCTGCAGGCCGAGTTCCTCCGCGGCGAGGCGGCGGATCCCTTCGCGGTTCATCGTCAGTTGCGTCGCCCGGGCCGTGGGAATGACGGTGGCGAGCCCCTCGGCCTCGATCGCCGCGAGCGTGTCGGTGGCGATCGCCTCGACCTCGGGGACGATGAGATGCGGGCGCTCCATCTCGATCACCGCACGCAGGGCCGTGCCGTCGAGCATGGAGACGACATGGGAACGGTCCGCCACCTGCATTGCGGGAGCGTTTTCGTAGCTGTCGACCGCGATAACCTCGACGCCGTAGCGCTGCAGTTCGATGACGACCTCTTTCCCGAGTTCGCCCGATCCACAAAGCATCACGCGCGTCGCGCCGTCAGTGAAAGGTGTGCCTATGCTTGCCATGCGGGCCACCTTAGAGATAAAATGCGTTTTCCAAAGGGAAAAATCCCGGCTTCCTTCTCCTTCCCATCCGCCCGATGTCAACCCTCTCGCAATGGCTCCTCCTCCTCCGCGTTCACTGGAGGATGCTGCGGGTCAAGGCGACGGATGCGGCGGTCCATTCGCGGCTCATGTCCGGGACGATAGCGAGTTTTCTCATCGGTTACATGGGCGCCGCCTACTGGCTCTTCAGCGAGGGACTCCGCTACGTCGCCTCGCTCCCGGCGGCGGGAGCCCTCCTCGGTGACCGGCTCATCTACGTGCTCTTTTTCTGCTTTTTCATGATGCTCGTTTTCTCGGTCGCGGTGACTTCCTACATCTCGCTCTACCGCAGCCGCGACACGCGCTGGCTCCTCACCCTGCCCGTCTCACACCGGGCCCTCTTTCTCTGGAAATGTTTTGAATCCGCCGCATTCTCGAGCTGGGGCCTCGCCTTCATCCTCGCCCCTCTCCTCCTCGCCTTCGCCCGGATGCGCGGGGTCTCGCCCGACTTCTTTCTGAAGACCATCCTCGTGCTCCTGCTCTTCCTAATCGTCGCGAGCGCGATCGGGGCGATCCTCCTCCTCACCGCGGTGCGGTGGCTCAATCGCAAGCAGATCCTCGCCGGTGTCATCGTTGTCGCCCTTCTCCTCGTCGGCTCGGCCGTGAACACCGGGCTGAAGGATCAACGCATCGTCGAGGAATCCGGCCTCGGCTCGGCCCTTACTTTCCAGCGTGTTCTCCACCACACCGGCATCGCCGTGAATCGAGCCATCCCGAGCACCTGGCTGGCCGGCTCCGTCGTCGATTGGACGCGCCCATTCCGTCACTCCACCTCCGTGCTCTATCCGACCTTGCTAGTCAGCCACTCCCTCTTCGCGGTGCTCCTCCTAATCGGAGCGGGTGATCGATGGTTCTACCGCTCGTGGAATCTCTCGCTCCAGCATTCCGCCGTCTCCGCGATGCGCCGGGATCGCCAACGCGTCTCCGACCGCGAACGTATCGAACGCCTCTACCCCCGCCCGTCCTGGCTCGCCCGGGTCATCGGTCGCCCCCTCGCCGCGATCTCGCGGAAGGATTTCCTCACCTTCTTCCGCGAACCGGCACAGTGGGTGCAGTTCTCGGTCGTCTTCGGACTGCTCGCCCTCTACTCGACCGGACTGCGCAAGATGAACGGCGATCTCGGTCAGCCTCGCGATCTCTACCTCGTCGCGTTTCTCAACCTTTCCGTCTGCGCCCTCGCCCTTTCCACCCTCACGACGCGCTTTGTCTTCCCTCAGTTCAGCCTCGAGGGACGCCGCCTCTGGATCCTCGCGATGTCGCCTTTGAAACTGCCTTCGATCGTTTTGCAAAAATTTGTGACTAGCACGCTCTGCAGCGGACTCATCGTCATCGGCATTCTCTTCATCGGCGGCTACAATCTCCGCCTCGGCTTCGCCGATTCGGCCTTCTTCGCCGGAGCCATCGCCCTCCTCGCGATGGGACTGAACGGCCTCGCCGTTGGACTGGGCGTCCTCTTCCCCAATCTCCGCGAATCCAACGCTGCCAAGATCGTGAGCGGCTTCGGCGGCACGCTCTGCCTCGTAGGCAGCTTCATTTACATCCTCTCCTTCATCCTCCTCCTCGCGTGGCTGCGATGGGAGGTCTTCCGTGAGAATGCCGTCGATCCCGACTGGTATCGCGATCCCGCGAGGCAATGGGGCATCGCAGCAATCCTCGTCCTCACCGTCGTTGTGACCCTCGCCCCGCTACTTTTTTCACAAAAAAAGCTGAAAAGACTGGAAATTCTAACCAATTCATAATATTAATAGAGGTTAATTTTAACAATTCACCTCTACACCATGTCCGCAGCAGCCGAACTCAAGCCTTTTTTCTTCGACGAAGACGGTGACCGGGATCTCGATCTCCAGTTCGACCCTCAGCAATTCAAGGCCGTCACGCCCTACAGCGACGACCTCGACGACGAGTATCAGGCCGCCCAGGACAAGCTCCGCGAACTCCGCCAGCAGGAAGAGCAGATCAAACGTCAAGCCGCAGAACTTGAGGTACTGACCAAAAAGGAACAGCTCTTCAAAACCGGCCGCGTCGAAGTCTGCGAGGAGCTCAACCGCTACCTTTCCATTCTCGAGCGCGAGACCGCCGAAGCGCAGCGACTTGCTGAAGATTGCCAGGGTGCCCAAGAGCGTCTCGAAGGCCATCTTGCCAACATCAACGCCCTCCGCCCCGAACTCTGGAGCCGCGCCGATCGGAAGGCCGAACTTGCCCGTGCCCTCGGTTACATCGAGTCGGCCGAAGACGAGATCGACAGCCTTCTTCCGATGATCAATTCTTTCGGGAAAAAGGCCGGTCTTTTTGGCGGCAAGATTGCCGTGATGCCGCGTCCCGCCGGCACCCCGAGCTACGGAAACGACCGGGGCGATTTCCTTTACTGGCTGAAGAGCGGCTTTGCCTTCTCGCTCCCCTTCGTCGGTTTCGCCGTGATCGCCGTGATCTGCATCTTCTTCTTCTGAGGCGATCCGATCCCTGTTCCCCACCCCCGTGGAGTCACGCACTCCGCGGGTGATCCCTGATTTTGTCCCCACGATTCTCTCCAGCGAATGAGCCTTTTTTCCCGGAAGCCCAAGAACCGGCGCCGTCGCCCCGTTTCCAAGAAGAAGGAAGACATTCTCGACACGCCCGAACTGAAGTCAGCGAAGCCCCGGAAGCGCGCGAAAAGCAACGATCTCGTGGGCCAAGTCTACCAGCTCAACGCGCAGATCGGCGCCATCGAGAATTTCCTCGCGAAAAAGACCGCCGAGCAACTCCATCGTGAGCGGATGAAGCACGAGGGCGTCATTCCCCCGCCCGATCGTGCTGGCGCCCGTCGTGGAGAAAAGAAAAAGAACCTCTCCCACGCCGAACGCCGCCGTTACCACGCCGAGCGCAGCATGAGCGGGATTCATTTCTTCTTCCTCTTCTGCCTGGCGGTTGCGATCGGCTGGTGGCTGGTCTTTTCGGGCGTTTGAGAAGGTGGCTTCGGCTTCAGCCGAAGATGCGAGCGGCAATTGCGGCTGAAGCCGCAACCACATTCCCCCGCTTCACGTCAGGATCGCCTTTGCAACTTCACCACCCGTCTCGGTCAGCCGGAAATTCCTCCCGCCGTAGTTGTAGGTGAGGCGCTTGTGATCGAGTCCTAACAAATGCAGAACCGTGGCGTGCCAGTCGCGGATGTGCATGGGATCCACGACCGCCTCGTAGCCGATCTCGTCCGTCGCTCCGTGGTTGATCCCGCCTTTCACCCCTCCCCCGGCCATCCAGAGGGAGAAACCCTTGTGATTGTGATCGCGTCCGTCGAGACCGGGAGCATAGGGCGTGCGGCCGAATTCCCCGCCCCAGATCACGAGCGTGTCCTGGAGCAATCCGCGCCGCTTCAAGTCGGTCAACAAGCCCCCGACCGCCGTGTCGACCATGGCGCAGGCCTTCGGAAGCTGCTGGGAAATGAGGGCGTGGTGATCCCAACCCTCCGGCGAGGCGATCTCGACGAAGCGAACGCCCGCTTCGACGAGACGACGGGCGAGCAGACATTGGCGACCGAACAGATCCTCCCCTTTGCCGATCCCGTAGAGCGCCATCGTTTCGGCCGACTCTTCTTTCAGATCGAGCACACCCGGCACCTCGCTCTGCATGCGGAAGGCGAGTTCGAAGGATTCGATCATGCCCTCGACCTCGGGTTGATGAGGCTCGCGGGCGAGACGCCGCTCATTGAGTCCACGCAAGAGATCGAGTTGGCAACGCTGTTCCGCGGTGCTTCGGTCAGGATTGACGATGTTTTTCATCGGCGGACCGGGAGCCTCCTGTTGCTTCAGGAAGGCCGCGTAGAGTCCCGGCAACTGACCGCCACCAAGCCGCGTGCCCTGGCAGACGCTCGGGAGAAAGGCGCTGCCGTAGTTCCGCGCCCCCCCGTCGCCGGCCGGAGGATTGAGCGTGACGAAGCCGGGCAGGTTTTCATTCTCGCTGCCGAGCCCATAGACCGACCACGCGCCGAGCGAGGGACGGACGAACTGGAAACTCCCCGTGTGCATCTGGACGAAGGCCGGCGAGTGATTCGGCACATCGGTGTGCAGGGAATTGAGGATGCAGAGATCGTCCGCGTGCTCACCGATGCGCGGGAGCAGGCTCGTCAGGCGAAGTCCCGACTTACCGTAGCTCGCAAAGGGATGGACCGGGCCGAGCAACTTCGCCCCGACCGCGTCGCGTCCTGTCGTCGAGGTTTTGCCCGAGTGTTTGATCAAGGCCGGCTTCTCATCGAGCAGATCGACATGCGAGGGACCACCCCGCATCGTCAGGAAGATGACATGCTTGGCCCGCGCCGGAAAATGGGGATCGCGCGGAGCAAGCCCGCTCGCATTGACCGAGGCGAGGGATTGCTTCGCGGCGAGGGCAGAAAACGCGAGCCAACCCGCGCCGAGAGCGGAATGCTCGAGGAAGGAGCGGCGGGAGAGAATGGGGTCACGGGTCATGGGTCACGGGGGGGGTAAGGAAAAGTTCGTTCGCGTCATCAATCCACCATCCGGAAATCCGCGCTCGCGAGCAGGGCCTGACAGAGGTCCTGCCAGCGTTTCTCCGCTTCCTGGGGGGCATCAGCGCCTTCTGGCAGCGGCGCTTTCAAAAATTCGTCCACCAGTTTCCGCTCTTCCTCATCCGGTGCGCGATGGAGGGAACGCTGATAGGCTTCGCCGATTCTCGCCTCTTCCGGCATTTCCAACAAGCCCTTCGCCAAAGATGCGGCCCGGTCCCTGACAAAGTCGCTGTTCATCAGGTAGAGCGCCTGGGGCGGGACGTTGGTGCTGTCGCGTTTGCCGGTGACGAGGCTGGGCTCGGCGAAGTCGAATTGCCTCAGCACATCGGGCAACTGGTCGCGCATCACGGGCAGATAGACGGAGCGATGGGTCGATCCGTCGAGGTCCTCGGGAATCTTCTTGTTGAAAGGAATCATCGCGGCGGACTGCACCTCCAGCTCCGCGACGAGCGATCCAGGGCGGGGCGAAAGATCGAGTTCCCCTGAAGCCGCGAGCATCGCGTCGCGAATGGATTCGGCATCGAGGCGGCGTTTCGACTGGCGCCAAATGAGACGATTGTCGGGATCTTTGAGGAAGGCCTCCTCCCGCCAGGTCGAGGCCTGTTGGTAGGTGCGCGAGCTCACGATCTCACGGATCAAAGCCTTGACCGACCAACCTTCGGCAACGAAACGCGACGCGAGGTAATCGAGCAACTCGGGATGGCTCGGCGCGGCTCCGGTGCGGCCGAAGTCGTCGACCGTCTCGACCAGTCCCGATCCGAAGAGATGCGTCCAGACACGGTTAACCATCACGCGCGCCGTCAGGGGATGTTCGGGATCGGTGATCCACTTCGCGAGTTCAAGACGCCCGCTCGTGTCGGCGGGCACCGCTCCTTCGGAGGCGAGCCCGAAGAGCGCCGGCACCGCCCGCGGCACGACCTCGGCGGGATGGGCCAGTTCGCCGCGGTCGTAGCGGGGGGAGTCGATCCTTGCCTCCGCCTCGACCACGCCCATCGCAAGCGGCAGCGCCTTTCCGTTCTCATCGACCGTTTCGAGCTTTCCAACTACGGGACCACGAGTCCAGAGGATGCGCAGCGCCTCGCGGAGCATCTCGTTGAAGTCGAGCTGCAGATCACGTCCTTCGGCTTTCGCCTTTTCACCCTTCTCGCGGCCCGCTTTTTCATCGGCCTCGAGCTGGGCGAGCTTCGCGTGCAGGTCGTCGACTTCCTTCTTCGTGATCGAGCGGTTCGGAATGAGTTGTCCGGGCAGGTCGGGCAGCCGGATCAGCTTGCCTCCACGGTTGTTCTCCGAGTCGATCCAGGTGCCATAACGGGTCTCGGTGCTCTTGAAAATCCCGGCGAGGGAGTAGTAATCCGTCATCGTCACCGGATCAGCCTTGTGATCGTGACAACGGGCACAGGCGAGTGAAGTGGCGAGAAAGGCGCGGGAAAGCGCGTCGATCTGTTCATCGGCGACGTCGGCGGCGAACTGCGCGGGATTCTGCTCGGCGAGACTCTTCGGCCCCATCGCGAGGAAACCTGTCGCGATGAGGAGCCGGGCGCGTTCGGCGTCGTCCTCTGCAGGCAGCAGGTCTCCGGCGAGTTGCTCGGTCAGGAATCGATCGTAGGGCAGGTCGCGGTCGAAGGCGTCGATGACGTAGTCTCGATACCGCCACGCGTGAGGGTAGATCAGGTTCGCCTCCTTGCCGTTCGACTCGGCAAAACGCACCACATCGAGCCAATGTCGCGCCCAGCGTTGGCCGTAGGCGGGACTGGCGAGGAGGGAGTCAATGGTTTCAGTAATCCGTAATCGGTGATCGGTATTCGGTGTGGTGGACAGACCGTTTACTGATGACGGATCACCGATTGCCGAAGAGGGCGGCAGCCCGGTTAGATCGAAACTCAAACGGCGTAAAAACACCCCGGGATCCGCATCAGGTGAAGGTTCTAGGCCATGCTCCTCCAGCTTGGCGAGGATGAAACGGTCGATTTCGTTGTAGGCCCAGTCGGCCCGTTTCGGTTCGGGGATTTTCGGGACGACGACGGGACGGAAACTCCAGTGCTGCCTGCGGCTCTGGAAGTCGTCCCCGGTGCGGCCGTCTTTTCCGTTCGCACTCTCGCGGGGATCCGGGGCTCCGGCGGCGATCCATTGATCGAAGTCCTTGAGTATGCCGTCGGAGAGACGGTCCTTCCGCGGCGGCATCTCGAGATCAGGATCGCTGTGCCGGATCGCGGCGAGGAGGAGGCTTTCCTCGGGCTTGCCGGGCACGAGGGCCGGGCCCGAATCGCCACCGCGCAAAACGGCTTCGCGATCGTCGAGCCGCAGCCCGCCCTTGGCTTTGCCCGATTCGACCGAATGGCACTCGAGGCAGTGCTCGACGAGGACGGGACGGATCTTCGATTCGAAATGGGCGAGCGAATTGGCGTCATCGGCAATACCAAGGCCGCAGCATGTTGCCCAGCCAACCATCACCGCCTTCATCAGCAAACGTCTCATGGCGTAGTCTTTTTTGATTCCATCCATCCTTGGGTGATTTTCTCAGGCCAATCTTTGGCGAGGTCGCGGGTCTCGCCGTCTTTCCACAGCATCCACCGAACCCGTCCGGTTTCCTCATCACCGGAGGCGTAGGTGAATTCGCCCGCATTCCGCCACGAAGGCAGGACGCGCGACTTCCATCCCGCGTGAGGCGGGGACACCAACTCGCTCTTTCCGCTTTTCAAATCGATCACGGCGACGGCGTCGGTCCCGCTCTCCACCACCGCGACACGCGACCCATCCGGCGAGGCGACAAAATACCCGAGGTCCATCGGCAACGCACCTTCCTCGGTCGGCACCGCCACGGGGGCTCCGCCATCGGCCGGCAATCGGTAAAGGCGTGGATTTTCCCCGAGATCATCCGCCGCCGCCGGCAAGGGCGCGGGGTGGCTCGCAAAGAGGATCGCTCCATCCGGCAACACCGCGAGACGCGGCGCAAAGGCGACCACGGCATAGGCGAGTTCCCCATCCCCCTCGCCTCCTGGCAGGACTTCTCCGACCTTTCCGTTTTCATCCAGCACCCGACGCCGCTCGATCTCGACCAATCCTCCGTTGCCTTCGGAGATCGACGACAAATAAACAAGCGAGGCCCCTTCGGGCGTCCAGTCGTAGGCGCGGCTGGTTCCGTCGGCCACGATGAGCGGCGTCCCCGGCCCGAGCGGCAGGACCACCAGCTCGTAACGATTCTCCTCGCCCGTTTCGAAAGTCGCGGCAACCGCCTCATGCTTCGGAGAAACCTTCAGCGACTGCACCCCGCGCAGACCGCGCGAGATCACCTCGGCCGCCTTTCCGGAATCCGGACGCAGCACCGCGATCTCATGGAGGAGAAATCCGAGTCCCTCGCCCGGGTCCTGATTCAATGCCGCGAGCGCCTCCGGTGCCTCGGCGAGGGCAGACCGCACCGAGGTCGCGTCGCGGGTCATCGCGAGCCGCAGGGCATTCGCGAGAGCGAGCGATTCACCGGGAGCGAGTTTGCCAAGGAGTTGATCGGCCCGGTCCGAGTCTCCGTGAATCGCGACTGCCGCACGCAGCAGATCCGGCACCCGGGCAGCAAGAGCTTCGACCCGGTCCGCCTCGACCTTCGGTAGCAAGGGCGCGATCTCCTCCCATCTCGGCGCGAGCCTCACTCGGTGCACCACGATTCCCGAGCTGTCCGCCAGCCAATCGAAGGCATCAACGAGGAAGCGTCCCGGTCCCTCGTCGCGATCGGCGAGAGCATCAGAGAGACCACCTTCCATGTCCGTGAAGTAGAGCCGTTGCTCCGCAAGGATCGCGGCTCGTTTCCCATCGGGCGACCATTCGGCCCGCTCGCGCGGCTCGCAAGCCGCGAGAAGGCAGGCGATGGCAAGAAGGGCGATCTGGGAGCAAGCTTTCAAAGTGGTTGTGTCAGGATTTGGGTTGATGTGGCAGGATCACCGCGAGCCGCCCCTTGTCGTCCACCTGATATCGCGCCCAGGGCGAGGGGGCATTCTTCACCTCCGAAGCGGCGACCACACCGCGTGGAGCTTCCGAGTCACCACTCCCCTTTCCTGCCAAGAATCCTGCTCCAACCGCCAGTCCGAGCAGTGCGATCCCCGCCGCCAGCCTCAGTAGCCCCGGAAAACGGGGTTTCGCCGAAGGAAAGGCAATCAAGTCCGGCATCTTCAAATCCAGAGGTCGCGACACCACCGCCGCCTCCGCGAGCCCGACAGCCCGCCGGATCTCCTCCGCCTCGGCACGGGATTCGGGAAATCTCTCCAACCAAGCTTCCAGCAAGGCCGAAGCCTCCTCCGAGAGCTCGCCAAGAGATTCATCAATGAGTAGCGCTTCAAGTTGTTTCGTCGTCATGAGATAAAGTAGAAGCGGCGTCTTGCCGCTTGTTCACTGAAAATCGGAACGTTCACACGCTCCTCTGCGTCCCTCCTCCGAA
>Ga0209573_1004144_pt1 | contig 14765 bp, 12 predicted proteins | sample TNRBio252014_DNA_FD_185870 | JGI IMG/M metagenome (GOLD analysis project Ga0209573, IMG submission 185870) | Wastewater treatment Type I Accumulibacter community from EBPR Bioreactor in Madison, WI, USA - TNR Reactor_6/25/2014_ DNA (SPAdes)... | ecosystem: Engineered > Bioreactor > EBPR >...
TGGGCAGCTCATGGGGGTCGATCAAATCGGTGAGCGGACAAGTTGTCTACGTTGGGCTGTCCAACCCTGTGGCGTCTGGCTCCACCAGCAATGTCGGCGGGGTGATGACGTTGAATCGCGCCCCCGCGCCAAACGACCGGATCACGCTGCGCACGGCACTACAGTCCCCCGGCGTGATTAGCGTGAAAGACGCACATAGCACGAGTTTCAACGGGCGCGAGGTAACCTTGGTCGGCTATTCGACCATCGCCCCCCCTGCGGCGCGTCTGTTTGGTTTTGTCGAACGCGCGGCAGCCAATGCCGCGGATATCGCCCGCATGGAACTTTGGATGGCCAACAAGACAGGGGTGACACTATGAAACTTTCGCTCACGATGCTAGTGGCGCAAGAGCAACTTGCGGTGGCAAATGCTCTGTGTGCCGCGCTTGGCTGGGGCAGCGACAATTTTCTGGTGCCGCTCAGTGCATCGGGGATGGCCCCGGCGACACATTTCGGGCTGCGTGCGACGGACACCGCAGCGTTTGCCAGCATCTTTCAAGACGCGATGGCGGCCGAGCCCGGTCTTGCCTCGGCCATGGTTCTGGACTTGCGCGACGACGATCAGCGCCTTGGCCAATTCGAAGTGGTGATCGCCGAGCGCGGACTTACGCGCGTCGAATCCCCTGTGGGAGTCTAGTGCCGCGCCGCGCCAGTCACCCACGATACCCAATCTCGGGACAATGTGGCGCGGGCAAATCGATCCGTCGCCAGCGACCGCGCGCGCTCGCCTTTGTCGCGTAGCAGAGCGCGGTCGTCGGCGGCGGCGATCAGAGCGGCGGCAAAGGCCTGCGGATTGTCGGGGGGCACTGCTAGGCCGCAGTCCGTCTCGTCGATCAGACTGGCTAACCAGCCAGGGTAGTTGTTCAGCACGGGCAATCCGGCAGCGATATAGTCGAAAAACTTGTTCGGTGAGGTGCCGAAATAGAAAGCGGGCACATTGCGCAGTACCTGCAACCCAAGATCAGCGCCCGCCATCAGCCCCGCCAGTTGCGTCTTGGGCACCGGATCAAGGAACAGCACAGACTCCAGCCCCTCGTCTCGGGCACGAGCCTGCAATTGCGGCTTCTCGCGGCCTTGCCCGACCAACGCGATGCGGATATCATCACGCCCCCGGGCCTTGAGCTCGGCTGCCGCATCAAGCACGGCATCCAGCCCATTGGCAGGGCCATGTGTTCCGGTGAAGATAGCGAGCAACTGGTCGTCACGGACCCCTTCAGGGCGCCAAGCCTTGGCGGGATTCGCGAACAGATCCAAGTCGCATCCGTTGGGGACCATCGCGATGCGGTCAGCGGAGACTCCGCGCCCGGCGATTCCACGCACGATGCCCGGCGACAGCCCGACCAACCGATCGGCAGATCGATAGGACGCCCATTCCAACGCCGACATCATCGCCAGAACCACCGGGTTTGTTATCACCTCCATTGCCTTGGGCAATTCGGGCCACAGGTCGCGGACCTCGAAAACGAAAGGTTTGCGCCGAAGCCAGCGCGCAAAAATGCCCGGTATCCCGGCAGTCAGTGGCGTGGTGGTGGCAACGACCACATCGGCAGGTTCGCGCAAGGCGACACCGATCGACCCAAGTGCGAACTTAGCGAACACCCCCAACCGTTGCGCAATCCCCATGTGGTTGCCGTAGTTCAGCGCGAACTCGATCACGTCGATCCCGTCCACGATACCACGCCGTCGCCCGCGCAAGAAAGGCATGGTCAAGCCCGTTTTGCCCTGCGCATAACTGCCGCAGACCATCGTCACGCTGTGACCATCGCGCAAGAGCGCCTGAGACATTTCATAGGACCGGGTTCCGGCCGATCCCTGCGGGGTTGAAAAATGCTGGTGAAAATAAAGCACGTGCATGGTTAGAAATCGATTCTTGTGATGATTCGGCACGGATTGCGCAGCGTCACCAACAACAGCGGCGCCTCAGTCCGGTTCAGGTAATAGCGTGATTCCGAAGTCGTAGCCAACGCGGGCGCGAGCGAGTCGCCCTCGGTCTCGGCCTCGGCCTCGAAGGTCATGGCAACCCCCTCGCAGCGCAGCGAATTGCCCTCCATCACCCAATCGCCGGGACACAGGCGCCAGCGCAGTTCGGCTTGCCGGAACGGACCAGACAAAGTGTCGATGCAGGTCAGACCGTCAGCGGTCAGCACCACATGCCGGTGATGGCTTGCGCCCGCCCTGTCGGTATAGGCGGCGGTGGCGGTGACGCTGCCGTTACCCTCGCGAGCGGTTTGAACCCCCTCGGCGCGCAACCAGTCGCCGAACAGGAATCGCCCCAGCCGGGGCATCTGGTCGCGCATATCGACGGTGATGGTATTGTGCGCCGCCGTGCCCCCGAACCACTCGGCCCCGTCGGCGTTGTAGCTGAAGGTGCCGGCGTCTCGCAGCAGGTTGCGCCCTGCGTGCCACAGGTCCAGATGCAGTGCGTCTGCCTGACTCGGACGGAACCGGAACCGAGGATAGCGCAGCACCACCATCGCCTGTCCTTGACGCATGACGTGATAGCCCCCGTCGTCAAAGCTGGCGCTGCCCACTGGCGCGGCCGGCCGACCATCGACACCATTGAGCCAGCGAAGGGGCGCCGTCCAAGGCCCGGGGCCAAAGGCATCGACCCCCAGAAACACCGCCGCCGCCAGTTGCACCGAGGGGCGAAAATCGCGGTAATCGGTGCCCGTCAGTTGCAGCAATCGCGCGCCGTCATTGGCGCCGATGTTCGGTGCATCGCCCGTTTGCGCGTCTGTCATCGCGTGCAACCAGCCTGTCGCCGCAGCCAGTCGCATCCGCAAGCGTTCGGAGAATGTCGGCAGGCCACGGTGGCGCCGCCAAGCTTCGGCCAGTGAATAGGTGTCAAGCATCAACCGGTGATAGGTCACGGAATATTGGCTGAAGCTGCCATCCGGTTCGATCAGACACGCCGCGCGTTCTTCTAGCCAACGCCGCCCCTTGCGGGCCCAACTTGCGGCGCGTGGATCGTGCCCGGCCAGAAAGCTGCCGCCGATGAACAGCGCCGCCGCCTCGGACGTGCCGTGGTTGTTCTGCTGTCCGATAGCGTAAGACATGGTCGGCGCGATGCGTTGCAGATGTGCGCGCAACATGTCTACAAGGCCAGCCTCAGGGTTGGCATCCTGCCCCAGAACCCAGGCCGCCGCGACCAAATGCAGGACTCGGATCGATGCTTCCTGCCCACATTTCCAGTTCGGGCCTTTGTAGGGCGGATTTCGCTGCGCCCAGTCTGCAAGCCAAAGGTTCAACCGCTCCAGCGCCGCCGCGTCGCCACAGGCTGCAGTCGTGGCCCAGGCCACCGCCCAGTCCATCCGCGACAATTCCCACAGCCCCTTGATGTCGCCGGCACCGAAATCGGGGATGCTCCACCAATCGAGGGTGGCATCGGGTTGTGCAGCGTCGGAAAAAGGGTTGGCGAACCAGTTGGGCGGGCCATCGGGCAAGGCCGCGCGATGCCAGCCGAACCACCACATGCCTTCATCCCACGCCCGGTTCGGTTCGGCCCGCGCAGTAGCGGAGCCGCTCGAGCGAAAGAAGGGCGGTTGCGCCACTGCCGCCACCAACTGCTGGACGGGGTGCCGACCGCTCTTGAGTCCCAGCCGATAGGCCGCCACCCGCGCGATGCTTGCGGGGCCAAGTCGGGCATAGGTCCGCAATAGCGTCAAGCGTAGGGTCATGCCTGCGCGCGCAGCATCTCGGCCACGTCGATTGTGACCTTGGCGACCTCGAAAAGCTCGGCAGCAGGGATCGGCGCGGCGCCACCGGTTTCGACCGCTCTGACAAAGGCTGCCGCGCAGGCAGTTTGCCCTTTGTCCTGACGCCACAGGTTCTGTTTTCGGAACCCCGGCCAGTTGAAGCCGCGCAGCTTGAGGAAATTGTCCAGCTGCAAGGTGTGCCCCGCCGCAAATATCTCGACCCGTTCCTTGGCAAAGGACGCGCCGCCATTGGCGAGGTAATGGATAGTCCCGAATGACCCGTCCTCGAACCCCAAGGTTATCGAGGCCTTGTCCTCGGTTACCGCTTCGGCGTCGGTGTCCCCCATACGCCGCGCTTGAACCGAAGCAATCGGCGCACCGGCCAGAAACCGCATCAGGTCAATGTAATGGCACGCCTCGCCGATGATCCGGCCGCCGCCAACGGCACGGTCTTGTGTCCAGTGATCGGCGGGGATCGCTCCTGCGTTCATCACCATAACAAAACTCTTAGGCGCCTTGATCGCACCCAAGAGGCGCTTCATCGTCTGCACTTGCGGGGCAAAGCGGCGGTTAAAGCCAACCATGAGGTGCCTGCCACTTTCCTCATGAGCCGCCCTGACGTCGTCAAGGTCCTCATGCGTCAAGGCCAAAGGCTTCTCGACGAACACGTGCTTGCCCTCGCGCAGGGCTTGGGCGGTCAGGCGGGAGTGGCTGCTATGGCGCGTGACGATTGCCACCGCGTTGATATCCGGGTTCGAGATCAGCCCGTCCGTATCCGATGTTGCATGGGCAAAACCCGTGCTTCGGCCGTGAATCACCGCGTTTGTACCGCCCGCAGAGGCGATGCTGTGCAGCGAGGCGCCCGAGGCCTTGAAGGCCGGAATCAACATACGCGAGGCATAATTGCCGGCTCCGATGACACCGACCACTACCCTGCCCGATGCTGCGACACTGGTCCGGGCCAGCATCACGTTGCGCACATGTCGTGGTTCAGCGGCGTGGTCATAGGTCAGCAAAATCCCTAGCGCGGCTTTGTCGGTCGACAAGAGTTGATAGGCGCGGGGCGCCTCGTCGAACGGCACGCGATGGCTGACCAGCCGTGCGACATCGAGCGCACCCGACGCCAGCATGTCCAGAACCGCCACAAAATTCCGTTGCTCGGTCCAGCGTACAAAACCGAGCGGGTAGTCGTGGCCCCCGTCCTCGTACGCGGGATCGTAACGGCCCGGACCATACGAGCATGACACTTGGAAACTGAGCTCTTTTTCGTAGAAATCGGCGCGATTCAGGTCCAGACCCGTCACGCCCACCAGCACGATACGTCCGCGCTGGCGGCACATCCGTGCGGCTTGGGAGATTGGGTCACTCGACTTGGTCGAGGCAGTGACGATCACGCCATCCACCCCCTGCCCCCTGCTGAAGGCAATACCCCCCGATATTGGGTCTTCGCCTGCGCCGAGGTTGCATATCTCGGCCCCAAAACTGCGCGCAAGATCTAATTTCGCCGCGTCGAAATCGACGGCCAGCACCCGGCATCCTTGGGCGCGCAGCATTTGCACGGTCATTAGTCCAATCAGACCAACGCCAGTCACCACGAACGCCTCGCCCAACGTAGGTTGGGCAAGGCGAATACCTTGCAGGCCGATGCTTGCGACCACGGCAAAGCTGGCGGCCTCGTCGCTTACACCATCCGGAATTCGTGCGCAGAGGTTCTTGGGCACGCTGACCACATCGGCGTGCGGCCCGTTCGAGACCACGCGGTCACCGACCTTGAAACCGTCAGCGCCGGCGTCTCGCACCACGCCCACATTGCAATAACCCAGTGGTATCGGTTGCCCCAACTTCGAACGCACCGCGTCAACTGTGGTCATCAAGCCGTCGGTCGCCACCTTGTCCAACACTTGACGCACTTTTTCCGGCTGGCTGCGCGCCTTGGCAACCAGGCCGGATTTGCCGAAATCCACCAGCATCCTCTCCGTTCCGGTCGAAATAAGTGATAGGGACGTGTCTATCAACAGACTCCCTCGCCGCGCCTGTGGCGCTGGGGCTTCGACAAGTTCGGATTCACCGGTGGAGAGGTTCTGGAGGATTTGTTTCATTGTCTCTTCATGAAAAGCACTGGAAAGGAAGTGTCAGGGCCGGGCATAGCTGATCAGCACAGCGCGATACTTGCCCTTGAAAACGAACAGGCTGCCGACACCGGCTCCGATCGGCCCAAGTTCTTCGGTCAAAAGGCGCAGGTCGTCGACCGATCCTGCCCCCCCAACCACCGTCATCGGAGTAGTGATAGCCTCACGCACATTGCGCGCCAAGTCCAGATCGTAGCCTTCCATCATGCCGTCCCGTTCTATCGAGTTCAGAACGATCTCGCCCGCACCCAGATCGGTGCAACGTTTCGCAAAGTCGATTGGATCGACCTTTTGCTTTTGCTTGGCGTTGCGCGAGTAAACCTTGTAACTGCCGAATAGCCCCTCTTTGCGGACATCGATCGTGACCACCACGCTTTGCCGCCCGACACGCGCGGCCATCTCGCGCACCAACTCGGGGCGTTCTAGCGCCGCATGGCTGACCGACACCTTCTCGTAACCCAGCGCGATGATCCGGGCGGCGGTCTCAGCATCCTTCACGCCGCCGCCATAGCACAACGGCATCCGGCTTTCGGCGGCGATATCCTTCAGCAGTGCCATGTCCGGGCCGCGGCCTGAAGCCGTCGCATCGATGTCCAACAACGTCAGTTCATCGACCTCTTTTTCATTGAAAATCTTCACCGCGTTGATCGGATCCCCCACATATTTGGGATTGTCGAACTTCTGGGTCTTCACCAATCCATTGCCACGCAATAGCAGAAAAGGGGTAATGCGCGACCTAAGCATCACACGACCCCCACGAAGTTCTTGATCAGGCGAATACCGTTCGCATGGCTCTTTTCGGGGTGGAACTGCGCGCCGACCACATTGCCACGGCGAACGATGCACGGAATATCACCGCCATAATGAACCCGCGCAACCACATACGAGGGATCACGCGCATCGAAGTAAAAGGAATGCAGGAAATAGAACCCGCGACCAAGATCGATCCCCGTCAACAGTGGGTCATCCGCATCGCCAGCGATCCCGTTCCAGCCCATGTGGGGTAGATGCGGAGGACGGTTCAGCGCCCTTGTGTCAATGCGGGCGACATGCCCTGGAATCCAGCCTAGCCCCTCACGCTTGCCCTCGTCGCTGCCGTTGGCAAGCAGGTGCATTCCGACGCAGATACCCAGAATCGGTTTGCCGAGCCCGAGAACTTGGTTTTCCAGAGCTGCCACGATTCCCGACCTTCGCAGGGTTTCGATGGTCGGATCGAAGGCACCAACCCCGGGCAAAATGAAATGCGTCGCGGTATCGAACTGCGCAGGGGCATCGGTGATCAGATAGGGGATCCGTTCACGCCCGCAGATGTTGGCGATCGCGCCGACATTGCCGGACCCATAGTCGATGATGCAAAGCATGGGGTTCACCGTTTTATCGAGCGTTCAATACCGACGGCACGCAGAACCTTAGCGCCCATATTGAACAGCGCCTCCTGATTGCGATAGTCCTTGTAGCTTTTCAGCGGCATCGTGTGATAGTGACGCAATTCAACGACACTTATACCCAATTTCTTGGCGATATACGCAAATTCGTCGTCGATGGTGTTTGGGTCGTAGGCGGGCACCTTCAGCTTTTCCAGCGCCTCGTCGCGGGTCATCTGCCCGGTCAGGATCAGGGACGAAAATTGAACCTTTCGGGTGTCATAGCCGAACCGAGTCGGCAGCCAGTAGCCCTCGAAGAATTTGGTGAAGCGGCTTTCGAAGTGCTTCTGCGGATAGGCACGCCAACCGTATTCATCACGCAGCGTCGCAATTGCCAGTTCTTTTGAATAGGGCATGTAGTTCAGCGGCCGAATCACCTGCACCCGCTTAAGGTAGCGCAAATAGAACTTGTGAAACAGCACTGAACTGAACGGGTAGTTGGTCAGCGGTCTGGTACAAAATCGCTTGCGGATGTCGTTGATCATCCACATGTCAGTGCCGTAATATAGCCACTCCAGCGGATTGCGCACGCATTCGGTCGCGATGTTCCCGCCGTTCATGATATGCTTGACACCGTACTTGTTCGCAAACTTGTAGAGCGTAGCGACAAAGGCGTGGTCTTGCGGAATGTCGATCTGCGAAATCCCGGACTTGAAAAACGCGAGCTGGAAGTCGCGCATGTCCTCCCAGTCGATCACCTCGGTGAACAGATCGAGGCCCAACTTTTCGACCAGCATCTGGATATTGTTCATCGCAAGGTCACTGTTCCAACCGCCATCCACATGGAACACCAACGGGCGTAAGCCGAATTCTTTGACCAAAAGGTGCAGCATATACGAACTGTCCAACCCGCCGCTCAAGCCGAGGATACAGTCAAAATCGCGCCCTTTTCCGGAGGCACGAACCTGTTCGACGATCGCTTCCAGCTGGGCACGGCCCCGATCGTCGGTGTGCCAGCTCGGTTTCACATTCCGCTCGAAACCACGGCAATGATCACAGACACCGTTCTCATCGAACGTGATCGCCGAGTCAGTGGCATCCATCACGCAACGCGAACAGACCAGGAGTGAGCTTTGCATCATTTTCTCTTCTTTCATCCGCTTCGTTTCCAGTTTCAAAAATGAGGACATTTTGCAAGCCCAACAACCAATCGTAAAAATGGCCACCAATAATCTTATGCCAAATCGCGAGAGGCACTCAAATCACCTGCGTTAGACAATTTTTATTCTTCGTGCGCGCAGTTATCGTTAAGAAAAGGAATACCGAAACCCATATCTCCGGCGACTGGCTAATTGATGACGAGAAAAATGACATCACCAACATCGAGATTACGATAGGCGCGAGTGGGAATGCAAGTGGATCTCGCCGTAACGTCAAAGCCTTCCAAACTTGAGCAAACACGACAACCAGACTGGTGATGAACACCATCCCACCAAATAATCCAGTTGCCATCAGAGCTTCCAGTACGGAGTTGTGGGCGTATGCGGTGTTGTTAAGCGCAAGGTGTCCGCTTCCAAAGAAAGGCGAATCAAAAATGCGATTCAAAGAATCAAGCGCAATAATAATTCTAGCCTCAGCTTGATCGCCAGAACCCAGGCCAGTAAAAGTATTGACCAGTCTGTCGAGAGCAACAAACATCGTACCGGCCTGACCAAGAGCGAAACCGGCACCAATCATCAAGCCGAGTACTAAAAGGTAACTTCGATTTGAAATATCGCGATGGCGGTTTTTGCGTAGAAGTTTTGTCCGAAACAACCCAAGCATCACAATTGTCAAAGAGATTGCAAATGCCAAGATTGGACCCCGAGAACCAGCAAGAAACAGAGCCCCAAGCCCCAAGGCCATACCTGCCAATGAGGAAACCAAACTCAGCTTTCCTTGAATTCTCATATGCATACTCAACTGAGCGATTGACATAGTTGCTAGCGAACAACCTACACCGCCGATTGTAATAGCGCTTAGGCGAGCTGCAACTTCGCCCTCCCCCCGAAGCTCAAGGCGCTCGTTCGCAATTGCCATCAGAAATTGCGACCCGGATTGTAGGAAGTGAACGAATATCATGCTAGCTGAAAGAAAAAGCACTCCAAAAACCCATGTGGTTATTGCCTTCATATCCGAAGGCTCGAAAGCTAAAGCAACAGAAAAAGCAGGAAGAAGTGTGAGTGCGAAGAAGTAGGTAAACGTGTACGTTGGCGAACTCAAAGGAGCAATGGCTCCCAGAAGGAAGAGATCAACGACAAGCCGAAATCCAAATAGCAAAAAAAACAAAAAAAGCGGAGCGGTCTGGATAGGAATTTTTATCGAATTCCTTGCCAAGGAAGCAATGATAGACACTACAAACATACTACCATAAATGCCTTTTAGAACAACGTTAATCTGTCCAATCGGCAAATCAGTCTGCGTCACGGCAACGGTTGTCAGCGGGTAGCCAAAACTCAGAAGTGCAAATGCCGGGATATAAAGTTTTGCTAATTTCATGACACGCGCTGCCACCGAGCCATGAGTTTCCAAACGATCGCGGCAAGTCCGAATCCGGATACTGCTACTATGATCAAACCGCAAAGAAGCCAAAAGACAATCGACAAACGGTTATCAGGCTGGGCTTCAAATGTAATAGAGAAAATCCATGCACCAACAAGGGACCCAACAATCGGAACGGCATAGCTGACGACATGATGAGACAAGAACCCACCTCCCAAGAACTTGTTCATCAAAAGCCATGAAAGCGTCAGAGTTGAAACCACCTGAACAGCAAGATAGACGACGGCCACGCCTAATAGCCCAAAGTGGTTAAGGGAGTAAAAATAGCCCGGAATCGACACCAGAAGCGATAAGGCGCCGATAACGTTGCTGTATTTCGTGTATCCATTTGCAATTGCCACGGCATGAGTGATTGTTGCGATGGCAATCAACACGTTGGCGATCACCAGGAAAGGGACGATCGGCGCTGCGATGTGCGCTATTTCAGGGTTACCAATCCAAGCGTTCAGCACTGTCTCTGGATGTAGGGCGACAATCACAGCAAGAGGGATGACAAGCAACGCAATGGCACGCGTAGACTTGCGAAAAAGAGCAAGGGCTTCATGCGGCCTATTAGCAGAGAAATGGTGAGTAAGGCGCGGCTGGATAGCTACCATGATGGGGGATGCGGCAATCAACATTGAGGTCCCAAGCGTGGCAGCCAGCGTATACGCGCCAAGTTCCAGCAACGGCGCCATAGTGCCAACAAGAAGCCTGTCAAGCTGTACGCTGACAAGGGAAACCAAGGAAATCAACATCATGCCACCTGCAAACCCGCGCAGCCTACGCAGTGTTTCGATGTCGAAGAAAAGCCCCCGGGTTTGAGGCCAGTTCTCCACAATGCCTATAGAATGCAGTTTGAGTGCCACAACTACCAGAAACGTTGCTGCCAATTGCCAAGCGAAGAATGCGTATATGCTGGGATAAAACAAAATTACAGCGATCACGAACCCATTGCGCAAGGCCGCCCAAAGAATGTTGAAAAGGCTCGCCTTGACCTGTCGTTCCAGTCCGACAAGAATGCTCATGTGAAATCGAAAAACCAGTTGAAGCCCAGCTTCAATTCCGATCATTGACACGCAGGCGGCCACGATCGCCTTGTCAATGGCGGTCTCGCCAATGACTCGAAAGACGAAGACGTTGGAAAACAAGAGACTGATAATCGATATGAAAACAAAGAACGCCAAGAACATGCGCTCGATTGCATCGAACGCGCGGCGCCGTTGGTTGTCGGTTATGTCTTTTCGCGCCATCTCGCGCCCGATTGCTGGTGTCAGGCCAATTTCCAAAACCAAAATCAGCGAAGCAATTAGGATCGAAAGAGCGACAACCGAGTAACCGTCCGCTCCGAGTATCGAAATATAGGCTGGAACAAACAAAAACGTCGAAAACGCCGAAAACAGCCGGCTAAGGTAGTTGAAGACTAGGTTCCAACGCATGATCAGCGCGATCCAACGATTCGAGCGGGGACCCCTGCGACGATTGAGTTGGGGGCCACGTCGGAATTGACAAAGCTGTTGGCGCCGACAATGCTGCCCGAACCGATGGTTACGCCCTTGCTGATTGTGACATTCGCCGCGATCCAGACATCATCCTCGATCCGGACCGCAGCTTCAACATTGGATTGGAGCACCATTGGTCGTGTAGTATCGCTAAAACCGTGATCAAATGCCACGATCACCACGTTTGGGGCAACCATCACATTTTGTCCTATGTGCACCCCCGCCGATAAACCTGCAATTGACACATTCTGCGCCAACGAACTGCCTTCACCTATCACCACGAGACCGCGCAACCGGACATTCGGGGAAATCGACACATAACGGGCGATACGGCATCCATGGCGGTTGTAATAGGACACACGCAGCCGACTGTATTCGACAGGGAGCCACAACAGGATCTCCCGCAGCAGCGATGAAAAAGCCAGGCGGATTCTACCGAAGGCCGTTCTGATTGCGGCTGACATGTCCTTCAGCCTTTGCTCTGCTGCAACCGGTAAGCACGGATCGCGTCGGCGATGGACAGCGCTTTAAGTGCCACCGCCTGTGTCTGCTGCGACCGACCGGCCAGTTTCGCAATGAGGTTCCGCGCGCGCCGGAACGATATGAAAGCGTAGCATTGAACCATTTTTACCGTAAGAAGGAGCTTCGATCCTTCATAGTGTTGCATCGCCGCTTTTCGGGCATCGTGGTATTCGTGGTGAAACAGTCGGCAAGCGGCGTAGACACAGGCCAGATCTGGTTTGCCCAAGGCAGTGTTTCCGGTGCGATCCAACGCCCGGCACAGTGATTGGGCGTAAATCGTCGGTCCCGACCAAAAGAAGGGTACTTCCGGATACCATGTCTCTACAGTGTCGGTCGGCAGGTGCCTTTGGTCTGCTACAGGTCCTTGGTGCTTGCGCTGGGTTCCCGCGCCGGCGGTGCTGTTGATCGAATGCCCGGTTATAACCAAGACCCGGGACGCGCGCCGCAGCTTTTTCAAAACAGCGGTAAGGCCGATGGCATTGGCCATATCCGGACTGGGTCCGGGAAAGAAGCTACCGGTCAAGTCATACAGCTTGTTCAGCGCGCTACCACGGATAAACCCGTGATAGACACAGGGCAAATCCTCGAGCCCCATCGCTCCACCTCGACCAACGACCCTGCGGCCTAGCATGTGCAGATCTTCCGAGGTATCGGTGCCCTTGATTGGTCGAAGATACAGCTTGCCGCCATATTGATCGAAAAGCGGATGGTCCAGATCGGGCCATACATAATTGACCACCGGCCCCATAAACGCGTCCACACCGTCGTTGCGCGCAATGGCCAACTCGTCTAGCGACTCATCGAGCATGATGCCATCGTCGTCGCCCAGCATACATATGAAATCGCCGGAGCAAGCCAGTAACGCCCTATCGCAGTTATCGACTACTGAAATCCAGCCAGCATGGTGATTGTAGTGCAGGCGCAAATCATTCTTTGCTTCGACCCAGGCGCACAAACTGTCGTCGTCGGAATTGTCTTGGATGACGACCTCAAAGTCCTGCCTCGTGGACGAGAGCAGCTCATCCAGCAGAACCGTTAGATATCGCTGCCGATTCTTGGTCGGGATGGCGACCGAAAGCAGTATGTTGGCGTTGCTCATCATGGATCAATGTATCACTTCAGGACAAGTTGCTCTTGAATATATGGCAGCTTCAGCAATCGCTGGATCGTCTCGTCCACTGAAAGCCGGGTCGTGTTGTGGGAAGTGTAGTCATCCGCGTCGTTAGCTTCTGCCAAGCCCTCAGTGATAAACAGTTCATAGTTCAGGTCCCGATTATCGGCGGGTACGCGAAAATACTGCCTGATCTCCTCTGCCTTGGCCATTTCCTCGCGAGATACCAAGGTTTCGTAGAGTTTTTCGCCATGGCGTGTACCCATGATCTCAACCGGTACGTTCGAACCAAATAGCTTCCGGAGGGCCTCAGACAGGACGCCCAACGAACAGGCCGGGGCTTTTTGCACAAAAATATCGCCTTGATTGCCTTCGTGAAACGCGGTGAGCACCAGGTCGACGGATTCTTCGAGCGACATCATAAAACGGGTCATGTTCGGGTCGGTCACCCGCAAAGGCAAACTTGCCTTGATCTTTTCAACAAAGAGTGGGATCACTGATCCTCGGGACGCCATGACGTTTCCATAGCGAGTCGCGCACAGCACAGTACCGTTTGGAGCAATGCTGCGTGACCGTGCAATCAGGACTTTCTCCGCCATAGCCTTGGAAATCCCCATTGCGTTGATCGGGTAGACTGCCTTATCCGTGCTGAGCAGCACCACACGACGAACGTCGTTCGCGATCGCAGCGCGACAGACATTCTCGGTGCCGACAACATTCGTCCTGACCGCTTCCATCGGGAAAAACTCGCACGATGGAACCTGCTTCAGGGCGGCGGCATGAAACACGTAGTCTACGCCTCGCATCGCCTCGTCGATGGATTCATAATTGCGCACATCGCCGAGCACGAACGAAACCTTGGTGTTGCGCAGCCGCACGCGCAGGTCTTCCTGCTTCTTTTCATCCCGGCTGAAAATGATGATCCGTTCAATATCTGTCGAAAGAAAACGGCTCAGTACGGTCTTGCCAAACGATCCGGTTCCACCAGTGATCATCAGCGTTTTGCCGTCAAAACTTTGCATTGCTTGTATCCTTGAGAAAATGGCGTGCGGCCGTCGTTCAAACGGATTTCAGTGCGGCGAGGATCTTGTCTACATCACCAAGCCCCAACCACCAACCCACTGGCAGGCCAACCATGCTTACACTGAATTGTTGCGTGGCGGGAAGAGGGCGGACGGCTGAGGCGAAACCACTGTAGACTTGATTCGGTTGATGCAATTTCGTGCGCCCGATACCCCTTGCCGACAAGTGGTCTAAGACTCTGTTTTGGCGCTCGGCAAGAACCATAAAAACCCAATAGGCAGGTTCGGATCCGGCCAACGGTGCAACGGCTCGAACGCCAGATACTGAAGCCAGCCCTTCCGCCAGGGCGGCGGCGTTTCGCCTGACCTTGTCCAACCTAGCGTCAACGGTTTCCAAAGAAACCAAGGCGATGGCCGCATTAAGGTTGTTCAGATTTCCGGCAATGCCTATGCGCGTGACATCTGCTTTCGGGTTGATTTCTCCGCGGCTGTCGCGAAAGTTCGATAGATCGATGCCAAAGCGGCGGTGGCGCCTAGCGAGTTCGGCCACTCCGGAATCGCGGCACATCAAGATAGCACCTTCGGCGCCATTGATCTGCCGATTGGCATAAAACGAGAAGACAGAAAAATCCCCTAACGATCCAGCGGGCTGACCGCCTGTTAGCCGTGCCCCGTAAGCTGCATTTGCGTCTTCGATAAGGATCAGACCGAGTTCGTCACAAAGCGCGCGCAACGCAGCGGTGTCGGCAGGATAGCCAGCAATATGGTAGACGATGATGGCTTTGGTCTTGGCCGTGATCT
>Ga0209573_1004145_pt1 | contig 14764 bp, 14 predicted proteins | sample TNRBio252014_DNA_FD_185870 | JGI IMG/M metagenome (GOLD analysis project Ga0209573, IMG submission 185870) | Wastewater treatment Type I Accumulibacter community from EBPR Bioreactor in Madison, WI, USA - TNR Reactor_6/25/2014_ DNA (SPAdes)... | ecosystem: Engineered > Bioreactor > EBPR >...
CTGACCTGTGGGCCGGGGTCCTGGCCAATGTGCCGTTCGTGGATGTGATCAACACCATGTCCGACACCTCCCTGCCGCTGACGCCGCCGGAATGGCCCGAATGGGGCAATCCCATCGAGGATGCCGAGGCCTATGACTACATGATGAGCTACAGCCCCTATGACCAGGTCGAGGCAAAGGCCTATCCGGCCATCCTGGCGACCGGTGGCCTTTCGGACCCTCGCGTCACCTATTGGGAGCCGGAAAAGTGGGTGGCCAAGCTGCGTCCGGCCACGACCTCGGGCAATCCGATCCTGCTCAAGATCAACATGACGGCCGGCCACTTCGCCTCGTCAGGGCGGTTCGACTATCTGCGTGACATCGCCCATGACTTTGCCTTCTGCGTCTGGGCCGCCCAGCGCGGCTGGGAACAGCAAGGCGGATGATCCGCGACGCCGGGCCTCCCGTGGGGCCCGGCCTGAACCTCGGTTAGCCCCATGAGTGCCCGCCTCAATCGTATCTCCGTCTGGCTGCACAAATGGGTCGGGCTGATCGTGGCGATCCAGATCGCCTTCTGGGTCATCGGCGGCCTGGTCATGGTGGCCCTGCCCGTCGAGCAGGTGCGCGGCGAGCATCGCCTGGCGGAAGCCCCCGCTGTCCAGCTCGATCTCGATCAGGCGCGCGCCCTGGCAGACATCGCCGCTGCCGCAGGCGTCGATCCGGTCCGTGCCGAACTGAGCATGACGCCGCGGGGTGCCGTCTGGAGCCTGACACCCGCTGAAGGCGTCCCCGTTCGCCTGTCGGCACGCTCCGGCCAGCCCATGCCGGCCTATGATGCGACCGAGGCCACGCGCCTGGCGACGCTTCAGTATCAGGGCCCCGGCCATGCCCGGTCCGCCGAACTGCTGGCCGAGGCCCCGGCCGAGACCGGCCGCGAAGGCCCGCTGTGGCGGGTCGAGTTCGACGACCCGGAGGGCACGCGCTTCTATCTCGATACGGCCACCGGTGCCGTCGTCTCGCGCCGGTCAGACCTTTGGAGCCTGTTCGACACCATGTGGCGGTTGCACATCCTGGACTTCGGTCCCGCCGGCGACAACATCAACAGCTGGTGGCTGATCCTGCTGGCCGGGGTCAGCGTGATCGTGGTGGTCACCGGTCTGATCCTGCTGGTCCTGCGGATCGGCCGCGACATCGCACAGCACCGATCCGGCCGCAGCCCTGCCTAGCCGGGCCGGACCGCAGCATTGCGCAGTCGCGGGGCAACCCGCAACTTCACCGGCGGATTGTCGAGCCGCCCTTCGCGGCGATAGCGCCCGGCAAAGGCGACGGCCTCGGCCAGGGTCTCGGGTTCGAACGGCTTGAGCATCAGGGCCACCGCCCCATCGAGCCCGGCAGGGACCTCTTCCGGATTGGCCGTGAGGAAGATCACCGCCACGCCCTGTCGGTCGTGAAGGGTATCCGCGATCCGGGGACCGCTCGGCCCATCGTGCAGATTGAGGTCAACCAGGGCCACCTCGGGAGCCGCGGTCGCCGCCAGGGCCTCTGCGGAGGGAAAGTCCGTGGCGCAACCGACCACATCGTGGCCCAGTTCGCGCAGCACATATTCGATTTCCATGGCCAGCAGGGCCTGGTCCTCAACGACCATGACCTTCAGCGGCGGACTCTGAAGCATGGCGAAAGCGACCTCTACGATCCAGACCTTGACGAGCGCCGGCCACGCCGGCGACCGGACCCGTGTTGAACGCCCGACGGGCCCGATTGGTTCTCATTTCATTGGCGAAAAATCGCCCATTCGCCCGCACGGACCCGGCCCGATGCGAGACGGCTAACGCTTCCTTCACCGTGTTTTGGCTTTCTGACCCTTCTCAGTTGGGGACCAGACCATGGGCGCGAAGCCGGACACTATCCTGATCGGTGACTGTATCGAGCAACTCAGGACCTTGCCGGACGCCTCGGTCGATCTGGTCTTTGCCGACCCGCCCTACAACCTCCAGCTCGGTGGTGAGCTGCTGCGCCCGGACAATTCAAAGGTCGATGCCGTCGATGACGACTGGGACCAGTTCGAGAGCTTCGCGGCCTATGACCGCTTCACCCGCGAGTGGCTGGCCGAGTGCCGGCGGGTTCTGAAGCCGGACGGCGCGATCTGGGTGATCGGCAGCTATCACAATGTCTTCCGCCTCGGTTCGGCGCTGCAGGACCTAGGCTACTGGGTGCTGAACGATATCATCTGGCGCAAGGCCAATCCCATGCCCAACTTCAAGGGCACCCGTTTCACCAACGCCCACGAGACCCTGATCTGGGCCGCGCGCAGCCGCGAACAGAAGCGCTACACCTTCAACTATGACGCCCTGAAGGCCTTCAATGAAGACACCCAGATGCGCTCGGACTGGCATCTGGCCCTGTGCACCGGCGAGGAGCGCCTCAAGGACGACGACGGCCACAAGGCCCATCCGACCCAGAAGCCCGAGAGCTTGCTGTATCGAGTGCTGCTGGCTTCGACCAGGGCCGGTGACATCGTGCTGGACCCCTTCTTCGGAACCGGCACCACCGGCGCGGCCGCCAAGCGACTGGGCCGCCATTTCATCGGCATCGAGCGCGATGAGACCTACGCCGAGCTGGCCCGAAAGCGCATCGCCGAGGTCGTCCCGGCGACGCCCGAGGATCTCAAGATTACGGGCTCCAAGAAGGCCGAGCCGCGCGTCGCCTTCGGCTCGCTGGTCGAGGCCGGCCTCCTGCGTCCAGGCGACCGCCTGTACTGCCCCAAGGGCCAGCGCGAGGCTCGCGTGCGCGCCGACGGCTCGCTGATCGCCGGAGAGGTGACCGGCTCGATCCACAAGCTGGGTGCCCTGATGGAGAACGCCCCGGCCTGCAACGGCTGGACCTACTGGCGCTTCAAATCCGACCGCGGCCTGCAGCCCATTGACGTACTGCGCGCCCAGGTCCGGGCGGGGATGCAGTAGCCCCTCGTCTTCGCCCCGTCAGGGGAGAAGAGGGCCCCGCGCACCGGAGGCGTAGCCGAGGGTCCGCGCGGGAGATGAGGGCAAAAATCGGAGTGCCGCCTACCCTCACCTCCCGTCCCATCGCTTCGCGCTGCGCGCTCAGCGGGACGGGGCCCTCCTCTCCCGCTTCGCGGGCGAGGATAGGAGGCGCACCGCCTTCAGAAACACGCTGGGCAAGCCGCTGATGTCGCGCGACCAGATGGCACCGTCCAGAACCTCACCCTCGGCTGTCCACACCTCAAGCGTCAGGGAAAAATGGGTGAAGATATGCTCGATCTCACCGACCCTTTGCCAGTCGGCCGCGACCGGGACCTCGGCCATCGCATCCGGCCGTACCCCTGACCAGTCCGTTGTCGGCAGGCCCAGCATCCCGCCGAGCAGCCCCTTGGCCGGCCGCCGCACCAGCGCCACCTCGTCCCCCCGCCGCAAGACATAAGCCGCACCATAGCGCCGGGGTCGTACCGCCTTGGGTGCCTTGACCGGATAGGTCTCGGGATCCCCCACCGCCCTGGCCTCGCACCAGGGCGCCACCGGGCAACGGTCACACAGCGGACCTTTGGGGCGGCACACCATGGCCCCCAGATCCATCATCGCCTGGGCCCAGTCGCCGGGCCGACCCGAATCGGTCAGCTCGGCGGCCCGGGCACGCATTTCGGGCTTGGCACCAGGCAACGGCGTCGAAATCCGGAACAGTCGGCTGACCACCCGCTCGACATTGCCGTCGACCACATGGGCGAAGCGATCAAAGGCAATCGCCGCCACCGCCGCCGCCGTATAGGGCCCCACCCCCGGCAGCGCGCGCAGCCCTTCCTCGGTATCGGGAAACACCCCGCCGTGATCGCCCGCCACGGCCCGTGCACAGGCCAGCAAATTGCGCGCCCGCGCATAGTAGCCCAGCCCGGCCCAGGCGCTCATCACCTCGGCGTCGTCGGCCACCGCCAGGTCGCTGACCGTCGGCCACCGCCGCAGGAACTCCAGCCAATACGGCGTCGCGTGCGGTACGGTCGTCTGTTGCAGCATGACTTCGGACAGCCACACCGCATAGGGGTCGGCCTGTCCGTCGCGCACCCGCCACGGCAGCTCACGCGACCCGGCGTCGTACCACTCCAGCTGCGCCACCCTCAGGGCCGAAACATCCATCGAACCTGTCTAGCTACCGCTCGCGCCGCCGTCATCGGCCTGTGTGGCTCACCGCTTCGGATACCTCGCCATCAGTGCCCCGAACGCCGACATGATCGAGGCCAGGAAGGCCTGCGTCTTGTCCGACTTCACCTCGCCGGCCTCATCGAACAGATCGCCGGCCCCGCCGATATAGGCCTCCGGCTGTTGCAGCGTCGGCATGTCGAGGAAGACCAGCGATTGCCGCAGATGGTGGTTGGCCCCGAACCCGCCGATGGCCCCGGGCGAGAGGCTGACGATGGCCGCAGGCTTGCCGGCCCAGACGCTCTGGCCATAGGGCCGCGACCCGACATCAATCACGTTCTTCACCGAGGCCGGGACCGAGCGATTGTATTCCGGGGTCACAAACACCACCCCGTCGACCTCGCGCATGGTGTCCCGAAACGCCGTCCAGGCTTGCGGTGTCGCATCCCCATCCAGATCGGGATTGTACAGCGGCAGGTCACCGATCTCGACGATCTCGCCGGTCATGCCCTCCGGGATCAGCCGGATCAGGGCCTCGGCCGTCTTGCGGCTCAGCGAGCCCTGGCGCAGGCTTCCGACGATAAAGGCGATCCGTGTCATGCGACGCTCCAGATGTCTGCAACACAAATCGTTGCGGACCCCTAGCTAGGGACCCGCCTTCGCCCCGGCAAGCGCGGTTTGGCAATTCTGTTCGCGGGTCGACTTCGGTTCTCTCCATGTCCTGTCGGCGGGCTTACCCCCTTTTAATCTGGCCAGGCGGCGTACGCGTGCTAAGCCGACACATCGCATTTCCACACGGGGGCCTTGGCATGTCGGTTCGGTCTGTTCGTCTTTTCCTGGGCTGCTCGATCGCAGCCCTGATCGCGGCCGGAGCCGCCCAGGCCCAGACCACAGCGCCGATCGTCCAGCCCGGTGCCCCCGGCCAGGCCAGCCGCGTGCTGGAGGCCGAGGCCGCCGCCCGCGTCTCTGACAACCGCTATTCGGACGACGACGTCGCCTTCATGCAGGGCATGATGGTCCACCATCAGCAGGCGGTCGAGATGACGGCCCTGATCGCCGCCCGGACCAACAACCCGAACATCGTGTCGATGGGTGACCGCATCAGCGCCTCCCAGGACGATGAAATCGCCTTCATGCGCGCCTGGCTGAGCGAGCGCGGCCAGCCGGTTCCAATGCTTGGCAGCGACCATGCCGGACATGGTGCCCACGCCGGCCACGGCGCGGCCATGGACCATTCGAACATGGCCGGCATGGCCAGCCCCGAGCAGATGGCGGCCCTGGCCGCCGCCTCCGGCACGGATTTCGACCGCCTGTTCCTTGACCTGATGATCCGCCACCATGCCGGGGCCGTGACCATGGTCGAGCACCTGCTGGCGCGGCCCGGCTCGGCCTATGAGCCGGCGCTGTTCGAGTTCGTCGCTGACGTCACCAATGAGCAGCAGGCCGAAATCCGCCGCATGGACGTCGCCCTGCGCACGCTGCAGGCCGACCCGCGCTCGACCCTGACCGGCGGCTTCCTCGATGCCCAGCAGGCCATCTCCAACATGGTCCTGATCGCCAGCCTGCCCAAGCCTGAGGGTTTCTACGACCCGACCAATCCGTCGGGTGCGTCCCTGCCCCTGCCGCCCGCCGACGATGACGAAGAGCGTGACGGTGCCGAAGAGGCCCGATTCTCCATGCGCGGCCCGTTCCTGTCGTTTGCCAATACCGACATGGCCTTCCAGGGCAACCTGATGGCGGTCGGCTCCTACCATGGCTTCAACCTGTATCGCCTCGGCGGTGACCAGCCCCAGCTGATCTCGTCGGTGGTCTGTCCCGGCGGCCAGGGTGACGTCTCCATCGTTGACAACCTGCTGATCATGTCGGTGGAATCCACCAATGGCCGCATCGATTGCGGTCGTCAGGGCGTGGGCCCCGAGGCCAGCGACGCGCGCTTCCGCGGCATCCGCATCTTTGACATCTCCAATCCGGTTCGGCCGGTCCAGGTCGGCCAGGTTCAGACCTGCCGAGGCTCCCACACCCATTCGGTGGTCAGCTCCGACGAACGCTCGATCATCGTCTATAACTCGGGGACCGCCTCGGTCCGCGACGAGGACGAGCTGGCCGGCTGTGTGGTCGGCGAGCCGGGCGATGATCGCACGGCTCTGTTCTCCATCGACGTCATCGAGATCCCGCGCGCCGATCCGGCGGCCTCGCGCATAATCTCCAGCCCCCGCGTCTTCGCCGATGCCCAGACCGGGGCCGTCGCCGGCCTGTGGCTGGGCGGCGACCACGGCGCGGGCACCCAGCGCACCAGCCAGACCAACCAGTGCCACGACATCACCGTCTTCCCCAGCCGCAACCTGGCGGCCGGTGCCTGTTCGGGCAACGGCATCATTTTCGACATCTCCGACCCGCGCAATCCGGTCCGTATCGACGATGTGACCGACCCCGGCTTTGCCTATTGGCACTCGGCCACCTTCGACAATGAGGGTGAGACGGTCCTGTTCACCGACGAGTGGGGTGGCGGCGGCCGTCCGCGCTGTCAGACGACGGACCCGCGCAACTGGGGCGCCAACGCCTTCTACGACATCGTCGACAATCAGCTTGAGCGGCGCGGCACCTACAAGCTGCCGGCAGCCCAGTCGGCGCGCGAGAACTGCGTCGCCCACAACGGCTCCATCGTGCCGGTGCCGGGCCGCGATATCTTCGTCCAGGCCTGGTACCAGGGCGGCATTTCGGTGATCGACTTCACCGACCCGAACACCCCGCATGAGATCGCCTATTTCGACCGCGGCCCGATGTCGGACACCGGCTTCCAGTTCGGCGGCTTCTGGTCGGCCTACTGGTACCAGGGCCGCATCTACGGCACCGAAATCGCGCGCGGCCTGGATGTGCTGGAGCTGGCCCCGTCGCAATATCTGTCCGAAACCGAACTGGCGGCGGCCAGCCTGGCCGATCAGGGCAACACCTTCAACCCGCAACGCCAGACGCCGGTGACCTGGCCGGCCCACCCGACCATCGCGCGGGCCTATGTCGAACAGCTGACCGGTTCAGGCGGCCTGACCGCCGACGCCGCCACCCAGCTGAACGCCGCCCTGGATCAGGCCCTGCCCCTGATCGAGGCGGGCAGCTCCGACGCCACCGTGGCGGCCCGTCTGCGTGGCCTGGCCGAAGGCCTGACGGTGGCCGGCGACGACCGCGCCACCACGCGCCGCGCATCAGCCCTGCGCGAGACCCTGTCGGGCATCGCCGTGCGGCTGATGTAGGACGGTCACCGCCTCCCGACCGCACGGCGGTCGGGAGAGGGCCCCGGCATAGCCGAACCGGCCTGAAAACCCCGTCTGGGGTACGCCGTATTCGTCATAGCGGTTGATCACTGGTTTGACGCTATGCGCGACGTCCAACTCAGGGAAATAAGCCGAGCGGAGAGAGACCACAGGCACCGCGCCGCCAACAGCCAGATGTAGGCCTGGCACGCCACCGCCCCCCGGAGGTCATTCCGATGCGACCAGTGGCCCGTCAGCTCCGAAAAACTATATTTAGCTCCACCCTCGGACAACAAATAAAATACTTAATCCATAGAATCACGCCACGAGATGTCTAATTATAATATCTAATGATAAGCAGCAATATAAATCTAAAGGGAGCCCTCATATAGATGATATCACTGTCGACGTCAATGCATATCCTCATCAATCGTATTGACATTTCCAACTATTGCTTTGTAAACATAGGCGTCCAATGGAATATTTTTTAGAAATTCGATAAGCGTAGAGTCTGGTATTCGATGGAAATGAAATTCTACTATTTCCTCATTACATACATTTATATACAAATCATATTTCAAATTGAACATATCCGCAGCACTGCGCACGGCCTGTAGATATTTTTTATTGATATGAAGCACGGGTTTGCTGGTATTTTCTCTTGTCATGCAGGGCAGCCGGGGAAACGGTCTTCTTCAAGATATACAGCCGGCATGACCGCGCCTGGAGGCAGCCCCACTGGGATACCACCCCTGCCAATAATCTGGATTAGACCAGATCTAAAATGCTGAGATTACCTTGGCACCAAGGACGCATCCCCAGTCTTAATTTCGCCGATAATAAATACCCCGGAATTGGGGATTGTGGCAATGTAGTCTGCGATAGCATAACCCCTTGCGTCGTCATAACTTATTGTCCGAATATAGACTTCGACTGCTACTAGGAAGCCCGCCTCCCTAAGTGCCTGAACCTTCTGATCTCGCATCAAATTGTGCCAGTCTCGTCGCTGACATATTGTTGTAACAGGCGACTGTGGGGCGCTTGGAGAACCAGTAACTGACGCAACGAATTGGCCCAGATTGATCGGCACCCTCATAAGCCATTCGAGCGTTCCGCAGTCCCGCTCCGTGCCTATGACGATCAGTTGCCCATCTGGACCAACCTCGGTGCCTGTTCGAGAAACACAAAAGGGGAGCAACCCCCACGGATCCACCAGGTTCACCGGATCCCCGCCCACATATCCATACAGGTTCACCCCGCCCATGATCCCGATGGGATCCGTCTGCATGAAGCGGCCCCCAGCGCGTTCCGATAGGTGGGGCCCGGCTATCGGATCAGAACGCGCGTTGCGAAATGTGTCGGGTTGTACTGACGGTTTCTCATGTTCCAGGGCGCGGCCATGGCGCGGTTCAGGTACATCGAGCCGGCATAGCCGAACCGGCCCGAGAACCCCGTCTGGGGTACGCCGTATTCGTCATAGCGGTTGATCTGGGTGGCGACGCCGGCCCCGTCGGTGACGGCCGTGACGCTGCCCAGAGGGTCCGGCATCGGCCACGACCGGGTGATCGACCCGCCCGTCCCCGCCGTATAGGCCGCATAGTCATCCAGTCCCGGCCCCGGCACATAGCGCCGGATCAGACCGCCCGAGGCATCATACTCCCCGATCGCCTGGCCCCCGGCATAGACGAAGCGGCTGTTCACCCCGGCCGCGCACTCTGGCGAACCAAGTATCAGTTTACATTGGCTTCGAGGCACCGGCGAAGCGCAATAGCGCTGTCCTAGCCCCACGCGGATTCGCCAGAAGGTCAATCGGAACACGGATTCTTTGACCCGATTTAGATTGGATGACTATCGTTGATCTATCATCAATAAGCCTTACGACCTCTGAGCGATGAAATTGCCGGCGAAACATTCCTCTGTATTTAAGAACGCTCGAGCTTATCTCAAGAATCGGCGTTCCGAAAGCAGCGCCCCCGGCGACCGCCAAGCCGAAGACCGAGAAAGCGAGGCAAATTGCCCCCAGGACCAGCCCCAAAAGACGACCGAACGGCGTCCACAGAATGCTGAACAAGACCACCTCTTCCCGAGGGGAAGGGGGCGTGAACAAGGCAAATGCTCCGAGACCGAAGACAATTGCAACGCCCGCGTACTTCCAGCGGGAAGCGTAGAACCGTTCATTCAAGGATTCACTGGAAGCCATTATTGACATCCGCGAGCCTGAGCATATTCGTTTGCCAAGGCGTCCCCGCCTTCAACCCCCGCGACCCCCAAACCGGCACCGCCCAAGAAACCACCCACTGGGCCGCCAACAACGCCCCCCGCTCCACCACCTATTACGCCGCCCCCAATACCGCCGGCCGCTGGTAAAAGCACTCGTGCAGCGGTGACATCTAGAGGCTCGCCTCTCTGAGAACTGGCCTCAGCGGTGAAGCCCATCTCAGCGGACGTCAATAAAATAGCCATCGGGAGGAAACTCCGTCCGATTGCGCGCGCGCTGCTGTGATCCCCATAATGTCGCGCGATGCCGACAAGACCGCCTTGTATCACGCCATGGGCGAAGCTCCCCGCACTAGCGGCCTCAGCTCCTGCGCTAATCCTTGGATCGACTGGTCGGCTCGGGCAATATGGCCCAACAACGCTAGGATTAGAAAATCCTTGCCGACGCAGCAACTCAAGCGAACCGAAATTCTCGAAACTAGGACTCCAATTAAGTCGAACCACTGAGTAGACGATCCGACAATACGCATAAATGTCACCGTTCGGCATGGTTATATATTGGCATTCGGTACTTCTGACCCAATAGTCGTCTGATAGCCCCCACGGATCCACCAGGTTGACCGGATCGTTCCCCACATAGGCGTACAGATTCGTCCCGCCGGCGATGCCGATGGGATCCGTCTGCATGAAGCGGCCCAGCGTCGGGTTGTACTGGCGGTTGCGCATATTCCAGGGCGCGGCCATGGCGCGGTTCAGGTACATCGAGCCAGCATAGCCAAACCGGCCTGAGAACCCCGCCTGGGGCACGCCGTATTCGTCATAGCGGTTGATCTGGGTGGCAAAGACCGCGATGTCCTCCGGCATAGCCTTGCGGCGATCACCGAAGCCCGGCGCCTTGACCGCCGCCACCCGCAGGCCGCCGCGCAGCTTGTTGACCACCAGGGTGGCCAGGGGCCCAGGAGGCGGCGCCTAGGGGGGCAAAAAGAAGCGTATGCGCCCCTTGTTTCGAGTCCCTGTTTTCCGTCCCTGTTTTCAGGTTGTCATAGGCGTAGGTCGCGAGCACCCCCGCGCCGGAGATCGCCCCGTTCTCGTCGTGGGTCTGGCCGATGGGCTGGCTGGCCCGCCCGGAGCGCGGACAGGGTGCGCCGGACAACGACACGGGGAGAGTCAGGCGCGGCGGCTACCGATTGCACTGTCACCGCAATCTGCGGCGACTGAATGCACTGTCACGGTAACCCACCGCAATCCGTCTTGGCGTAGCGGCCCACGACCAGACCCCCAAGTCTGAGGGGCCCCCAAATCCCGACAGCAATCATGAGGCTGCAGTACGCCGCGTTCTCGATTGCGAGCGGTATGAACGCTGGGTAGATGCGGCCAGACGCGTACATCGGCGTACCGTTGACGATGAGTACGGAATTGAACGCCACGAACAAGAAGTAGCCCAGCACCGCCGCCGCAGTAGCGCTGGTGCTCCAGATCGTGGCGAGTTTCCAACGCTTCTTCGAGGCGAGAAACGCAATCCAGAACGCCAGGATGCCGACAAGGAGATAGGCGACGTAGATCGCTAGAAGCGAGCCTAGAGGCCCCTGAGCTCCGAGCGCGAGGAAGCCTGCGGCGGCAATCACACCCACGACGCCCTGCACCGCCACGCAGGCGATCCAAACGAGAATAATCACCGTCCATACACGCATCGGGCTATGTCCACAGATTGAAGCTGCCACAGGGGGGCGCTCCCGGCTGCATTGGCAGTTCCCATATCTCCACCTCCCGTAGAATGGTTCAGCGTACCGATCCAGCCACCGGAATTGGTCACCACTCTACGCCCCACCCGACCGGGATGAAGTGTGTGGTTCGGCAGGGTGATGTTGGTCACGATCCGATTGTTGAAGTCGACGACATGCTCAACATCACCAGAAACTAGCCCTATTCCTAGTAGGTTAACGTCAACGGAAGTGATGTCACCCGTCCCCACCGGCCGGTCGCCTGTCGCACCGGGGGCGGGGAATGCGCGCAGGCACATGTAGACACGCTGCTCTGTACATCGCCCCCCCTCGCGGCATACGAAACTGAAGGTGTAGATGTCGTGGTCGACACGGTACTCGTCACGCTGCGCCAACTGATCGAGCAAATCCTGGATCGCATTAGGATCGACAAGGCAGGCGAAACCCGACCTACAGCGATACCCGATGATCTCTACGTCATCGACTTGATCCTCCCAGCGGCGAGGTACAAAAGGAAAGGGGCCGTCTGGCACAAGCGACTGCAACCCGAACGGATCCACCAGGTTGACCGGATCATTGCCCACATAGGCATAGAGGTTCACCCCGCCCGCTATGCCAATCGGATCCGTCTGCATGAAGCGGCCCCTAGCGCGCTCCGATAGGTGGGACCCGGCTATCGGATCAAAACGCGCGTTGCGAAATGTGTCGGGTTGTACTGGCGGTTGCGCATATTCCAGGGCGCGGCCATGGCGCGGTTCAGGTACATCGAGCCGGCATAGCCGAACCGGCCTGAGAACCCCGCCTGGGGTACGCCGTATTCGTCATAGCGGTTGATCTGGGTAGCGACGCCGGCCCCGTCGGTGACGGCCGTGACGCTGCCCAGAGGATCCGGCATCGGCCACGACCGGGTGATCGACCCGCCCGTCCCCGCCGTATAGGCCGCATAGTCATCCAGCCCCGGCCCCGGCACATAACGCCGGATCAGACCACCCGAGGCATCATATTCCCCGATAGCCTGACCCCCGGCATAGACGAAGCGGCTGTTCACACCCGCCGCCGTGATCCGCCCCATCCGGCCCGCCGGGTCATAGGAATAGGTCCCGATGTCGATGCCGGTCGCGTCGCCATTGACGATGCGGTTGCGGGAATCGTAGGCCCATGTCGAGACACCATCACCGGTGATGTTGCCGCGCGCGTCAGAGATGATCGAGGTGGAATCCACCGCCGTCACCTGGTTCAGCCCGTTGATCGTATAGGTGTCACTGAGGTTGGGATCGGCCGTATAGGCATAGGTGCTGTTCGACAGCGCCCGGCTGACCACCTGACCGGCCGGATTATAGCCCAGCGTCCAGGTCGCATCCTGGCTGGTTCCCGACAGCGCACTCAATCTCGGCGGCCTCCTGTATCGTCAGGAAGGCACCGACAATCATCGAAACCAAAGTGAGCGCGACGCCAATCCACCACCAGTATAACGCTGACAAGCCGAAGATGCCGTCCATCCAATGGGCGCAACTGAAGACAGCGCATCCCAGCATCGAGACAAGGAGGACGAACCGGGAGAATGAAAGAATTCGGCGGTGCGCTGGTGTTTTGCTGGAGATGGAACGACGTGCGGCATCTTGCGATTGAAGACGACGCAGGATTTCGGTCCTCTGAATTAAGATGGCTCCGATGATCGCCGGCAAGATCATGACAGCACGCAAACCCGATACCGGGGCGAGCGAGATCATGAAGGCAACAGCCACCAAGCCCAAGCCAATCAAACCGAGAATGAGTTTTGATCTATGATTATCGACCATCACAGCCTTCGCCCATAAGGTTCGAGAAATTCACGATTTCGTTGCCGATAAATCCGCCAACTAAATCGGCAAGCTCGTCTCCCGCGCCGCCAGTTCCAGGCGCCGCAAAGTTGTTGATGGTCTCGAATAGCACGTTTGCTGATGCGCCGCCCCAGTCACCGGTGGCAGCGCCCTACCGCTCGAGACCCGCTCCGGGCTGCGGCGTGAGCGGACTCGTCATTACAACCGATCTGGACCGCCTGGACCTAGCCGCCACCGGGCAATGGGCACGGAGATCAATACGCCGACCAGAAAGGCTGCGATGAACGGGTACCCCTCGGCAGAGATCCCCGAGACAAGCATGACGGACCCGTACAAGATCCCCGCGATAATCGGCCCTACAGCCCATGCGAAAGGGAAGCCAAACCAGGCGCAATACCGACTGAGCACGACCCCTCCGACCGCGCCCAGCGCAACGGTTGCGACGAGTTCGAACGCGGTCATTGGCATATGGAATATCTTCCATGAACTATCGTTTGGCTGTCAACGTCGCGCCGAGCAGTGCTTACTCCCAATCCCACCGCCAAGGTCTCCCCCGTGAATCGACCGTTGTTGCCAAAGGTGGCACCGTAGCCCGGCCCCGGCACATAGCGCCGGATCAGACCGCCACATAGATCGAGGATAGGATCACCGCGCCCACGTGGATCAGCAAGGACGTCCGGGCCAAGGTCAGCATTCGCCTCTGGGCACCACTCAAATCTGGGTGCGGTCCCGTGAAGGCCCTGGAGATCATTCGATAGACGTTCGGGCTGAGATACGGGTCTGGGTTCTGGTCCAGAAGATTACCGGACCGCGACGACCTGAGCATATCGATCGCAAGCATCGACAGGACGAACCCTAACGCCCCCACGCCGACGGCAGCGAAAAGCAAGGCATTGATCCAATCGGTCATCGACGTCGTCTCGGCCAAATCCTGGGGCTATCTTAGGGCGGCACCCGCCCCTGGGCACCCCAGCCCAATCACCCACGAAAAAAGACGGGAGCTTTCGCTCCCGCCCTCTCCGTCGTTCCGCTCGGATCGACGTGGACTAGACGTCCATATCGCCCCACCGGGTCGGCCTGGCCGACCCGGCTGCTCTAAGGCGCGTGGGGGATTGGACTTCGCTTAGAAGTCCATGTCACCCATGCCGCCCATGCCGCCGCCGGGCATGGCCGGGGCGGACGCCTTCTTGGGGGCGTCGGCGACGGCGGCTTCCGTCGTGATCAGGATACCGGCAACCGAGGCCGCGTCCTGAAGGGCGGTACGAACCACCTTGGCCGGGTCGATGACGCCCATCTTGACCAGATCGCCATACTCTTCGGTCTGGGCGTTGTAGCCGAACGCCGCGTCCTTGTGGTCCAGGATCTTGCCGACCACGATCGAGCCTTCGACGCCGGCGTTCTCGGCGATCTGACGGATCGGGGCCTGCAGGGCGCGCTTGACAATGGCGACACCGGCCTTCTGGTCGGCATTGTCGGTCTTGATGTCGTCGAGCGAACGCGAGGCCTTCAACAGAGCCGTGCCGCCGCCGGGGACGATGCCTTCTTCCACGGCCGCGCGGGTCGCGTTCAGGGCGTCGTCGACGCGGTCCTTCTTCTCCTTGACCTCGATCTCGGTCGAGCCACCGACGCGGATGACC
>Ga0209573_1004146_pt1 | contig 14753 bp, 11 predicted proteins | sample TNRBio252014_DNA_FD_185870 | JGI IMG/M metagenome (GOLD analysis project Ga0209573, IMG submission 185870) | Wastewater treatment Type I Accumulibacter community from EBPR Bioreactor in Madison, WI, USA - TNR Reactor_6/25/2014_ DNA (SPAdes)... | ecosystem: Engineered > Bioreactor > EBPR >...
TCTTCTGAAACAGCAATTTTCATTCGCGCGTGTTTGCCCTGACCGGGCGCTGCCCGTCAATCGGTTCGTCCGGCCGTCTGACCCGCTGCTGAAGCGCCTCGACCCGGAGATCGGCCGCTACGGACTTTTTTGCGGGCATTATTACTTCGACCTGACGTGTCTTGTGCCCGGGCGTCCGATGGCGCGGGTGATCTTTTTCAGGGAACCGGCGGACCGCCTCATTTCCTATTATTTTCACCGCTATCACACCCGGGACGTGACGATCGACCGCGCGTTCCGGGCGGGCGAGATCAGCGCGGAACGGGCGGCCTTCATCCGCGAGGTGAGGCGTATGACGCTCAGGGACTATCTTGGCCGCGACGGGTCCGGCCCGGCGCAGGACCCCTTGACCGATCTCCAGGCCAGGATCGCCGCTGCCGCCCTTGGTCAGACCGGCATCAAAGAGCCGGAGTCCACGGCCCGGGAGTTTGACACGATCGGGATCACCGAGTGGTTCGAGCCTTCCCTGCAGCTGATGTGCTTCGAGCGGGGTTTCAAATATCCGGGCCGGACCTTGGCGCTCAACGAAAGAGCCTCGCCCGGATGTTATGACCGGGCCGACACCCGCGCGATGAGAACGATCGACCGCATGACCCAAAAGGACCGCGCGCTCTACACGGCGGCCAAGGCGGAGTTCCTGGAGCGCTATCGCCGGATGATCCGAGCCATTTTTGAAGGAAGCGGCGTTCACGCCAAGCGGATCGACCACGTGCTCGGCCTGCCGTTCTCGGTCGACGGACGGTCCATGATCGCGGCCGCGCTGGATGCCTACTACCGGAGGAATGCGCCTGAGTATTTCAAGGCTTTTCCCCGCCTGGTGATCCCCCGCGGCGGGGCCATGCGCTTGAACATGTCCGACGCGATCTGCGGGAGCGGGTGGCTGGCGCGTGACGGCGAAGATGTCGGGGACCTAGAGGGGATGAGCCGTTGGTCGGGGCCCGGGACTGTAAGTGAGCTGGATTTTTTGGTGGGGCCCGGCGCGCCGCTGGTGATGACGGCGGACATCGCCGGAGAGATCGAGGAAGGCATCCTGAAAAAAACTTCGGTGCTGGCGAACGGCAGGCCTTTGGAGCCTGCGGTCGAAGAAAAGAACGGCAACGGGGCCCTGCTCCGCTGCCGGATCCCCGGCGGCTGTGCCGAGCCGAACGGGCTTCTAAGCCTCCGGTTCGTGACGCCGAGGACGGTCTCGCATCACGAGTTGAACGGGGCGGACGACCGGAGGCCCAAGGGGTTCAGGCTTTCGTCCGTCACGATCGAGCCCGCGGCCGCGTGAGCATGGAGGACCCCGTGAAGGGCGCCTCCCGGAGCGGTCAGCGCTTCAAAATTCCCCAACGCCTTCAATGACCCGTTCTCCAGGACCGCGATCCGGTCGGCTGAGCGCATGAGCGCGAGACGGTGTGTGATCACGATGCAGGTCCTGCCGCGGGCGGACCGTTCAAGCGTTCTTTGAACGGCCTCCTCCGTCAGGGCGTCCAATGAGCTCGACACCTCATCCACGATCAACACTTCGGATCTTTTGAGCAGCGCCCGCGCCAGCGAGAACCGCTGCTTTTCACCGCCCGAGAGTCCCGCTCCGCTGTCACCGATCCTTGTTCTCAAGCCCTCCGGAAGCCGGCGCACGAGCTCGTCCAACCGGACACTTCGCAGCACTTCGTCCAGCTCCGCTTCGGACACTTCCCGTCCGAGGCCATAGGTCAGGTTCGCCAATAAGGTGTCGTTGAAGAGCAGGGTGTCCTGACCCGCGAACGCGAACGCTTCGGCCAATGAGGCGCCAGTGAAGCTCCTCAGGTCCGCGTCGTCGACGAAGAGGGTCCCGGGCGGGCAATCGTAGAGCCTGAGCAGCAGGTGCGCGACGGTCGTTTTGCCGGAGCCGGTCGGTCCGACCAGCGCCGTCGTGGCGCCCTTCGGGAAGTCCAGGGTTAGGCCCTTTAACACCGGAACACCCGGACGGTAGCTGAAGTCGAGGTCCCGGACGCGCAGCGCCTCCCGAAGGCCCGTCCACCGCTCGGTCCCCTCGGGGACGATGTGCTTGCCCTCGTCGTTCAGCGCGTCCTCGAGCCGCTTGAGCGACAGCTGGGCCTGGACCGAACCTATCCCGAACTCATGGAAGACCGCGAAACGCGGGATGCTCAAGTGGACGAGGTAAAAAAAGACGAGGAACCGGGGCAGGTCCGCGGAGTGCTCCGCGCGCATCGCCCAGTTGATCGCGAACGCGATGAAAAGGAGGGAAATGAAAGTCCCCAGGTCCTGCAGGGGTTTGGACATCGCCTGAACGCGGTCGATCCGGTCCTGGTGTGCCGCTTCCTCCCGCACCGCTTCGGAGAAGCGCTTCTTTTCCGCATCGTAGGTCGAGTTCACCTTGACGAGCGGGATGCAGGAAACGAGGTTGAAGATGATCCGCCTTACCTGAGCGATCGAGCGGCCCCAGGAAAAACTCTCGTCCCGGGCGCTGGCGACGAGCCGGTTCATCACGAGCGGAAAGATCGGAAGCGCCAGCCACGCCACAAGACACAGCTTCCAGGAGATCCACAGCATCATGCCGGTGAACGCGGCGAGGCCCATCAGGCCGCTCAGGAGCGAGTGGTAGACGCGCAGCTGGTTCGCGACCGTTTGTGAGTGGGCTATAATGACGTGGTGGATGTCGCCGATGTTGCGGCGGTCGAAATAGAGCTTGCCGAACTTCAAATGCCGCTCGAACACGAGCTCTCTGAGGTGGGATTCGGCCGACCGGACCTGCCGGGTCGTGCACCGCGCGGCCGCGTAATCGGCCGCGTTCTTGACCAGCACGCACAGGAGCACCAGCGACGCGAGCACCAGGAACACGCCGGCCGGGCTCTCCATAAGCCGCGGCTCCAGGCGGTGAAGGAACTGTGTGATCCCCAGCGTGTCGCGGATCGAAAGGTAATCGTCCCGGATCACCCCCTGGGCCAGCGGGATCAGGAGCCGGATCGCCAGCAGATGGAGCAGGACGGCCGCGAACGAAGCCGCGGCAGAAAACACAAGGAGCCTGGATTGGACCCGCGATCTCCGCAAAAGCGCCATCACACGGCCCATATTGCCGAACCCGAGCCAGAGGTCCTTCAGTCCGTATTGGGAGGGGTGTTTGTCGAGCTTCATTCGGGACCTATTCTAATCCCGGTCCTTCCTTGAAGATAGCCCTCTTTCACAACTACCTCGACAACATCGGCGGCGCGGAGCGTGTCACGCTGCTCCTGGCCCGCGAGCTGGGAGCGCACGTTTACACGACGTCCTACCGGCCGGACCGCGCCGCGCAAATGGGCTCGCCCGTCCCGGTCCGGTCATTGGGGGCGGTGCCCGTGAACGCGCCGTGGCGTCAGCAGCTGACGCACTACAGGTTCCGTTCGGCGCGGCTGCCGGAGGCGTATGACCGGCATCTGATCATGGGTGAGTGGGCGCTCGGCGCCGCGGTCCGTCATCGTCCTAGCCTCTGGTACGTCCACTCCCCGATCCGAGAAATTTGGGACCTCTATGAATTCACGCGGCGGCACCGCGTCTCCGCGCTCAAGCGGCCGCTGTTCGACCTGTGGGCCCGGATGAACCGGACGCTGAACCGGTCAGACGTCGCCCGTGTCGGCCGCATCATCGCCAATTCAAAGAATACCCAGGCCCGGATCCGCCGCTACCTGGGCCGCGATAGCCGGGTCATCCACCCTCCCGTGGAGACGGAAAAGTACCGCTGCGGCGAGGACCGGGGATATTGGCTGAGCGTCAACCGTCTCATTTCGCACAAGCGGGTGATGATGCAGTTGGACGCGTTCCGGCGTTTGCCGGGCGAGCGGCTGGTGATCGTCGGCTGTTATGAAATGTCGGACCACTTCAAGGCTTACGCTGAGCAGGTGATCCGGGAAAAACCGGCGAACGTCGAGGTCCTGAGCTGGGTCGATGAGGAGCGCTTGAGGGAATTGTACGCAGGGTGCCGGGGGCTCATCACGACCGCGCAGGACGAGGACTTTGGCCTCACGGCGGTGGAAGCGATGGCTTCGGGCAAGCCCGTGATCGCTCCCGCCGAAGGCGGCTATCTGGAAACGGTGGTGCCGGGAGAGACGGGCGTGCTGATCGAGGGGATCGACGCCGGGAAGCTAGCGGACGAGGTGCGCGAGCTCGGGCCTTTCGCAGGGAGTTTCCGCGACGCGTGCCGGAAACGCGCGGCCCGTTTTGGCCTTGGCCGGTTCGTGGGCGAAATTCGGGAAGAGCTCGGCGCAGCGGGATGAAACGATGAGGCCCAGATGCCTCAGGCCGTCCTTGATCGGGTCCAGCTTGGATTCGCCCAATCGCGGATGGTATTGGATCGGGAGTTCACAGACCGAGGCGCCCGAACGGACGAGCTTGATGATCATCTCGGAAGCGTATTCCATGCCCGCCGCGCGGCAATCCAGGCCGAGCAGCGTGTCGCGCCGGATCGCGCGGAGGCCGCACTGGGTGTCGGAGAACGGGGACGCAAAAAGCTTCTGGATGAGCCCCGTGAGCAGGGGGTTCCCGACGAACCAGCGGTCGGCGGGCATGCTGGCCCGGTTGGACTTCATGGCAAAACGATCGCCGACCACGGCATCATGACCTTGTTCGAGCTTTTGGATCATCGGCAGCAAGTCGCTGAAGTCGTAGCTTCCGTCCGCGTCGGCCATGAGGATGTAGCGTCCCGCCGCGCGGCGGATGCCGTGCTGATAGGCGTTGCCGTAGCCGGCCGTGTCATGTTTGACGAGCTGGACGCCCATTTCCCGCGCGATCAGAGGTGAGCGGTCCGTGGAGGAATCCGAAACGATGATCTCATGTTCGAACGGCGCCAGCACCGTCCGGGCCTGCTCGATGCAGTGCCGGAGACCTTTTTCTTCGTTGCGGCAGGGGAGAATTAGGGATAAAAGCATTTAATAATTCAAATCACTCGACTGGTATTTGTTGGTTAATGCCTGATTCAGTGTGATTTTACCGACTTATCATCCTTTTTTCTACATAAACCGGACCGTGCTCGATGTCCCAGTTCTGCGGGGCGGCTCAGCCTGAGGGAGGCCTTTTGAAAATAGCGGTTTTTCACAACGCCTTGGACACCATCGGCGGCGCCGAGCGGGTCGCTCTGACGCTCGGCAGGGACCTGCCGGCGGATGTGATCACGGCGGCGTGTGACCCGGAAAAGATCCGCCTCATGGGATTCGAGCGGATGCCCCGGTCCCTGGGGGCCCTGCCGCGGAACGCTCCTTGGCGTCAGACGGCCGCCTTCATCCGGTTCGCCGCGCTCAAACTGCGGGAAAAGTACGATTGTCACATCATCGCCGGAGATTGGGCGGTCGGCGCCGCGCTCCGGCATCGTCCGAGCCTCTGGTATGTCCACTCGCCTGCACGGGAGATCTGGGACCTAAAAAGCTTCACCCGGGACCGCATCGTGCCGCCCCCGGCGCGCCCGGCCTTTGACCTGTGGGCCGCGGCGATGCGGCCGATGTACCGGGATTGCGCGCGCCGCGCGGGGCGCCTGGTGTGCAATTCGAGGAACACCCAGGCCCGTGTCCGCCGGTATTTTGACCGTGAGGCGAGGGTCATCCACCCTCCGGTCGAGACGTCGCGGTTCAGGTTCAAGGAAAGCGGCGATTTTTGGCTGAGCGTGAACCGGACGATCCAGCACAAACGGATCGAAATGCAGTTCGATGCGTTCCGTTGTCTGCCGTCGGAGCGGTTGGTGATGGTCGGTGCTTACGAAGGGGCCTCGCATTTTGGGGAGTATCGCCGACGGATGCTCCGGGAGGCCCCCGTCAACGTCGAGGTCCGAGGGGCCGTTCCGATGGAGGAATTGGCGGAGCTTTACGCGCGGTGCCGCGGCTTCATCACCGCGTCGGTGGACGAGGACTTTGGCCTCACGGCGGTGGAAGCGATGGCTTCGGGTAAGCCCGTGATCGCTCCCGCCGAAGGCGGTTATCTGGAAACGGTGGTGCCGGGCGAGACGGGCGTGCTGATCGAGGGGATCTCCGCGGAAAAGATCGCCGGGGCGGTGAGGTCATTGAAGGACACCGTCGGGCGTTTCAGAATGGCCTGCGAAGCCCGGGCCGGGGACTTTGGCGCGGAGCGTTTTGTCCGCGAAATGCGCGAAGAGATCGCGCTTGCCGCGCGTTAGAAAAAAACCGTCCGGCCGGTGGTGAGCCAGGACCCGGCCTGGAGCGTTTTGAGCAGGCAGTACACAAAAACCGCCGCGCTCAGCCATCCGAAGCGCTTCCAGCCTTCCGCGAAGACCCATCCCGCGAGCATCGCCAGGAACGGCACCGCCGGCAGGATGTAACGGGTCTCGAACTCCGAGTACAGCGTGAACCAGCCCAGGATCAAGAGTGCTGTGACCGCGAACGGCACGAGCGAAGGCGCGAGAGTTTTTTTCCAAAGACAGATGACAAGCCCGATGAACGCCGCCGCGTAGAACGGCGACAGCTCCAGGAGGCGCAGGAAGTAAAAGCCCCAGGGGGCGGTGTGGATGGTTTTTCCCGCCGCGTACCGGTCGGGAAGATCGGTCCAGCCGAAGCCTTTTGCCGCCGCCGTGATCAGATCACCTTGGACCAATAAGGTCCCGAAGATCGCTGCCGCCGCGATCGCCGGAAGCCAGGATGCGGCACGGCCGGCGGCGGTCAGGAGCTTGAAGCCTTCACGCGCGGGCTTGCCCAGCTGATAAACAGCGGTGAGCACAAGAACGGCCGTCATCGCCGCTGCCGCGGCGAGCGTCCAGGCGAGCATTTCGCGATTCAGTCCCGAACCGTGGGCGTCGGCCATCCGCAGCAGGAACTCAGGGCCGTAGACCGCGCGGTTCATGACGAACCAGGGCAGGGTCACTGCCGCTGCGAGAGCGGGGAGCGCCCAGAACGCCGCAGAGGCGGTCCGCGCCCGGTCGTAGAGCATTGTATACAGAAGGATCCCAGCACCCGCCAGAGCTCCGGAGTAATGGGTCATCACGGCCAAGCCACAGAACACGCCGCTGGCGGCAAAGAACACCGGCCGCCGTTGTCCCAGGACGAAGAACGCCAGTCCCAGGAACATGAACAGGGCAAGCGTCGTGGACATGAGGCCTTGAGCGCTCAAGGTCCAGTGGGCAGGGTCCACTGCCAGCACGGACAGCGCCGCCGCTGCGGCCCAGGCCGCGGAGACCGGAACGGCCGCCACGGCCGCCGCCGGAAGGGCCATCAGCAGGACCGCTCCCGCCGCGCCCGCCGCCGCGCTCGACGCGCGGATGTTGGGTTCAAAGAACGATATGATCACGGGAAAAACAGGAGGATGCTTGAAGATGGGGCGGTCCAGGTATGTGGGCACGGGATCGTTCGGAAAAATTTTTTGCAGGTGAGGGACGACGTTGCGCGGATCGTAGTCGAGCGGGTCCCGGCGCAGCCGCTCGCCCAGCGCCGAATAAAGGATGCCGTCATAATGCAGGCCGGACTGCTTTTTCAGCGCCTCCGCCCGGAGCCAGACCCCGCTCGCCGCGAGCGCGGCGATGAGGGCCCAGGGGAGGAGCCGGATGACCAGGGAACTAGAGGAAGAGGATGAGGATTTGAGCATCAAGGCTTTGCCGTGGTTTGAAAAACAGTATAACATCAGCGGAGAAGGCCCGGCGCAGCCCGGGCATATAATGGTCCTTGAGGAGGGCGGGAGTGCGGTTGAATAAAAAAGTCCTTCAAGTATTGCTGGTTGGAGGGATCCTTCTACCGGGGGTCCTGTTGACGGCGGTCCGTTACCGCGAAATGGAGCGGGAGCTGACCAGCTCGGCGGTGCTGCGCCGTCAGTCGGTGGCCGACCTCTCCGCGTCGGTCCTCCAGGAAAAATTCGACCACCTGAAGAGCCTGGCCCGGTCGCTGTCCACGCGCGTTCACTTCAGGGAGCGGGTCGCCCGCGGCGAGTGGCAGGAAGCGGTCCGGCTGATGCGCGGCATCCCGCAGGAAGAATTTCCGGTGATCGACCGGATCTTTTTGGCCGACCCGGAAGGGGTCCTGATGGCGGACGTTCCGGAAGCTTCAGGGGTGCGCGGCAGGAGTTTTGCCGACCGGGATTGGTTCCGGTCCGTGAAGAACGCTTCCGGTCCGGTCATTTCCGAGATCTACCAGCGGGCGGCGGAGCCCCGGTTCAATGTCGTGGCCGTCGCCGCGCCGATCCACGCGCCGGCTTCAAACGGGGAGGCTCCGCGGGTCACCGGCTACCTGGTCGCCCAGGTCCGTCTCAGCACGGTTTTTGAGTGGGCGCGTTCGATCGACGGCGGGTCGGTCGGGCAGGTCTACTTCGCTGACAAGAGCGGCCGCGTGGCCGGATGGAAATCGAACGACCTGGACACCGGGGATGTTTACGACGGGTCGGACATCCCGACCGTCAATGACGCGTTGGGGGGCATGCGGGATGTCCGGGTCGCGGCCGACCCGACGGACGGCCGGGAATTCGTCGTGGCGCTGAGCCCGGTGCTTCCGGACCGGTGGGCGGCGTTCCTCGTCCAGTCCAAGGAAGAGGCCTTCGGTATGAGGGCCAGGATCCTTCGCAGCTTCTGGATCTTTTCGTCCGTGTTCATCCTCTTTAACCTGCTGTTGGCCTTGTTGATCATCCATCTCCAGAACAGCCTCCTTCGGCACCAGGAGGAGCGCGCACTGCACGAGGCTGAGCGGGAGCAGTTGGAGCTTTTTGCGTTCGTGGCATCGCACGACCTGCAGGACCCCATCAACAAGATCCTGTCCTTCGGCAGCATCCTGAATGAGTCCGCGCGAGGGTCCATGGACCCGGCGTCCAAGGAGAGCTTGGACAGGATGTTGGCCGCCGCCCGCCGGCTGAGCCGGATCCTCGAGGATGTGAGGGGTTTTTCCGTGATCCGCCGGGACGCCGCTCGGGTCCAGGTGGACTTGAGCGAAGTGTTGCGGGATGTTCTGGAGGATCAGAAGCAGACGATCATGTCCGCCGGGGTCAGGGTCCATGCAGAAAATCTGCCGGTCGTGACGGGGGATCCGGCGCAGATCCACAGCCTTTTCACCAACCTCATAGCGAATTCCGTCAAATACCGCACCAAGGACGGTGAGCCGGTCATCGAGGTCCGCGCCGTGAAGACCGCCAAGAACCGCGTCGAGGTCCGCGTACGTGACAACGGCATCGGCTTTGATGAAAAATACCTGGACCGGATCTTCCTTCCCTTCCAACGGCTGCACGCGCAGGCCGAATACGAGGGCACCGGCCTCGGACTGGCCATCTGTCAGCGGATCGTGTCATTGCACGGCGGGACCCTTTCGGCGCGGTCGGCGCCCTCAAAAGGCGCTGAGTTCATTTTTTCACTGCCTGCGGGCAGATCATAAAGGCGCGCATGAGCTCCGAACCTTCCATTCCGTCTCCGTCCGATAGGCCGCATTTTTTAGACGCGCTCCGGGTCCCCGAGATCCGTCTTTTTTTGGGCGCGGTCGGCTTCTATTCGCTCGGGAGCCGCGCGCTCCTGGTCATTGTCGGTTTCCAGGTCTATGAGCTGACGCGCAGCGCGATGGCGCTCGGCTGGCTCGGGCTTGTGGAGGCCGTTCCGGCCCTCCTGCTCGTGATCTTCGGCGGATATGCCGCCGATCATTACGATCGCCGCCGTATCCTGCTCATCACACGCGGCGTGTCCGTGCTGTGCGCCGCCGTGATGGCGGCCGTTTCCTGGCTCGATCCGCAGGGCGCGGTCGGCTGGCTGTACGTTCTGATCTTTGTCGCGGGGATCGCGCGCGGCTTCGCCGACCCCGCCGGGACCGCGTTCGAAGCGCAGGTGGTGCCCAAACGGTTGACCGTGAACGCCGCTTCGTGGATCTCGAGCACGTGGCTGTCGAGCTGGGCGGTCGGCGCCGCCGTGATCGGGTTCGTCTATGACGGGTTCGGTCCGCCCGCGGCCTACGCGGTCGTCGCCGTTTGTTACGCGTTCGCGTGGGTCTGCATGTTCCGGATCGGACCCAAGCCGCAGACCCCCCTTCCTGTCCGCGAGAGCAAATGGAAAAGCATGACCGAAGGCTGGAAATTCGTCTTCGCTCATCAGCCGCTTTGGGGCGCGCTGGCCCTGGACCTGTTCGCAGTGCTCTTCGGCGGAGCGATCGCGATCCTTCCGATCTTCGCGCATGACATCCTCCATGTCGGCGCGGGCGGGCTGGGGCTCCTGAACGCGTCCGCCCAGCTCGGAGCGCTGTCCGTCACCCTGCTCGCGACGCATCGGCCGCCGATCGGCCGGGCGGGCCGCAACCTGCTTCTGGCGGTCGGGGGCTTTGGGATCAGCATGCTGGTGTTCGCTTTTTCGAGGAACTTCTGGCTGTCGATGGCGGCGCTTTTTTTCAGCGGTGTCTTTGACGGCATCAGCGTTGTCATCCGGCGGTCCATGGTGCGGCTCCTATCGCCGGACCACCTGCGCGGCCGGATCGCCGCGGCCAACTGGGTCTTTGTCTGCGCGTCCAACGAGATCGGCGCGTTCGAAAGCGGCATGCTGGCGGCATGGGTCGGCGCGGTCCCTGCCGTGGCCGCGGGCGGCGTGGTGACGCTCGGCATCGTTGCAGCGACGGCGCTGGGTGCTCGGCAGCTCAGGGAACTCAGGTTCGATCCGCGGACGATGGAGCGGAAGATGACGCCGGACGGGCGAGGGGCGGCCGGATGAGCGCGGTCCAGGGGATAAGAGGCCGCCGGCCCGGCTCCGGACGGACCCGGATGCGAAGCGGTATCCTGGGGTACCCGACGGCGATGATGACGCTGGCGATCGGCATCGCGGTGACGTTCTCGCTGTTCTTCCAGGCGCAGTTCATGGAACAAAAAGCCGCCGAGACCCAGCTCAGGCGCGACACGGCGGACATCCGGCACGCTCTCAGGACCGGCATCGAGAACAAGCTGAACAGTCTGAGCGCGCTGAGGAGCCTGTTCGCCGCGAGCCGCGAGGTGGACCTGAATGAATTCAGGATCTTTTCGGAGCACTTGCTCAGGCGCTTCAAGGAGATCGAGGCGTTCGAGTGGATCCCGCGCATCATGAGGGAGGACCTTCCCGTGTTCGAGGCGCAGGTGGAGCGGGACCTGGGCATGGAGGATTTTTTCATATTCCGCCGCGGCCCGGACGGCCTGAGACTTGAGCCGGAAACCCGGGACGAATACTACCCGGTGTTCTATGCGGAGCCTTTCGAGCAGAATTTTTCGGCGGTGGGACATGACCAAGCCTCGAGCCACGAGCGTTTCGCCGCGATGCAGAGGGCCAGGGATGCCGACGATATCGTGTCGACCCGCATCATGCGGATCCATCGCCGCGAGGACCAGGGAGGCTCGTTCTTCAAAGGCTTCATCGCGTACCTGCCGGTCTTCAAGTCGGACTCGACCGCTCATCACGCGCCGCGGCCTCCTCAGATCCTGATCGGCTATGTGGCGACGGTCTTCAGGGCCGAGGAGCTGACGCGCCTCCTGCTCGGCCGCACCGTGCCTCCGGGGATCAGCGTCCGGGTCTCCGCTTCCGGAGGCGAGGAGAGCAGCGAGGAGACCCTGCTCGATCTCAGGCGTTCGGGCGACTTTGACCTGGAGCACACCGAGAACTTCGATATCGCCGGCTGCCGCTGGGTCGTGCGATGCGCCAAAAAGATGGACCCGTTCGGTTCGAGCCGTCGGGCGTCGTCGATGGTCCTGATCGTGGGGATACTGGTGTCCGCGCTGCTTTCCGCACTGTTGGTCTCCATGGAGCGGAAAAAAATGCATCAGATCACCTCGGAGCTGTCGATGAGGGACGAGCTGACAGGGCTTTATAACCGCCGCGGGTTCGTCCTTCTCGCCGAAGAGCAGCTGCGGTTGTCCAAGCGCAGCAAGAGCGGCTTCTGGGTCGTTTCGATGGACCTCGACGGCTTGAAGCGCGTGAACGACACCCGAGGCCACGCCGAAGGGGACCGGATGATCCGCCGCGCCGCCGGCATCATCAAAGCGTCGCTCAGGGACTCGGACATTCTCGCCAGGTTCGGCGGGGACGAGTTCACGGCATTGGTGATCGAGGCCGGTCCGCAGTCGGGCCAGGTGATCGTCGATCACATCCGGTCCAACGCGCGCTCCGAAGCCGTTGCGAACCGGGAGCGCGATCCGGTCTTGTTGAGCATCGGCACCGTTTATGTCAGTCCGATGTCCCAGTCGACCCTGGAGTCCTGGCTGGAGCAGGCGGACAAGGCCCTTTATCAGGACAAGCACAGACGAAAAAAATCAGGAGATAGATCATGAAAAAATTCTTTTTGCCGGTCTGGCTGGCGGCCGCGGCCGCGCTGGCGGGTTGCGGGGACGCGCAGGCGGCCCTTCAAACCCGAACCGTGGAGTACCCGCATGGGGACACGGTCCTCGAAGGGTATCTCGCCTATGACGACGCCGTAAAAGGCGACCGGCCCGGGGTCCTCGTGGTCCACGCGTGGATGGGGTTGGACGACCATGCGCGGAGTAGTGCCCGCAAGCTCGCGAAGCTCGGCTACACCGCGCTGGCGGTGGACATGTACGGCAAGGGGATCCGCCCGACCGGCCCTCAGGAGGCCGGAGCTCAGGCTTCCATTTATAAGAAGGACCGGAGGCTGATGCGGGAGAGGGTCCTGGCGGGGCTTGAGTTCCTGCGGGAACAGCCCGGCGTGAACGCGGGGCGGATCGCGGCGATCGGTTACTGCTTCGGCGGGACGACGGTCCTGGAATTGGCCCGCAGTGGGGCATTGGTCCGGGGGGTCGTGAGTTTCCATGGAGGGCTGGACGCGCCGCTGCCGGCGGACGCGCCCGGTATCCGCTCCGAGGTGCTGGTGCTGCACGGCGCCGAGGACCCGTATGCGCCCATGACGGAGGTCCGCGCGTTCGAGGATGAGATGCGAGCGGTCGCCGCCGACTGGCAGGTGGTGCTGTACAGCGGTGCCGTGCATTCGTTCACTGACCCGGACGCCGGGAGCGATCCCTCCAAGGGAGCCGCTTATGACCCGCGGGCGGCCAAGCGGTCCTGGGAGGCGATGAAGAACTTCCTGCGGGAGATCCTTAAGCCTTGAGGAGGCTGCGGAGCATCCACGCGGTCTTTTCGTGGAGCTGGAGGCGCCGCGTCAGAAGATCGATCGTGGCCTGATCGGAACCTTTTTCCGCCGCCGGGAAGATCGACCGGGCGGTCCGGATGACCGTTTCCTGCCCCGCGACGAGGTCGCGGATCATCTCAACATCCTCGACCTTGCCGACGCTCTCCTTGACGTTCGTGAGCTTACCGTACTCCGCATAGGAGCCGGGCGCGCGCTCCCCGAGCGAGCGAATGCGTTCGGCGATCTCATCCACCGCGAGCGCGAGTTCCGTGTACTGGGTCTCGAACATCAGATGCAGCGTTTGGAACATGGGTCCCACGACGTTCCAGTGGTAGTTGTGGGTCTTGAGGTACAGCGTGTAGGAGTCCGCCAGGAGGACCGAAAGTCCTTTGGCGATCTCGACGCGCTGGGGTTCGGGGATGCCGATCTCGATGTGGTTTGAAGTGACGGCGCTCATAAGGACCTCCTCGTGGTTCATTATTTGAAAGATTCGTCGGGTCCGGGGGCTTCACCGACCAGATCCATTATAAAACTAAAGCCGGCGCGTACGTCGGCCTCTTGCCAAGAGCATAGCACCGGAGCTACAATCACTCCAATCAATAGTTATTATTAATTAAATAGGTAAAAACTATTATGGAACTGCAACAGCTTCGCTACGTGGCCGCCTTGGCGAAGGAACTCCATTTCCTCAGAGCGTCCCAAAAAGTCCATGTAACCCAGCCGACCTTGAGCCAGCAGATCCGGAAGCTGGAGGACGAGCTCGGGACACCCCTGTTCGAGCGTTCGCCCAGGAAGGTGCGGCTCACGGCGGCGGGGCAGAGGTTCCTGCCGCACGCGCTGGAAGCCCTCGCGGCGGTCGAGCGCGGCGCCGCGGAACTCAAGGAGCGGTCGGGAGAGCTGACCGGGACGGTGCGGGTATCGGCGATCCCCACCATTTGCCCCTACCTCATGCCGCAGGTCATCACGCGTTTGCGCGCCGCGGCCCCGAAGCTTGTGCTCGAGCTTTATGAGGAGACCACCTCGGCCCTTTTGACGCGGCTCAGGGACGGCGAGATCGACCTGGGGCTTCTGTCGCCTCCGGTCGGCGAAAAGGGCATCTCGGAGCTCGTGCTCGCGAGCGAACCGTTCTACCTGGCGGTGTCGAGCCGGCACCGTCTGGCGAAGGCGGCGAGCGTTCCCCCGAAGGAATTGGATGCGGAGCGGCTCCTGGTGCTCCAGGAAGGACATTGCTTCGGCGGGCAGTCGCTGGAGTATTGCAAGCGCGTGTCGAAGAACCCTCATGTGATCTTTCGAGGATCGAGCTTGCAGTCGGTGCTGAGGCTGGCCGCGGCCGGCGAAGGCGTCACGTTCGTGCCGAAGATGGCCGCGAGCTTAAGCGCGTGGCCGGACCTCCGGTTCATTCCGTTCACGCGTCCAGAGCCGGAACGTCAGATCGGCGTCGTTTGGAGGCTCTCGAGCCCGCTTCTCAAAACGCACCAGCTCATCGTCAGTCTCATTGCCGAAGCGGCCGCGGGCAAGCCGGTCCCAGCCCCGCATTCCCGACGTTGACGGCCGGTCCGTTCTTTTTAATTTACGAAAAGGCAGCGGCGGGGCAGAATAGGGCCATTACAACCTTGAACGCTTCCCACAAAACCTCCCTTTGAGACCCAGATCCTCCCATTCCAGCGACCGCCGGCCTTCCGGAAGGCCACAGGATCGTCATGCCCGGCGTCC
>Ga0209573_1004148_pt1 | contig 14730 bp, 10 predicted proteins | sample TNRBio252014_DNA_FD_185870 | JGI IMG/M metagenome (GOLD analysis project Ga0209573, IMG submission 185870) | Wastewater treatment Type I Accumulibacter community from EBPR Bioreactor in Madison, WI, USA - TNR Reactor_6/25/2014_ DNA (SPAdes)... | ecosystem: Engineered > Bioreactor > EBPR >...
TGGCTACATTGTCGCCAACGCCACCCTCGTTGCAGAATTGCGCGCGTTGCGTCGCTTCATGCTGCGCCATCCCCCAGCCAATAACCAGCGAGCGGTTGCCCTGTTCCTTTCGCTGGGCCACCATGATGCGCTGGTGCGCAGACTTTCCAGCGCTTTTGACGAACGGCGCAAGCGCCTTGTGTCTTCGCTTCAAATGCACATGCCGCAATGGCGCGCCTACGACGCCGCCGGCGGTTCATCCGTCTGGCTTGAAGGGCCTCGTGGCGCAGACACCCGAAATATTGCTGAACGCGTCGCTTCTCGCGGCGTTCTGATCGAACCCGGCGACCGGTTCTTCGATGGTCCCAACAAGCCTACCCGGTACATGCGTCTGGGCATTTCGTCGATCAGCCTGCAGCACATCGAGCCGGGCATAAAGGAACTTAGCGCGGCTGTGGAGCGTCACCAGGCTGCGGCATAGTTTAGGCTTTTAGCGCCTTGCGGACGCCGTCGAACCCGGCCCATGGATCGGCAGCTTTGACAGCTGTCTGTGTTTGTGCCGAGCCGACAGTGAAAGCATCGGGGGAAATTTGTTCGTCCAGCTCTGACCAGGCGACAGGGACGGACACGGTTGCAGCGTCTTTAGCGCGCGTCGACCAGGGGGCAATGGCCGTCGCTCCGCGCCCATTGCGCAGATAGTCGATAAAGATTCGACCCACACGAGCCTTCTTTGAAAGATTGGCCGTGTAGCGGTCCGGTGCGCTGTGCTCCATCGCGTTAGCGAAGTCATGCGCAAAAGTTTTCACCACCGTCCAGTCGGCCGCGGGCTTTAGCGGCACGACGACGTGGAACCCCTTGCCGCCGGTGACTTTCACGAAGGCTGGCAGTCCGATCCCGGTCAGCCGGCCGCGCACCTCAAGCGTCGCGTTGCGTACCGTTTCGGGCGCAACGCTTTCGTCTGGATCGAGGTCAAATATGATCTGATCAGGCCGCTCGATATCATCAATTGCCGAGCCCCAGACGTGAATTTCAACTACGCCATACTGAACAAGCGCAGCCAAACCGTCGAAACTGTCTATGTAGAGCAGTTCCTCACCGTCTTCGGGGTCCTTCAGGCGGCGGATCGCGGCGCTCATGCCAGGTGACGCATGCTTCTGGAAGAAGCGCTGACCATCAACGCCATCGGGCGCACGTACAAGGCTGAGCGGCCGGTTGACGACAAAACGTTCCATGCGCGGCCAAACAAGCTCGTAATGCGTCAGCAGATCCTTCTTTGTGATACCGGCCTTTGGCCAGAGCTGCTTGTCGGGGCTGGATAGAGTTACTGTGGCGGCCATGACTTTTCCTCCAGCCTTGGCTGATCGCGCTTTCTCGGGCGCAGTTACAAGTGGCGCGCCGGCATCAGAAGCCGCAGCTTCATCAACCACATCCTGCGCGGCCTTGTCTTCGCGCAGGCCGACAAACGAAGCATGACGCAAAATGCGGTCGATTGTCCGGTCACGATATTCAACCTCCGCGACCAGCTTCGGTTCAACCCAGATCGCACCCTTCTGCCGCCCAAGCGGGCCATCGATCGGCGGCTTCTGCGCTGGCCTCAATGCTTGCAGTTTCGATAGCACGCTGGCAATCGAGCGCGCATTGAAGCCCGTGCCTACATTGCCGGCGGGGACAAGCTTGCCTGCTTCGTGAAAGGCAAGGATCAGCGAGCGCAGCCCTCGTCCTGTCTTTTCAGATGGCAGGTAGCCGACGACTACAAACTCCTGGCGCAGTACGCATTTGGCCTTCAGCCAGTCTTGAACGCGACCGCTGCGGTAGGGCGCGTCAGCGCGCTTCGAGACTATTCCCTCAAGCCCGATCTTGCAGACATGTTTGAAGATTGTCGGGCCGGGCTCGGTGAAGTGTTCGCTGAACTTCAGCGGGCCATCTGTCTGCGCCAACAGTTTGCGCAATTGCTCTTTGCGGCTGGCCAGTGGCTCATCACGCAGGTCGCGCCCGTCGAGATAGAGAAGGTCAAAGAGATAGTAGACCATCGCCGCGCCATCGCCTGCGGACAGCGCTTGCTGAAGCAATGAGAAGGACGAGCGGCCGTCTGCGTCCAGAACCGTAATCTCGCCGTCGAGGATCGCGTTGCGGCAAGGCAGCGCAACCATTGCTTCTACGATTTCGCCGCCAAATTTCGGCGTCCAGTCGAGGCCCGACCTGGTGAACAGCTGGCACTTGTCATTGTCGAGACGCGCCTGCACGCGATAGCCGTCGAACTTGATTTCATGCAGCCAGCCATCGCCTGAGGGTGCTGGCGACAGCGTGGCAAGGCACGGTTCGATAAAGCCGGGCATGGGCTGCGCTTTGGGCGATGCGGCTTTTGATTTTACGGCGGGGCTGGCGGGTTGGGCTGACAGAGACGCATCGCGGCCAGCCTTGACATCTTCAATCGTGAGACCGGACCGCACCGATTGCGGCGCTTCCTCAAGTATGTCGCCTTCGGGCCGCGCCCAAGCGTCTCTGTTCTTGAAAAGAAGCCAGTTCTCGGCCTTTTCGCCGGGTTTTGGCTTCAGGCGGATCAAGTGCCAGCCGCCGTTCAGCTTGCCGCCCTTGATATCGAACTTCATGTCGCCCCTGGCCATCATCGCGGCCGGGTCGTAGCCCGCAGCCGGAACCCAGACACCTTCGTCCCAGATGATGACAGCGCCAGCGCCGTACTGGCCCTTGGGGATCACGCCTTCGAAACCGGCATAGTCCAGCGGGTGATCCTCAGTACGCACGGCAAGACGGCGTTCAGCGGGGTCAAGGCTTGGACCGCGTGCAACCGCCCAACTCCACAAAACGCCATCATGTTCCAGGCGAAGATCGTAGTGCAACCGCGTGGCGGCGTGTTTCTGGACCACAAACAGGCCGCCTGGCCCTTTGGAGGCGCGATGTTTGCCCTTGCCGGAAGGCTCGCTGGTCTTTTTGAAGTCGCGCTTTGCCCAGTATTCGTCGAGAGTTTGCATTGCAACTCAGCGTTTTACGCGGAAAGCAGATCTACCCCGCAACAATGTCAAGCGGACTTGCGTTCTGCCTTCGGCTCGGCCTTGGCCTTACCCTTGCGTTTCGGCGTTTTGGCGCCGTCTCCATCTTCTTCAGCCAGGCTCTTCTTCAATGCGTCGAACAGATTGACGACATTGTCCTTGCGGGCCGCCGGTCTGGAAGCAGTCACCGTCTCGCCATCCTGCTTCGAGCGGACCAGTTCGAGCAGCGCGGTTTCATAGCGATCCTCGTATTTTTTCGGATCAAAATGCGCGGTCTTCTTGTCGATGATGTGGGTGGCGAGATCGATCATCTCCTCATCGACCTCGACATTGTCTATGCCGGAAAACACAGCATCCTGCGAGACGACATTGGCGTCATAGCGCAATGTGGTCAAAAGCATGCCCTTGCCCTTTGGCTCGATCAGCACCGGGCGCTCACGCCGCGCCAGAACGATGCGGGCCAGACCCGCCATCTTTTTCTTTTCCAGCGCATCGCGGATCACCGCAAACGCCTCTTCCGACACTTTGTCGGCGGGGGCGAGATAATAAGGCGAGTCCAGGTAGATCTGCTCGATTTCCTCGCGCTTGACGAAACTGTCCAGCGCCAGCGTATGAGAAGACTCAATCTGGATCGCCTCGATTTCCTTGTCTTCGACCAGCAGGAACTCGTCGCCGCCGACCTTGTAGCCCTTCACCTCGTCCTTCGAGTCAACCGGCTTGCCGGTGACGCTGTCGAGATATTGGCGTTTGACCGTATTGCCGGTGACGCGATTGATTGTCTTGAACGAGACCTTCTCGGCGTAGGTCGTGGCGTTCGTCAGTTCGACCGCACAAGTGACCAGAGAAAGTTTCAGATACCCCTTCCAGGATGGACGCGGCGCCATGACAACTACTCACTCACTGCGGGCCGAATGGCCGCGCTTCAAACCCGGGAACGCCTCAACAGGGCGCAGACCCGTAAGCTAAACACCAAAATGGTATCCAATCAATGAGCGGGCGGCGAATCGGTTCCGCCGGGAGTGGAGCATGTCAAGCTGCCACCTCAATCTATCCTGGGATGAGAGAACCTTCTGCGCCTAGTGATTATCCCTTGGAACGCCGCTGGTCTGCGCCACGCGCTGGTATTTGACCGCCGGCTTGAGCACCATGCCAGCCCCAAGCTGATCAACCATGCCGCGCTGGATTTCCTGCCAAGGCGTCTGGTGTTTGGGGTAGTGATAGCCGCCATCATTTTGCAACTCGGCGCGGCGGCGCTTGATCTCGTCATCGGTGACCAGGATGTCAGCAGTGCTTTTGCGCAGGTCGATGCGTACTCGGTCGCCTGATTTCAGTAGCGCCAAACCGCCGCCCACTGCAGCCTCCGGCGAGGCGTTGAGAATGGATGGCGAACCTGACGTTCCCGACTGACGGCCGTCGCCGACGCAGGGCAATTCGTGGACGCCCTTCTTGATGAGATAGGCGGGCGGTTGCATGTTGACCACTTCTGCACCGCCGGGATAGCCGACCGGGCCCGCGCCGCGCATGAACAGGATGGTGTTTTCATCAATGCCGAGCGTCGGATCGTCGATGCGGGCGTGGTAATCCTCGGGACCGTCAAACACCATCGCATTGCCCTCGAAAGCGTCCGGGTCTTTCGGGTTCGACAGGTACCGATTGCGGAACTCACCCGAGATCACACTGGTCTTCATGATCGCGGTGTCGAACAGATTACCCTTGAGATTGATGAAACCTGCCTCGGTCTTGAGCGGGTTGGAGACGGGGCGGATAACTTCACGGTTGAGATTTTCGACGGAGCCGCAATTGTCACCCATCGACTTGCCGTTGGCGGTGATTGCGCCGGGATGCGGCAGGAGCTTCGCCTTGATCAGTTCAGCGACGACCGCAGGCACTCCGCCGGCATGGTGATAATCTTCGCCGAGATATTCACCCGCAGGCTGAAGATTGACCAAAAGCGGGATGTGGTGGCCGATTTTTTGCCAATCGTCATTGTCGAGCGGTACGCCGAGGTGCCGGGCGATTGCGTTCAAATGGATCGGCGCATTGGTCGAGCCGCCAATGGCGGAGTTGACGACAATGGCGTTCTCGAACGCTTCACGGGTCATGATGTCCGACGGTTTCAGGTCTTCGTTCACCATTTCGACGATGCGCTTTCCTGTGTCATAGGAAATCTGGCCGCGCTCACGATAGGGCGCTGGTATGGCGGCGGAACCGGGCAATTGCATGCCGAGCGCTTCAGCCAGACTGTTCATCGTGGTCGCCGTGCCCATTGTGTTGCAATAGCCAACGGAGGGCGCCGACGAGGCGACAATTTCCATGAATTCGTCATAGTCGATTTCGCCGGCTGACAGCCGCTGGCGCGATTCCCACACGATAGTGCCGGAGCCGGTTCGCTTGCCCTTGTGCCAGCCGTTGAGCATCGGACCAACGGAGAGCGCAATTGCCGGGATGTTGACAGTGGCCGCCGCCATCAGCAGCGCTGGCGTGGTCTTGTCACAGCCGATGGTGAGCACCACGCCGTCCAGCGGATAGCCGTAAAGAACTTCGACCAGCGAAAGGTAGGCGAGATTGCGGTCAAGCGCCGCGGTCGGACGTTTGCCGGTCTCCTGGATCGGGTGGCAAGGGAACTCGAACGCCACGCCGCCAGCCGCCGTAATGCCATCGCGCACGCGCTTGGCCAACTCAATATGGTGGCGGTTGCAGGGCGAAAGGTCAGAGCCGGTCTGGGCGATGCCGATCAGCGGCTTGCCGGACTGCAACTCCTCGCGCGTGAGGCCGAAATTCAGGTAGCGCTCCAGATAAAGCGCCGTCATGCCGGGATTGTCGGGATTGTCGAACCATTGTTGCGAACGCAGCTTTGTGCCCTTGCCTGTCCCGGCCATTTCTTCCTACTCCGAATTGGGTGTCCTATGGTTAGGGCAGCCGCGTGAAGGCGGCAAGGGCATGGACTTTGGTAGGGGCACTTTGGTGCAGATGGACAAATGTCCAGACTTTGCGATACGCCTTTACAATGAAAATTGGGAGGCGACGACATGGCCCTGGTGATTGAAGGTGAAGAACGAATTGGCGCGCCGATCCAGACCGTCTGGGAAGCGTTGAACAATCCTGAAATCCTGAAAGCGTCGATTCCCGGCGCAACCGCGCTGACCATGAAATCGCCCAAGGAAATGGAAGCGACGGTCGTCTTGAAGATCGGCCCGATCAAGGCGACTTTCGGCGGCGAAGTTACGCTCTCCAACATCAACGCGCCGCATTCCTACACGATCTCGGGCGAAGGCAAGGGCGGCATTGCCGGCTTCGCCAAAGGCGGGGCCGACGTCACGCTGACCGAGGACGGCCCAAATGCGACGATCCTCAAATATGCCGCCAAAGCGGATGTCGGCGGCAAGATTGCACAGCTTGGCAGCCGTCTGATCACCTCGACCTCGAAAAAGCTGGCGGGCCAGTTTTTCTCGACATTCGGGGCGAAAGTGGCGAAGGGCTGAGCGCTTTTCCCGGATCGCGGCCCGTATTATGGTGGTCTCACCGCATCGTGGTTGAAGGGCTGTTTATGAAACATATTCTGACCTTTGCTGCGCTCGCCCTCCTGGCCGGTTGCACCACCATGACGCCACAAGAACGGCGGGCCGCCGACGAGGCGACCTGCCGCGACTTTGGCTTCCGCAAGAAGAACGACGCCTTCGCTGCCTGCCTGCAGCGACTTGAACTGGACCGCCGCGCACAATGGCGCGCCAATCAGGCGCAATTTGACGAATGGGAAAGCGATTTCTGGTATCGCCGCTACTACCGTCGACCAGTCGTTGTTCATCACCGACCGCCACCGGCCTGACCGACCGCGCCGCTGCTGCCTGATGCGCTATTGCGGCAGGTTCTCCAGCAGGAACGCGATCTGGTTGGCGCCCATCACCTTGGCGATATCGCCGGGGGCCATGCCGGCGCCAAGAAGCGCATCCGTAATCTCGACAAGGCCGGTTGCGTCAAACGGCGTGGCGACAGCGCCGTCAAAATCCGAGCCGAGACCAATATGATCGACGCCTGCGACGCCTGCGGCGTAAAGCTGCGCGGCGGCGATTGCCTTGGCGTCGGCGCCGCAAACCGCTGTGTCCCAAAAGCCAATGCCGATCAGGCCGCCTTGTTCGGCGATGCGTCTCAATTGCTCGTCGGAGAGGTTGCGATTGTTGTCGCAGGTCCCCCTGACGCCGGTGTGCGAGACGACGACCGGGCGGGTCGCCAGTTCGAGAATGTCGTCAATGGTGGCGGCGGAGGCATGCGCGATGTCCACGATCATGCGCTTTTCCTCCATGAGCTGGATCATGTCGACACCCTCTTCCGTCAGGCCGCCCTTCTCCACGCCATGCGCCGAACCGCCCATTTCCGTGTCGAAGAAGTGGGAAGGCGACATCATGCGGTAGCCGGCGTCGAACATAACGTCGACATTAGACGGATCGCCTTCCAGGACCTGGGCGCCTTCGAGCGCCAGCACTGCGCCGACAATGGCAGGATCGGATTTGCGGCGCTCAAGCAAAGCCTCAAGATCGGCGCGCGACTTGATGATAACGAGTTTGCCGCCGGAGCGCTCAGCCATTTCGTGCAGACGGGCCGCCTGGTAGAGCGCGCGCTCCTTGAGGCTGCCTAAGGTGCGCCAGGGCCAGCGCTGGCCGAGCGCCAGAAGGGTCACATTGTCGGTGTCGGCTGTGTTGTGTTCAATGTTGAGCCCGCGCGGCGTTTTCGACACAACGGCAAACACCTGCAACGCGACATTGCCTTCGATCAGCCTCGGCACATCGACCTGACCGCGCGTGGCGCGCTGCAGAAGGTCGCGGCCCCACAGCAGCGAATCTGCGTGCAGGTCGGCGACGGTCAGCGACTTGAACAGCGCTGCCGCCTGCGGCGAAGCCTGATAGGGCGGCGGTTGCAAAACCTTGTTCATGTTGGCCTCGACGTAGCCGGGCAACACAAAAAAGAACACCGCGAGACCGGCGGCCAATATGGCCGCCAGGCCAATCAAAATACGTTTCAGCGTCAACGAATCCCCCTGCCCGTTCGCCCGAAGCAAAACAGTTTGGTGCGCCACGCTGCGGTAGGCAAGCTCTGGCGTATCTCGCAAATATGTGGCTGACTGGCCCCCGGCGCGTCTAGTCAGGCGAGCGGGGGGCAATCGTGGATCAGTCCGTGCAGGGCGGCGACAAGACCGCCCTTTCCAATTCATCGCGGCTGCTGACCTATGCGTTGGCTTTGGCCTATTTTGCGCTGGGCGCGGTCCTGTTCACAGCGCCCGCCTGGGCTGCGCCCCGCTTTGCCTGGAATGTGTCGCCGCTGGTAGCGATGACCATTGGCGGCTGGTGTCTTGGCAATGGCTGGGCGGCCTATATTGTCGCGCGCCGCTGGCGCTTCTCGCTGGTACTGTCCGGTCTGGTCTATCTTGCCTTGTTCGGCTTTTTGGAGGCTGGCGTGGTCTTCGCATTCAGGGGCGCGTTGAAGATGGAGCACTGGCTGGCCTGGCTCTATCTCGCCGCGCTGGCGCTCAATCTGGCGCAGGCAATCATGTGGATTGCCGAGGCTGTGGCGAAGCGGCCGGCAATCGAGACGCTGGGGGCTACAGCAACCCGCACCGACGACGCAATCACTGCCATCTTCGTCCTTCTGGTCGCATTTCTCGGCCTGTACGGGCTTCTGGCCCCGGCGGGCTCCCGCGGCCTGCATGGCGGGATCTTTCCCGAAGTGCTCACGATGTTCAGCCTTCGCGCCTTTGGCTCGCTCTACCTCGCGGTAGCGCTGGGCTCAGCCACGCTGCTCTTCGTTCGCGGCAGAGATACGGCCTTGACGCATATGCTTTTGAGCTGGGGGCTGATCCTGTTTGTGACGCTGGCGGCGCTCGCAAATCTTTCGATCTTCGACTTCAACGGGCGGCCAGGGCAGTTCATCTATATCGGCGTTTACCTTCTGGTCGGACTGGTGACGGCGAACTGTATGGCCCGGGACGGCACCGGCGCGCGCAGCGCCGGCTGACAACGGCGCATGGCAACCGGGCCAATAATGCCGGACACAGTCAGGGTGCGTTGGAAACTGGGCCGGGACCCCTACAGCGCGTCCGGTTTTGGTCTGCGGATCTTAGGCAGCGCTTCTTCAACCAATGGCGCAATGCCGCTGTCGCCAGCTTCGACAAAGGCAAAGAACTGGCGGCGCATGCGCGGCTCCCAATAGTCGTTGATATGTTTGGCGACGCCAGCTGCCTGTTGCTCCCGCGGCTGCGAGGCGAAATAGGTAGCTATCTGGTTGGCCATGTAGACGAGCTTTTGCTCGGTGTTCATCGCATGGTCCTGCGCATCATGCGGCATGGCTGGAAGCTCCGGCGGAAATGCGTTCGGCATGGGTGAAGATGTCAAAGTCATTGCCGCGCACCAGCGCGACCAGCGTCATGCCGGCGGCTTCTGCGGTGCGGATAGCGAGCGCGGTTGGCGCCGACACCGCAATGATGAAGGCCGAGCCCATGGAGGCTGTTTTCTGGACCATCTCGACCGACACCCGCGAGGTGACCACCACAGCTCCGGTCGCGCCAGCAATGCCCGCCCTGGCGAGAGCACCGGCCAGTTTGTCCAATGCATTGTGACGGCCAACATCCTCTCGCGCGGCGACAATACCCTCGCCTGGCGCGTAAAAGCCGGCGGCGTGAACCGCGCCTGTTTCGGCGTGGAGCGGCTGGTTTTTCGACAGCAGGCGAACCGCCTCGGCGATTTCGCGACCTGACAGAGAGAGCGGCGGCGATCCCACGCCCGGCACGGCGCGCATCGCCTCGTCGATCGATTCAATGCCGCACAGGCCGCAGCCTACCGGACCGGCCAAACGGCGACGGCGCGCCTCAAAGCGCGTATTGGCGGCGTCCTTCAGGCGGATCTGGATATCGATGCCGGCGCCCGCCTGCTCGATCTTGACCGACTCGATCTCATCAGGCTGTTTGATGATGCCTTCAGTCAGCGTGAACCCGTAAGCAAAGTCCTCCAGGTCGGCGGGCGACGCCATCATCACCGCATGCGTGGTTCCGGCATAGGACAGCGCAACCGGCGTTTCCTCGGGCACCATGCGCGGGGCAGAAGAAAGGCCGGATATGCGGCGGGCGAGGCGCGTCGCGGTGGTGACGGGAGCGCGAGCTTCCCCTCCCCCTTGCGGGGCGGGTGAGTTGGCATGGCGTTTCACTCCGCCGCCTCCAGCTTGCCGGCGATGCGGCGGGACTGGCGCGCCTGCTCGTTATATTCTTCCTGCCAGCCGGTCGGACCGTTGGATGGGCCGACCTGAACGGCCGTGACCTTGTATTCGGGACAGTTGGTCGCCCAGTCGGAATAGTCTGTGGTCACCACATTGGCCTGCGTATCGGGGTGGTGGAAGGTCGTATAGACAACACCCGGCGCAACGCGGTCGGTGATCAGCGCGCGCAGCGTGGTTTCGCCCGCGCGGCTGCGTATATGCACCCACTCGCCATCATGCACGCCACGCTGTTCGGCGTCATGCGGATGGATCTCCAGCCGGTCCTCCTTGTGCCACATGACATTGTCGGTGCGGCGCGTCTGCGCGCCGACATTGTACTGCGACAGGATGCGGCCGGTGGTGAGCAGCAGTGGATAGCGTGGCCCTGTCCGTTCGTCGGTCGCGACATATTCGGTGCGCACAAACTTGCCCTTGCCGCGAACAAAGCCGTCGACATGCATGATTGGAGTGCCGAGCGGAGCCTTTTCGTTACAGGGCCATTGCACCGAACCAACGCGGTCAATCAGATCAAAGGAAACGCCAGCGAAGCTTGGCGTCGTTGCGGCAATCTCGTCCATGATCTGCGAGGGATGGGTGTAACCCCAATCGGTTCCCATCTCCCTGGCAAGTATCTGCGTCACCTCCCAGTCGGCATAGCCGTTTTTCGGCTCCATGACCTTGCGCACCATATTGATGCGGCGTTCGGCGTTGGTGAAGGTGCCATCCTTTTCAAGGAAGGTCGAACCCGGCAGGAAAACATGGGCGTAGTTGGCCGTTTCGTTGAGGAAGAGATCATGCACCACGACGCATTCCATCGCCTCCAGACCGGCGGCGACATGATGCGTGTTCGGGTCAGACTGCAAAATGTCCTCGCCCTGGACATAGAGGCCCATAAAGGTGCCGTCGACGGCGGCGTCGAGCATGTTAGGAATGCGCAGGCCTGGTTCCTCGTCCAGCTTGACGCCCCAAGCCTTCTCGTAAATGTCGCGAACCCCCTCGCCTGAAATGTGCCTGTAGCCGGGCAATTCGTGCGGGAACGAACCCATGTCGCAGGAGCCCTGCACGTTGTTTTGGCCGCGCAGCGGGTTCACGCCGACGCCCGGGCGGCCAATATTGCCGGTGAGCATCGCGAGGTTTGCGATGGCGATGACGGCAGTTGAGCCCTGGCTATGTTCAGTGACGCCAAGGCCATAATAGATCGCGCCATTGCCGCCGGTGGCGAACAGCCGCGCGGCCTCGCGAATGCTCTGCGCAGGCACCCCGGATGTCTTTTCGACAGCCTCGGGCGAATGGCGCTTTTCAGCGACGAACTCGACATAGTCCTGGAACTCGTCCCAATCGCAGCGTTCGCGAATGAAGCGCTCGTCAAACAGGCCCTCGGTGACAATGACATGAGCGAGCGCTGTAATGACGGCGACATTCGTCCCCGGCTTCAGCGGCAGATGCACCTCAGCCTCGACATGCGGCGTGCGCACAATGTCGGTGCGGCGCGGGTCAACCACGATCAGCTTTGCGCCCTGCCTCAGGCGCTTTTTCAGCCGCGAGGCGAAGACCGGATGGCCATCCGTCGGGTTGCAGCCAATGATCATGACAATGTCGGTGTACTCGACCGAGTCAAAATCCTGGGTGCCTGCCGAAGTGCCAAAGGTGGTGCGCAAGCCGTAACCGGTCGGCGAGTGGCAGACGCGGGCGCAGGTGTCGACATTGTTGTTGCCCATCACCTGGCGCACCAGCTTCTGCACGAGATAGGTCTCTTCATTGGTGCATCGTGACGAGGTGATGCCGCCGATGGAGCCCCGGCCATATTGGTACTGGATGCGGCGAAACTCCTTGGCGACGTGCGAATAAGCCTCCTCCCATGAGACTTCGCGCCATGGATCGGAGATTTTTTCGCGGATCATCGGGTTGAGGATGCGCTCCTTGTGGTTGGCGTAACCCCAGGCGAACCGCCCCTTGACGCAGGAATGGCCGCGATTGGCCTTGCCGTCTTTCCACGGCACCATGCGGATCAGTTCTTCACCCTGCATCTCGGCCTTGAAAGAACAGCCTACGCCGCAATAGGCGCAGGTTGTGACGGTTGACGAGGTCGGCATGCCCTTTTCGAGCACGGTCTTTTCGCGCAGCGCATCAGTCGGGCAGGCCTGCACGCAGGCGCCGCAGGAGACGCATTCGGAGGCCAGGAAAGACTCCTTTGCGCCCGAGACGATGCGCGCCTCGAAGCCGCGGCCCTCGATGGTCAGAGCAAAGGTGCCCTGGACTTCCTCACAGGCGCGCACGCAGCGCGAGCAGACGATGCACTGTGCGGAATCAAAGGTGAAGTAGGGATTGGATGTGTCCTTGGAGACCCAATCCGGGTTTTCTGCGCCGTTCTTTTCGAGCACGTGGTTGCGGCCATGCAGGCCGTAACGTATTTCGGTCAGCCCGACCTGCTGCATCGTGTGGTCGAACTCGGATTTGCCTGTACCGGCCTGGACACCGTAGGCCGGTGGCAGGTCGGAGGCGTATAGCTCCATGACGCCCTTGCGGATGGCCTGCAGCCGGTCCGTCTGGGTGTGGACCACCATGCCTTCAGCGACCGGCGTGGTGCAGGAGGCGGGCGTGCCGCCCCTGCCCTCTATCTCGACCAGGCAGACGCGGCAGGAACCGTACGAGTCCAGCATGTCGGTGGCGCAGAGTTTGGGAATTTCCACCCCGCCTTCCATCGCCGCGCGCATGATCGAGGCGCCTTCCGGTACACTGATCGCCTTGCCGTCAACGGTGAGCGTCACCGTCTTTTCGGACTTTGATGCGGGCGTGCCGTAGTCGATTTCATGGACGAGAGACATTATCTCACTCCTATTCCGCAGCAGCGGGCACGGTCGCCGGCCTAAAATCATCCGGAAAGTGGTTCAGCGCGCTCATCACCGGATAGGGCGTGAAGCCGCCCAGCGCGCAGAGCGAACCGAACTTCATCGTGTTGCAAAGATCGGTGACCAGCGCGATCTGTTTTTCGGACTCGACGCCCTTGGCCAAGAGGTCCAGCGTTTCCACGCCGCGCGTCGAACCGATGCGACAGGGCGTGCATTTGGAGCAGCTCTCGATGGCGCAGAATTCCATCGCAAAGCGCGCCTGTTTCAGCATGTCGGCAGTATCATCGAAAACCACGATGCCGGCATGGCCGATCAGCCCGTCCTTGGCCGCAAAAGCCTCGTAGTCGAACGGCGTGTCGAACAGCGAGCGCGGGAAATAAGCGCCAAGCGGCCCGCCAACCTGCACCGCCTTGACCGGGCGGCCAGACGCCGTGCCGCCGGCGATGTCATCAACGATTTCGCCGAGCGTCAGGCCGAATGCCGCCTCAAACAGCCCGCCATGCTTAACGTTGCCGGCAATCTGCAGGGGCATCGTGCCACGCGAGCGGCCCATGCCAAAATCCTTGTAGAAGGCGCCGCCCTTGTCGAGAATTATCGGCACCGAGGCCAGCGAAATCACGTTGTTGATGACGGTTGGCTTACCGAACAGGCCCTTATGCGCCGGGAGCGGCGGCTTGGCGCGCACCTGGCCGCGCTTGCCTTCCAGCGATTCCAGCAGCGAGGTTTCTTCGCCGCAGACATAAGCCCCTGCGCCAACCCGCACTTCCATGTCGAACGCATAGTCTGAGCCGAGTACGTTGCCGCCCAGAACGCCCTGCTGGCGCGCTATGACAATGGCTTCACGCATCACGTTGACCGCATGCGGATATTCGGAGCGAATATAGATGTAGCCCTTGGTCGCGCCCACCGCGATGGCGGCGATCGCCATGCCTTCGATCAGCACGAATGGATCGCCTTCCATGATCATGCGGTCGGCGAACGTGCCCGAGTCGCCCTCATCAGCATTGCAGACGATGTATTTCTGGGCCCCGGCGGTCTCCATAACCGTCTTCCATTTGACGCCAGTCGGGAACCCGGCGCCGCCGCGCCCGCGCAACCCGGATTCGGTCACTTCAGCGACAATGGCGGCAGGATCCATGCGCACAGCATTGGTAAGACCGCGCAGGCCGCCATGGGCGGCGTAGTCATCCAGAGACAGCGGATCGGTGATCCCGACGCGCGCGAAGGTCAGCCGCTGCTGGTCGCCAATCGTCAGATCGCGATCCCAGCGCGCCACACCATCGAGTTGATCGAGCCAGACCTCCAGGCCGCAGCGCCGCAGAGCCGCATGCACGGCCTCATCTGCGAACGCATCCGCCTTGCCGGGATAGCAGACTGCCTCCCGCAGAGTGCCGAGCGGCAAATAGGGCCGTGGCGGCAACACCATCATCGCGCTTTCCGGCGGCGTTGACACCCGACCAGCCCCCCAGGGCCAAAGACCGGCGATTGCGCGCATGAGGGTCGACTTGCCCGAACCTGGAACGCCGGTCAGTTGCGCGCGCTCGCCCGGTTCCAGTTTCAGCGTGGCATCGGCGATAATCGCGGTGCCGCCTGGCAGCATCACCTGGAGACCATCAAGACGCAATCCGCCACCCGCGTCCGCCGCAATACAGATC